>Ga0302154_10001195_pt1 | contig 21703 bp, 14 predicted proteins | sample I_Bog_N2_3_FD_193507 | JGI IMG/M metagenome (GOLD analysis project Ga0302154, IMG submission 193507) | Peat permafrost microbial communities from Stordalen Mire near Abisko, Sweden - I_Bog_N2_3 | ecosystem: Environmental > Terrestrial > Soil > Wetlands > Peat | place: Sweden: Abisko, Stordalen... | reverse complement strand
GGTCCACGATGTTTCCGGATTGAGCGTCGAATTCAAAGTGTTGAATGCCACCTGTGTGGTGCCCCAGGGCGAGTTGCCAAATCCGTAGCCCCCAGGCTGGTAAGAACGGACGTTGTAAGCCGCATCGCCAAATACTTCGTTGTTCTTGTCGAGTTTCACGTTGACTCCGAACTGCGGCAGGAAGGGCTTGCCCGACGTGAGTTTTCCCTGGGCATACTGGCCCGGAACAAAGACGGGGCTGGACTGGAAGGTCTTGGAAAGTTCGCCATCGGTCGTGGTTTCCTCGGTCTTGAAGCCGGCGGAGAGCGCAACCTTCTCGTTCAATTTGAATACGTCCTGCAGATGAATGTCGTAGACCATCGAGTTGAAGACATACTCCCACTGCGTGTAGAAGGGATTGGACGGGAAGTCGTAGAGCGAGTGAAGCGGGCTAGTTGCGCTGGTGGCGTAGAAACGCCGCGCGAGATTCCATTTCTCGCCTTCAAACCACAATCCGCCCTCAATCTTGTTGCGGCCGTCCTCATAGGCCAGCGAGGTCAGAAAGCCGGCGCGGTTGATGCCGTACTCCGAGGTACGCAGCGAAATGGGCGAAATGATGGTCGCCGTACTGGGGGCGTAGACATTCTGGTAGGTGGGCAGGTAGGGGGTAAACCACAGGCCGCGCCCGTCGTTGTGATGTCCGTAGCCGGTCAGCTTGAATGTCAGGTGCGAGGTCAGCGCCTGCTTGTAGCTGACGCCGCCGATGGTGTCCTTGCGCAGGCCGGAACCGCCATAGTAGCCGGCGTCGCAGGGGTCGTCGGTGGCCAGATTCAGAGTGTTGACGGGCGCTGGATAGGTTCCCACTCCGTCGCAAGCCCAGGCAGCCTGTATCGACTGCGCCCAGTTTCCAAAGTTGTCCCAGTTATAGCCCAGCTTCTGGACCCAGACCTTGTTGTCATCCTGGTAATCCACCTCGCGACGGTCCGAGACGTCGGCAAACGCAGAGAGCACGCCGCCGCTGCCGATATAGCGGACGACCTTGCCGTTGAGCTGCCAGTAGTTCTGGCCGATGTCCCCGTGGCCTCTCCACTTATCGGTCAGCTGGTAAGCGCCAGTGAGATAGAACTTGGTGTGGTTGGGCAGCAGCCCGCTCTCGAAGCGGGCAAAGGTGCGATAGGCATTGAAGCTGCCGAAGGTCTGGTTCACAACCACGGCGCGCGTATCCGACGGGTCGGCGGAATAGAACTGGAGGGTTCCGCCCAGGTTGCTGGTGGAAGCAGTCTCCAATGCGCCAGTACCCTGCGAAAGCACGATGCGGCCTACGTTTTCGTCGGTGATGGCGCGGCTGATGTGCAGTCCATTCCAGTTGCCATAAGACATATCTCCAAGCGGGATGTCGTCCAGCGTAAATCCGAGTTGGTTCTGATTGAAGCCGCGCACTGAGATGCGTACTGCCCACTCATAGGAGCCGTAGGGGTCGGCAGCCTCGAAGTTCACGCTGGGAAGCTGAGCGATGCTCTTGATGGGGCTGGTCCCTGGCGCTTCTTCCAGCAGAGTGGGCGCTTGCATCTCCTGCTCGTCGCGGAACTCACCGGATGCGGTCACTTCGATAGTCTCTGTGTTGGTGATCTTCGGCTGCTGGGGCGTTGCAGCTGAGGGAGCTTCCGCGGATGGGCCCTGAGCCGCGGCAACCGCCGCGCCGAACAGGGCAAGCAGTACAAATCTGGAAGGAAAATGGCCTCGAATCATGAGTGTCCCTTTCTTGGAGAGCGCAACCGTAATGTGAGTACGGAATGCGCGTGGGGGGTGCGCAAAGCCTTCTGCGGCCTGCGCTTCCTGTTCTCGCCGGGCACGAAAATGAGCGTGCCCGGCACAAGATACACCGGTGCAATCGCAGTGGATTGCCCACATGGCACAAACGATTGCGACTTAGCAAGGATTCTGAGGGAAAGTCGAGAAGGGAATGTTAGGCGGGGATGAATGATCGGTTAAAGCGGTGCAGATTCGCCGAACAGCGAATCATAGGATTCGCCGCTGGCCTGGAAGCGGCCTGCCGGGGAGGCCAGTACGACTCTCTCCACACTTCTACTTTGCCGCTTTCTGGCTCGCAATCCACCCATCCATCCGGTCGCTTAGCACGTCCAGCGGCAGCGCGCCCGCATCCAGCACCTGATCGTGAAATGCGCGCAAGTCGAACTTGTCGCCGAGCGCCGCCTTCGCCCGGTCGCGCAATTCCAGAATCTTCAGTTGGCCGATCTTGTAGGCCAACGCCTGGCTGGGCCACGCGATATAGCGGTCCACCTCGGCCTGGATGCTGGTTTCATCGATCGCCGAGTGGTCGATGAAGTACTGCACCATCTGTTCGCGCGTCCAGTGCTGCGAATGAACGCCGGTATCGACCACCAGCCGGATGGCGCGCCAGATGTCGGCCTCGAGCCTGCCGTAGTCGGAGTAAGGGTCCTGGTAGAAGCCCACATCCTTGCCCAGCCGCTCGGAGTAAAGCCCCCAGCCCTCGGAATAGGCCGTGTAGCCCCCGTACTTGCGGAAGGTCGGCACGTCGTCGAGTTCCTGTGCAATCGAGATCTGCAAATGATGGCCCGGAAGCCCTTCGTGGTAGGCGATTGCCTCAACCGCGTAGAGGTTGCGATCGGCGGCATTAAAGGTATCGATGCGCAGACGCCCCGGACGACCTCCGTCGTGCGTGCCAGCTTCGTAATAGGCTGGCGCCGAGGTCTTCTCCAGGAAATCCGGCACTGCCGCAACCTCAAACGGCGCCTTGGGAAGGCGGCCAAAAAGTTGAGGCAGCTTGGCCTGCATCGGCGTCAGGTAGCCTCGATAAGCGCCCAGCAGCGCCTCGCGCGAGGCCGGGTGCAGCTTGGGGTTCGCCTTGAGACTCGCCCGGAAGCTCTTCATGTCCGCAAACCCAAGCTTGCTCGCGATGACCAGCATCTCAGCCTCGTCGCGCTTCACCTCGTCCAGGCCGATCTGGTGAATCTGCTCCGCTGTCAGGTCGGTGGTGGTTGTGCGACGGATCAGGAACTGGTAATACTTCGCTCCATCGGGCAGGGAAGAGATGCCCGGCTCCGCGCGGCCGGCCGGTATGTAGCTCACCTCAAGGAAGCGCGCGAAGCGCAGGTACGCCGGCAACACCTCCTTCGTGATCGCGTCCAGCATCTCAGCCTTGATGCGCTCCTGCTCTGCCGTCTTGATGGTGGCGGGAAAGCTCTTCAGCGGTAAGGCCAGCGGCGAGTCCTCGGGCTTCTGGCTGGCCAGGCTCTTCACCTGTTCGAGGGCCTTCGCCAGCAGGTACTTCGGCGGTACGCGATGGTCGTCCATGCCGATGGACATGTTGGCGGCCACCTGGTCAAAGGCCTTGGGAATCGCGTGCAGCCGCGCGATCCAGTCGTCGTAGTCCTTCACCGTAGTGAAACTCAACTGGGCCACCAATTGCGGGTAGGTGGTGTGAACGCCGCCCATCTGGTTCACGGGCATCTCCCACTCTTTGAAATCCGCAGCCTCGGCATCCTCGGCAAAATGGCGCAGCAGAAGCTCACGGCTGATCTTCTCCTGGTCAGTCAATCCAGCGGGGTCGATGGCCGCCAGCCGCATCAGGAAGTTCTCTTCGCGCTCAAGCCCGTCGTTGACCGCCTTCACCGAGTAATCGGAGATCTGATCGTTGTACCGCTTGTCGCCTATCGTCGAGGCAAACTCCGGGGAATGCTTGAGAGTGTCTTCCCAGTAGTCCGCAAAGACAGCATTGAGAGCCTTCCGGTTTGTCTCGATCGATGCTGACGCCGGAGCTTGCGACCACACCGATGGAACTTGAACGAGTGCCAGAAGTGCGGCAGCGGACAATGCGACAAGACGAAATCTACTCAACGGATTGAAGCCTTTCTGAGAAATGAAAGCGGGAAATCACCCTCATGTCGAGTGTAGAGCACAGCTTGGGCCGAGCGTTGACACGGTGACAGGTTCTGCCGGGGTTAGCATCCTGGCGCTCCCTCTTCGAGGAGCCAGGAAATGACCATGCCCCAATAAGCAAGAGACGGGCGGCGGAACGGTTGGTTATGAGCGACCCCGGGAATGACCGCCAACTCGGCATGCGGGCCGCAAAACCCAGCCAGGTCCTTAGCCATGCGCGCTGGAAACAAACGATCCTTTTCGCCATGCATCACAAGCACCGGCACTTTGCAGGCGCGCAACTCGGCTTCGGCCTCCCAAATAGGCGGCGTCAGCAGCGCAAGCGGCTTCGGAATCCCGATGCTCACCGCGGCCATCCTCAGGGAAGTGAAAGCCGCGCAGAGTACCGCGCGATGCGCTGGCACCCGCGAGATGATCGCCGTAACGATGCCGCTCCCCAAAGAAAATCCGAGCAAAGAGACCGGCAGAGGAGCGGTCAGCCCTTCGAGGCAACGAAACGCAGCAACCGCATCCTGCTCGCTTTGACCTGGATTAAAGCTCCCTTCACTCCGCCCGTACCCGGAATAGTCGAAGACCAGTGACGCCACGCCGCCCACTGCCAATATATGTTGCACTCCAAGCCACTGCTCGACAGTCTCCCCGATTCCGTGGCAAATCAGCACGCTTGCTTGCGCTGCGTTTGCGCCGGGTTTCACCAGAACAGCGTCAATCGCATTTTGCCCGCTTTGAATCGCATGGCGCGTGGCTACGGCGTCGCACCCGCCGCATGACCCGTCGCGGCCAAACAGGTCAACAAGCCGGTTGCGCGCAACCAGAAAGCGCCCTGTCGCTGTAATCGCGAGGTTGAAGATTCGATATCTCACTTGAATCACAGATTCTTGCCCTATTATCTGCCGGCAAGAATACAGGAGATTGAATACAAGCGCCGATCGCCGCCAACCCAACAGGCCAGACAAACACCTAGTCCCTAGTCCCTGATCCCTGACCCCTGTTCCCTTAGAATAGAACCATGTTTACCGGCATCATTGAACAGACCGGCACGCTGGTCAGTCTGAAGAGCACTGGCGGCGTTCGGCGCATCACTGTTGAGGCTTCTGGGTTGGCCGGACGCTTGCGCGAAGGCGATTCCCTGGGCGTTTCCGGCGTCTGCCTGACCGCGCTGGATGTTGACCCCACCCTCTTTCACGCCGACCTAGCCCAGGAAACCCTGGACCGCACCTCGCTTGGGTCGCTGGCCGCAGGCGCCAAGGTCAACCTTGAGCCGCCTACCGCCGCAGGCAGTCCGTTGGGTGGCCACATCGTGCAAGGGCATGTGGACGGCACCGGCGTCATGACGGCCCTCGATCCGGTGGTGCCCGAATCGAGCCCGAATTTCGACCGGCAGACCACTGACTGGACCCTCAAGGTTCGCGTCCCTGAAAATGTGCGGCCCTGGATGGTTCATAAGGGCTCCGTAGCCATCGAAGGCATCAGCCTGACCATCGCGGACTTTGACGGCGAGACCATCACGATTGCGATTCTGCCGCTGACCTATTGGCGCACTAATCTGCACACGCTTGCCGTCGGCGCTCCCATGAACATCGAGGCCGATGTGCTGGTAAAGCTGGCCCACGCACAACTGCTCGCCCAGAAGAAGCCGGAGCTGGAGCTGACCGAGGCCTGGCTGGTGGCTAGCGGGTACTGAAATCGCGCCAGAGCCTACGGCTTCGTCACCAGCTTGGGTGGGTCGGTCAGATATTCGTCGCCGGTGCGCGCCAGCAGCAGGGCGCGGCGATCGGTGAGCAGCTTCAGCCGGTTCGTAACTTCGATGAATTCCTTCTGCTGTTCCGCGGTCAAGGGCGCAGCAGGGCCGGTTAGCTTGCTCAGACCATCCAGCTTGGCTTGCAGCCTCGGTATCTCGCGGTCCATCAAAATCGGGCGAATGATGGTGGTCTTGGTGTGGCCGCTGACCAGTTCGTTGCGGTTGTTTTCGCCCCAGACCGGCAAAATCCCCACATGGCCCAGCTCCACGCGCACCCCGGCCGGCCCATAGTCCTTCCGCACCGCTGAAAACAGGCCAATCATCTCGTCGCGCGGGTCCCCGTCCTTGTCGGGCATCAGGCCGTCCACATAGGTGCGCGACTGGTTCGAGAGAAAATTTCCCAGCGAATAAAAGATGACAGTGTTGCGTCCGTCCTGCGTCTTGTAGGTCTCCACCGGCTGCAAAACATGCGGGTGGTGGCCCACGATCACCGAGGCCCCGGCTTCGAGCATCTTGTGCGCCGTCTCCACATCTTCCGGCCTGGGCGCCGGCGCGTACTCAATGCCCCAATGGATCGAAACCACCAGCAAGTCGCACTGGGCGCGCGCCTCCTTGACGGCCTCCAGCACCTGGGCCTCGTCGGCTCCCGGAGCCCCCGCGGACTCGCCCGGATACGGGAAGAAGTTCACATGCGGCAGGTCGTCCTTGTCCGGATTGCGGCCGCCGTTGAGCCAGCGCGTCATCCCCAGCCAGCCCACCTTGATGCCGTTGGCCTCCACAATCACCGGCTTCCATGCCAGCGGTGCGGTATCCCCCGAGCCCGCAAAGAGGATGCCTTCGTCGCGCAGATGCTCGCGGGTCTCGGCAAATCCGGCCCAGCCCTGGTCCATCACGTGGTTGTTTGCAAAAGAGACGATCTTGATCCCATTGGCCTTCAACCCATCGAGCAGGGCAACGGGAGCATCGAACAGGAAGGGCTTCGACCCATGCGAATGAGCCGGGGCCACGGGTGTCTCCAGGTTCACAAAGCCGAAGTCGGCCTTATCGAAGACGTCGCTCACATCGCTGAACAGCGCGCCCCATCCCCCTGCGCCGTCACCGGCGGCAGCCGCGGCAGCACGCACCGGTTCATGCGGAATCACATCCCCGGCCACGGCAAAGCTGACCTGTGCAAGCTCATGAGGATACGGAACGACCACGGCAGCAAGCCGGCTCCCGTGAGACCCAGTCAGGAGCGCCCCGCCCATCGCAGCAACGGCCAGCAGCAATGCACATCCGCCGGCCACAAGCCAGCGCCCGCGCAGGCCCTGCACGAGCCTTGCGCTTAACCCCGCCCCGAACCATCGTCCCTGCACTATCGAATCCATCTGCCGTGCCAATCCTTGCTGCATGATCCCGGTCCACAATATGCAACGCAATCAGAATACAGGTTCAGCGAAAGCCTTTGGCGCTCGTTCACATCCAGCCCTCCTGATCCCTGATCCCTGACCCCTGCCTTGATAGACTCGTTATGCCATGACTGCTAGCCAACTGCAAACCACCATCGAGCATCACTTTGCCGCCGGACCTGCCGCCGTCGGCAATCCTGACGCAATGACCGCTTTCCTCGCCCTGCGCGCCGCGCTTGAATGCGGCGAACATCGCTCCGCCTCGCCCGACCCAGCTTCGCCCACCGGCTGGCGCGTCAATGCCTGGGTCAAGCAGGGCATCCTGCTCGGTTTTCGCCTCGGCGTTCTTGAAGACCTGCCCTCCGGCGGTCTCTCGTTCGTTGACAAGCACACCTACCCGGTCCGCCATTTCAGCGCAGCAGACGGCGTTCGCATCGTTCCCGGCGGCTCGTCGATTCGCTCTGGAGCCTATGTGGCCCGCGGCGTAGTCTGCATGCCCCCCATGTACATCAATGCCGGCGCGTACGTTGACGAAGGCACCATGGTCGATTCCCATGCTTTGGTCGGCTCCTGCGCTCAGATCGGAAAGCGCGTCCACCTGAGCGCCGCGGCCCAGATCGGCGGCGTCCTCGAGCCCATCAACGCCAGCCCCGTTGTCATTGAAGACGACGTTCTGGTCGGCGGCAACTGCGGCGTCTACGAGGGAACCATCGTCCGCAAGGGTGCAGTGCTCGCCGCTGGAACCATCCTCACCCGAGGCACGCCGGTCTTCGACCTCGTGAACGGAGCAATCCTGCGTGCTACCGCCGATCTGCCCCTCATCGTCCCCCAGAATGCCGTCGTGGTTCCCGGCTCCCGCGCCATTGCCAAAGGCAAGGGCCATGAACTGAGCCAGGATTGGGGCCTCTCGCTATATGCACCCGTCATCGTCAAGTATCGCGACGAGAAGACCGACCTAAGCACGACCCTTGAAGATTTGCTGCGGTAGCACGTAACGGCTTTGGAAGAGCGCAGCCTTCGCGCTTGGTCGGAATTCCGATTTGCGTCCTGGCGGGCCGGACCTTAATAAAGCTTGAAATTCATCATTACTGTGATCATCACCGGAACTGGAACACCCTTTTTCGTTGCAGGTCTGAACTGGTACTTGTTTGCAGCTTCAAGTGCCTTTCGATCCAGCCCCGGCTCCAACCTTCGAATCACTCGCGGATTCAGGGGCCTCCCATCGGCACCCACAATCAGCGAAATCATGCAGACCCCGCTAATCCTCTGGCGCTTCGCCTCGTCAGTGTACTCCGCTTCGACGGCATTGAGAGGAATTGGCGCGGATACTCCTTTTCCCACTCGATACAGACCCAGTTTGACCCCTGATCCCTCCGCGCTCACGCCTCCCTTTTGTCCAATTTCCCCCGGCGGTGGGAGCGGCCCAAACTTCTGCACCGGCGGCGCCGTGAGCCGAAAAACATCCTGTGCGGTTCCCGCGTCTTCCTGCCTGCTTGCAAAGCAGCCATCGATGATCATTTCGACCCACTGGCTCACGGCAACTGGCTCGCCTCTCAGGCTGGCCGGCTTGAAGCGGTCGCGGCCAACAATCTTTATAGCCAGTTTCTCTCGTGCGGTGTCTTGTGTATTGGGCACGGTAATCTCTTGCGGCACACCGTTTGCATCGACAAGAAACAAGAGAAGGATTGCGCCGTCATTCTTTTCCTTGCACTTTTCGGCTGGAATAGCCCATTCGATTGGAAGAAGTTCTGGTGCAGTTACCTCCGGGCCAACGTCAACGACTTTCGCCAACGCCGGAGCCGCGTCCGCCGGCAAACTCGGCGCGGCAGAGCCGGCTTGCTGTCCCACGGCAACGCAGGCACTCAATCCAACCAGCAGCCCCAGCACAGTGACGATCTTCATGGTTCTCCTCGCCAAATTCCCCTCAAAGCCATTGGCATGGTCCAGCACCGCACGCCTTAGCAACCTCTCTGTGGGGAGCCAACAGTCTACTCCAGCCGCACTCGCCGCGTCAGTGGCCGTTGGCTATGCCGCAGGGTAATCGCATTTGGATCGTTGCAGGGTATGGGTTATCCAAGCTGCGGAAAAGGCGCTGTTCAGGAATGGCTCTGTAGCAGGACACGACTTTAGTCGTGCCGCAAAACCCGATAAAATGAGGCGGCTTTAACCGCTGCCGTTGCGCAAATAGTTGAAGAAATATACCGCAGGGGCTGAAGCCCGACAATTTCTCTCTGTGCCTTCGGCACGACTGAAGTCGTGCCCTGTTACAAAACTTAACTCGGATTGAGTAATGCCTGCATCGGACAAAACACATGCCTTTCATTTCTCCTTCAAATTCCAAATGCGATTGCCCTGGGCTATGCCACATCCTGTGGCTTCAACCTATCAAGCGGAAGGCCCATGCTCCTCAAATCTCTCGTTTACAGCGGCTGCAACAGGCCGATTCCCCAGACCCTGGTCCCTGCCGTCAAAAAATGGGCGGCAAAGGTCGTCCCTTGCCGCCGCCCGTCCCTGGGTTGTCTTGAAATTGCTGCAATTGTTCGATCGCTACTAACTTCGGGTTACTGCAAGAGCTTGGTCACTTCCTGCTGCACACTATTGGCTTGTGCTAATGCGGCGATGCCGGTTTGGCTGAGAATCTCGTATTTCGACATGTTCGATGTCGCCGAAGCGTAGTCCGTGGCCTGGATCGCATTCTGCGCCGACACCACGTTTTCCTGCTGCGTGCTCATCACCTGGCTGATGGCGTTGAGCGTGTTGATCTGCCCACCCACGTAGCCGTCAAGAGCCGCCGCTGCGCTGATGGCCAGGTTGATTGCCGTCAGCGCAATCTCCGCATCGGACTGGTTGGTCAGGTCGGTGCTGCTGAGGTTGGCGCCCTCGCCGTCAGAGTAGCTGATGGTCGCCGTCGAACCGGTGCCGTCAGTATCCGAAACAAAGCCGACGTTGGTCGTTCCGCCCGTTGTCGCGGTATCCACGACTGCGCCCGTAATTCCCGTCTTGAAATACGAGGACGTGTCAGTGGAAGGCGTGTCGGTGGTGGCTGTCAGCATCGCCGTGTTGTGGGTTACATCCGTCGGCGCGCCGCCAATATTCACCAACTGCCCGCTGGTGGTGGCAAACGTCATGATCTTGCCGGTGGGGTCGAGAGTGGCCGTGACCCCGAAGTTTCCGGCATTGATGGTGGCCGCCAGGTGCGCCAGGGTGTCGGTCGTGGTTGGGGTCCCGAGATTGATGGAGGCGGGACCGATTGTCAGCGTGCCGCCAAGCGTATCGCCAGCGGCTGCCGTTGCACCGGATAGTGTTAGCGTTCCCACCTGCGCGGGGTAGGGCGCATTGGTTGTCGCCGTGATGGTCGATCCGCCCACCGCATCCGTGGGCGCGCCGCTGAAGTTGATTGCCGTATTTGCCGAGGTAAAGACGATGTCCTTGCTGGCCGCGCTATAGGTAGCAGCGACCCCGTAATTGCCGGCGTTGATGGTGGCGGCCAGGTCGGCGAGAGTGTCGGTTTTGCTGGCGCCGAGAGCTGTGCCGAGCGTGATGGTATTGGAGCCAATGGTTAGCGTGCCGCCCAGTGTATCCGTCGCGGTCCCTGCGCCTCCGATGGCCAGTATTCCAACCTGCCCGTGATAAGCCACTGCGCTGCTGGTGGGCGTGCCGGTCATGGCAATATTCACTGCGGCGCTCGTGTCCGTAAGGTTGGAGCCAACGACGTTGTTCTTCGAGTTTGTCTCGGTGAACGTCATCGACGTGGCGTTGGCTACGTAATTGGCCGTCACTCCCCAGGCTGCATTGGTGGTATCGATGTAGGTTTTCAGATTGGCAAGCGTGTCGGTACTGCCGGGTGTGCCGAGAGCAAAAGTGTGCACAACCCCAGCTGTGTCGGTAACCGACAGGTTTCCACCCAGGATGTCGCCGCTCTGTGCAACAGACAGCGTGCCATCGATGCCGGGAGTGGTGTCGGTGAGGTTCATGCCAACCACATTGTTCAAGCCCGCTCCTGTAAACGTCATCGTCGTGGCGTTGGCTACATAATTGGCCGTGATGCCATATCCCAGGCCGTTGATCGTGGCTTTCAGGTTGGCGAGCGTATCGGTGGCTCCGGGTGTGCCGAGAACAAGAGCATGGCCGGCTCCAGCCGCATCCGTCAGCGTTAGGATACCTCCCAGGATGTCGGTGCTCTTGACCACCGACAGAGTGCTGCCGATGGATGCGACGGCGGGAGCGTTGTTGACGACCGCGGCCAGCGTCGGCGCTGTGTTCGTGGGAGTATCGGTGATATTGGTTCCCGAGATTGTCACCGTGGCATTGGCCGCCGTAAACACGATGTCCTTGTTCAACGCATTGTAGGTCGCGGTGACTCCGTAGTTGTCTGAATTCACGGTAGCCGCCAGGTTGGCGAGCGTGTCGGTAGAATTCGCCGCACCCAGGACAATCGCGTTGCTCTTGCCGTCGGGGCCGACAATCGTAATGCTGCCGCCCAGCGTATCGGTGTCGTTATTCACCGTCAGCGTGCCGATTTCGCCCGCGCCGTTGGTGCCTGTTCCCACGCCTATCCCTGAAATCTCGATGCCGGTGTTGCTGGCGCTCCCGCCGATGGCATTGGCTGCTTTGGCCGCGCTCACCGCTGCGCTTCCAGCTTGGGCCGCGGTCGCAAAGGTGGCGCTTAAGCCCAGTCCAGCGCTGTTGATGGCGTTGATCAGCCCCTGCGCGGTGTTGGCATAGGTCGTGCCGGTTCCGACAGAGATATTCGCGGTTGCATTCGTCGCCGGACCGCTCGCTCCGTTGGTCACATAGTTCACGGTGATCGTCGTCGACCCACTCGCGTTCAGGCTGTCTGTTACCGCCGCGTTGGCGCCTCCGCTCGACAGGTTGATGAACACGTTGTTTGCGCCGCTGCTATATGAGATTGCTCCATTCGAGTCGCCCACATTGGCCGAAGACAGCGTGCGAATGTAGAGATTGTCGATCGAAGAGCCCGTGGTCGATGAGTCGCCCGTGTAGATCGCGATCGTGTTGCCGGCAAAAACCTGTTCCTGGTTGTAGGTCGTCGTCGATCCAATGTTGTTGATTTCCGAAAGGATCGATTGATACTCCTGATTGGCCGCCGCGCCCTGCGTGCTGTTGAGGGTGCCGTTGGAGGCTTCGGTCGCCAGCGTAATGGCGCGGTCCAGCAGGTTGGTCACCTGCGACAGCGCGCCGTCAGCCACATCCAGCAGGCCCACGCCCTCTGTGGCGTTGGTCTTGGACTGGGTCAGCGCGGTCTGGTTGGCCTCCAGGCCGTTCACCAGAGAAAGGCCCGCGGAGTCGTCCGCTCCGGAGTTGATCCTCGACCCCGACGACAACTGCTGCAAGACCGTCTGCAAGCTATTGTTCGTGTTGTTCAGGTTGTTCGCCGCCTGAATCGCCGAAAGATTGTTCAAAACACCGAGGGCCATGGAAGGTTACTCCTTTTCAGGATGCCTTCAATCGCGCTCTTGCCCGCGGTGCATCGTTTCCTCCGCCAGGCCCTCCGCAAATTGCGGTTGAGCGTTCCTGCATCCACCCCGTTCATCGGTCCAGGCCAGAATAACTTTAGTCATCAACCAAAGAATCTTCACGCCCCTCGTTGTCGCACTCCGATTCAAGCTGTGCCGAACCGGCTCACAAGCTGTGCCAGGACGATTCAAACGCTGTCTCAATGCGCTCCAGCCAGTGTCCCGATGCGCTCCACGAGTTTGTCTCGATTCGATGCAGCGGGGATTCGGCTCCCGCGCCAGAAACGTGGCTTGAAACGCAGATTAACCGCGCGGATTGCCGTTCCAGCACGGTTACAGCACTGCAAAAAAACGGCGGCAAGAGGATCGCCCCTTGCCGCCATCGGTGTCGACATCAACCGTATTTGCTCTCTGCCTGTAAACCTGTATTCAATCCTGTTTACTGCTGGGCCTCTGCTCCATCCAGCATCGCCAGCGCATCCGCGATTCCGCTCTCGTCCGCATGGCTCTGCGGTCCTGGAACTACAGGAGCAGCGCCATCCGGGGCCGTCGGCGCTCCCGGCGGAGGCGGCTGGCCATGGCGGAATTGGTTGCGCGGTCCCTGGCCACCCGGTCCTTGACCGTCCGGCTTCCAGCCTTCCCGTCCCTGACCGTCCCGGCCCTGTCCATCCCGTCCCCAGCCGCGGCCTTCCTGCCCGCCGCCTGCGCGGAAAGCCTGCACCTGCTTCCACTGCTCTGGCGTCAGCTTGCCGCGAATCGCCAACAGGAAGCGCGCATTCGCCTTTTCAAGATCCGCCCTTGCTTGCGCCACCTTGTCGATTCCGGCGACAATCCGGGCTTCGTTGGGCTGGTCGTCCTTCATCAGCGGCTCCAACTCGAGTTCTGCCTTCTGCAAGGTTCCACGCAGATCGATCAGCTTCTCGCGATGTTCCAGCAAAATGCCATCCATTGCCTTGCGCTGATCATCGGTGAGCTTCAACCGCTCTATGACCCGCGGGTTGTTCCACCAGCGCCCACGATCGCCCTGCGCCCCAAACGCCCGTTCCATCGGAGGCCTATGTCCCATGCCTGCGCCCGGCCCGCCTCCCATCGGCGCCTGCGCCAACGCCGATCCAGCCAACAAGACCGCCCCAATCGCCAATCCCAACCGCACCGCCATGCTTCCCTTCATCGCCTTCTCCTCCCCCTCCGATTATTCTCGGGGTTTGCCCCTTTTCGTTACGTTCCTTTGCCCGGTTTGCCTACTGGCGCTCGTCCTCCGCCATCAGTCGAGCCAAAGGCTCCATGGCGCTCGGAACTTCACGCGATACATCGCTATCCACCTTGGCCAGCAAATCTTCTTCCTCCGCCCGAGCCTGCTCCTCGCGAAGCAATCCCTGCTTCTCGCGAACCAGCCTCTGCTGCTCGGCCACCCGCGCCGCTGCAATCCGCGCCGTCTCCTGCCGCCGATTCCGCTCATGCAAAGCGCCTGTAACGCTTCCCACCGCCAGCGCGCACCCTAGCGCCCAACCCGCCGCCAGCCGCCAGCTAGGATGCCGCACAACCCGAGCCACCGTCCGCGGCCGGCTATACGCTGTATCGCTCCAGGCATGAACGCTCATGCGGAAGTTCTCCAAAGCCTGCTCCAGCTCGAGATCTCCGCTTTCGCCGACGCCTGTATTCGCCTCCAGCCTCCGGCCGGCCGCCTCTCCCTCGCGTTTCTTCCAGAAATTCATCGCATCCCCCCCAATTCCGCGCGCACTTTCCCAACCGCCCGCGAAAGATGCGCCTTCACCGTGCCTTCGTTCAATCCGGTCGCTCGCGCAATCTCGCTCAACTCCTGCTCTTCCACATAACGCAGCAAAAAAACCGTTCGCTGCCGCTCGCTCAGCCCTTTCACAGCGGCCCAGACATGGCCCACCTGCTCCCGCGCCAGCAACTGTTTCTCCACGGAACTCTCGCCGCTCGCCAGCCACTCGCCGGCCTCATCCATATCCACCGAGTTCGTCTGCGTCTGCCGCCAAAACTGCATCCGCCGGTTCCGCCAGTGGTCCTTCTGCAGGTTGATGGCGATTCGCATCAACCAAGTCATCGCGCTTGATTCGCCTCTGAAGCTAGCCCAATTCCGGTGCGCCTTCAGAAAGCATTCCTGGGTCAGGGTCTCCGCCAAATCGATGTCGCGCGTCGATGCCAGCAGAAACCGGAAAATCTGCGGCCGGTGCCGCTCCACGACCTGCGAAAACTCCTCTGCGGCAAGCTCCAGCTCCCGCGCGGCATTCTCCTTCGCCGTGCCCCGAATCATCGGTTCCATCGCTGTGCCGGCTGCCATCACTCAGGTAGACGCCCTCTCCGGCTCCAAGTTTACAGCCCCACTGCAATTCCCATCCAGAACCTTTTTCCCTTGCGCAGTTCGGCGCCAGTATCCCAGCGCGGGCCAGGAGGCCCGCACGACAGCCGACCTGGAGATCAGCGCTACCTATTTACGAATAAGTACTCAGGCTCAACTCCGCGACAGATGCCCAATCCCCGGCCGCGCCTCTATTGCTCTGGGTGGGTCTACGCCAACTCCCAACCCGCTGCCTTCAAGCCCTTGACCTCTGATCCCAGCGCTGGCAACTATCCGCTGAAAGCTGTAAACTGTGGTCGCGGCAAACGCTTTCCACCACCGTGCTCTCCGCAAGGAAACCTGCTATGCTCCTCGCTTCGCTTCGCGAACAAGTGCTGCACGCCAACCGGGAGATAGCTCGCCGCGGCCTCGCGCCTCACACCTTCGGCAACGCCAGCGGAATTGACCGTTCTGGCCCTCAGCCATTGGTTGTCATCAAGCCCAGTGGCGTGGACTACGCTTCGCTTACCCCCGAAGACCTGGTTATTACCGACCTCCACGGCAAGATTGTCGAAGGCTCCCTACGCCCCTCAAGCGACCTGGATACACACACGTATCTCTACCGCGAGTTCCCGCAAATCGGCGGCGTCGTCCACACTCACTCCGAGTTTGCCACCTCCTGGGCCCAGGCCGGCCGCCCCATCCCCTGCCTGGGCACCACCCACGCCGACTACTTTCACGGCCCCGTGCCCGTCACTGAACCCCTAACCGCCGAGGAAGTCGCCGAGGCTTACGTGCGCAATACAGGCGCGGTCATCGTCCGCCGCTTCCGCTCGCAGAACCTCGCCCCCCTGGCCGTCCCCGGCGTTCTTGTCGCCGGACACGCCCCCTTTACCTGGGGCAAGACCGCCTCGGATGCTGTCGAGCACGCCGATGTCCTTGAATACATTGCCCGCCTAGCTTTCCGCAGCATACTGCTAGGCGCCTCCGAATCCGGCATTCCGACCTACGTTTCAGAGCATCACTACCAGCGCAAGCACGGCCCAAAAGCCACCTACGGCCAGGTCTAACAACAGGCCCTGTGCGTGGATTGCGCCACATGGATCTGCATTTCGCCAGAGAGCTACCGTTTATCATAGGCAGATTCCTTTTACCGTAGCCGGCCTACTGTTTTCAACATTATTCCCAGAAGTTTCTCGCACCCAGGTTGACGTTTCGCGCGACCGGGCGTCATTATCTCGCGTATTCTCAGCCGATTGCCGATTTATGTTCAACGGATCGAACAATACTCCTGCTTGGCAACCGAAGTGCAGCAAACAAGAATGAAGTAGCGGGTCCCCCCATGGAAACGAGCCTCTTCAACCGCGTGCAATTGACGCTGCTAGCCCTGGCCACCCTTGGCCTGTGTGTGCTGGCAGTTTTGAATCTGCGCCAGGAGACTCAGTTCCAGCAGCCTGACGACGGGGTATGGTGGCGCGAGGCGGCGGGCGGGCTCGAAGCGGTCAAGGTTCTGCCCAACAGCCCCGGTCAGCTTGGGGGCGTTAAGGCGCACGATCTTCTGACTGGCGCTCAGGTTCTGCGCGACATTCCCGCTCAGCGGCCCGAGTTGCAAACCCATGGACCCGAGATGCAGACCCAGGCTCTGCTTGATGAGGTCAAGCCGCTGCCGGAAAACCCCGGCCAGCGCGAGAGCATCCTGCCCAAGGAATTGCTGCCGGCAGTGAACTATATTCCCATTGCTCGGGTGGCCGACCTAGAGCGCGTTCTTTACCGCGCCGGGCCTTACGGCAAGGCCAACTATGCCATCACCCGCGAAGGCACGCAATTGGACACGCCGGTGGTAGTTATTCCAGAGCCAGTAGATCGCAGCCTGTTTCAGGCGCAGCGTTTTATTGGGTTGGTCTACCTGGCCATCGGCATCTACGTGCTCTTGCGCCGTTGGACCGCGCCCCGCGCCACCCATTTCTACCTGTTCTGCCTGGTTTCGTTCGCGCTTTACGCGCTCAAGTACACGGGCGACCTACACTGGCTGGACTGGACCGTATTCTGGCTGAATGTGCTGGCTGAATCCCTCCAGCCGGCCCTCTTCCTGCATTTCGCCCTCAGTTTCCCCGAAGAGAGGTTCAAGAGTCTTCCGCGGCGCTGGCTCCTGCCGTTGATCTACGCGCCGGGGGTTGGGCTCCTCGGCCTCTGGCTCTGGGCGATCGAGACGCGCGAGGCCACTGGACTGCTCAAGCACCGACTGGACCAGACTGGGACCGGATACGACGCCCTCTTCTACGTGCTGGCCGCTATGCTCTTCCTGCGCAGCTATAGCCAGGCAAATACGCCGTTGCAGCGGCAGCAGTTGAAATGGCTCACTCGAGGCGCGCTGCTGGCTGTCGTCCCCTTTACGCTCTTTTACGCAATTCCATTTCTCTTCGACCTGCACATGCCCAGCCTGCTCACCAATCTGGCGGGCTTTTCGATGGTTGTTTTGCCGCTTACCTTCAGTTGGGCCATTGTCCGCTACCGGCTGATGGACACGGACTTGATCTTCAAGCGCGGGGTTGCATACTCGCTGGCAACAGCGCTACTTCTGGGCGCTTACTTCGGCATCATTGCGTTGGCCACGCTAGTTGTACACACACGCCTGCCCGACACCGTGCGCGAGTGGGGTCTGGTGCTCACTATCCTGGTTACTGCCGCTATTTTCGACCCCCTCAAGCGCAGGATCCAGGGATGGGTGGACCGGGCGTTCGATCGCCAGCGTTATGACTACCGCAAAGCCCTGATCGATTTCGGCCGCGGGCTCAGTTCGGAGACCGACCTCCAGGCCCTCCTTGAGTCCATCGTCGAGCGGCTCCCGAGTGCGATGCTCGTAGCCCGTGTTGCAGTCTTCATGTCCAAGGACCAAGATGCCCCGGGCACACTGCGCCTTGCCGCCGCGCACGGCTTGCCCGCCGAGGCAGCCGTCTTCCCGGACTCCCTCGCTTTGGGTTTCCTCGATTTCGACCACGCTCTTGACCACTCCCATATCTTCTTCGAGAACGCGCAGCAGGCTGTTCACTTGCCTCCGGACCAGCAGCACGCCGCCGCGCTGCTCGACCTGAACTACTATCTTCCCTGCCGCGTTCAGGACGGCTCTGCCACCCGGACCATCGCCGTCATCGGCCTCGGGCGCACGATCGGCGGGGACTTCCTCTCCAGCGAAGACGTGGAACTGCTCGAGTCCCTGGCCAGCTACATTGGCATCGCCCTCCAAAACGCAAGCCTCTACGCCCGTCTCGAAGAAAAAATCGGCGAATTCGAGCGGCTGAAGGAATTCAACGAAAACATCGTCGAGTCCATCAACGTGGGCATCCTGGCCATCGATCTCGACGACCGCATCGAAAGCTGGAATGCGCAGATGGAGGCCATGTACGCCCTGAGCCGCGCCGAAGCCCTGGGCCAGGAACTTCGTTCCGTCTTTCCATTGGAGTTTGTCGAGGCTCTGGATAGCTTCCGCAACGAGCAAGGCGTCCATCATTTATACAAGTTTCGCCTCATCACCAGGGCGGGCGAGCAGCGCATGGCCAACATCGCCATAGCGCCTTTGCTGTCGCGCGATTTTGTATCCGTGGGCCGCATTATCCTGGTTGACGACATTACCGAACGGGTGTCGCTTGAAGCCCAGCTCACCCAGGCGGACAAGCTCAGCTCCATCGGACTGCTGGCCGCTGGAGTGGCACATGAGATCAATACACCGCTGGCCGTGATCTCTTCGTATGCGCAGATGCTTTCCAAGCAGTTGAAGGGCGATGCGCGCCTGGTTCCCGTGCTCGACAAGATCACTCAACAAAGCTTCAGGGCCGCCGAGATCGCCAATGGCCTCCTCAACTTCTCGCGCACCTCGACTACAGAGTTCCGCAATACAGATCTGAACCAGGTGATCCGCGATACGCTATCGCTGCTCGATCACCAGTTCAAAACCGCTCAGATCGTTGTCGATCTCGATCTTGCCGAGGAACTGCCCGCCATTCACGGCAACGCCGGCAAGCTGCAGCAGGTTTTCCTCAATCTGCTGCTCAACGCCAAGGAAGCCATGCAGGGCGGGGGCCGCTTGCGCGTGGCCACCCTCGCCAACTGGCAGGAGAATTGCATCGCAGCGCTGGTAAACGACTCCGGCTCCGGAATTGCTCCCGAGCACCTCAAGCGCATCTACGATCCCTTCTTTACCACCAAGACCATGCCCAAGCCCGGCGACCGCCGCGGCACCGGGCTCGGCCTCTCCGTCTCGTACGGCATTATCCAGGAGCACGCCGGCAAGATCCATGTCGAGAGCGCCATCGGCGCCGGCACAACGTTTCATCTCGAGTTTCCGCTTTTGAGGAATTCTGTCCATGCCTGAGGTTGAACAAATCTTGACTTTGCCTGTCTCTCTCTCTGCCGCAATCGGGAACTCCGTCTGGGCCAGCATTCTTGTCATTGACGACGAGGCGGCAATCCGCGAGTCGCTCGAAGTGCTGCTCATGCTGGAGGGCTACACGGTCAGAATGGCAGTGGACGGCGAAGAGGGCCTTAGGATTCTTGAGACCGAGAACTTCGACCTCGTGCTTCTCGATCTGGCGCTTCCTGGCCAGAGCGGACTTGAGCTGCTGCCGCAGATTAAAAACCGCCAGCCGGAACTGCCAGTCATCATGATCACCGCATACGGCACCGTGGACAATGTGGTGGAGGCGGTCCGCGCCGGCGCGGAAAACTTCGTCCAGAAGCCTTGGGACAATGAGAAACTGCTGGCTGACATTCGCTCTGCCGTGGCCCGCCATCGCGCCGAAGAAGAGAATCTGCAGCTCAAGCGCACGCTCAAGCAGCGCTACAACTTTGCCAACATCGTGGGCAAGAGCGAGATCATGCTCAAGGTATTCGATCTGGTGGCTCAGGTCGCCCCCAGCCGCTCGACAGTGCTGATTCAGGGCGAGAGCGGCACCGGCAAGGAGCTGATCGCCAAGGCCATTCATGCCAACTCGCCGCGCCGCGACAAGCCGTTTGTCCCCATCAATACGGGGGCAATGCCCTCGGAGCTGCTTGAATCGACGCTCTTCGGCCACGTCAAGGGCGCATTCACTTCAGCGGTGGCCTCAAAGAAGGGCCTCTTCGAAGTCGCCAACGGCGGCACGCTCTTCCTGGATGAGATTGCCACCATGGGCATGGATACGCAGGCGAAGATATTGCGCGTTTTGCAGGATCGCCGCTTCATGCACCTGGGCGGCATTTCTGAGATTCAGGTGGACGTGCGCATCATCGCAGCCACCAACGTCGATCTGCGCAAAGAGGTCCGCGAAGGCCGCTTCCGTGAGGATCTCTTTTACCGCCTGAACGTGATTACCGTTGACCTGCCGCCCCTGCGCACCCGCCGCGAAGACATCCCTCTGCTCGCCAATCATTTCCTCGAGTTCTATGCCAACGAAAACGGCATGAGCCCGCGCAAGCTCACCGCCGACGCACTCCGGGCCCTTGTCGATTACGAGTGGCCGGGGAACGTGCGCGAGCTGGAGAACTCGATCGAACGCGGCGTTGTGCTCTCCAGCGGCCCCATCATTGGCTCCGACCTTTTGCCCGGCCACATCAGCGGCCGCAGCTTCCGCGACGCCCTGCTCGAACACAACCCCAACGCCTCGCTCTTCGACATCCTCGAAGATATAGAGCGCCGCATCATTATCGAGAAGCTTGAGCGCTGCAACGGCAACCAGACCGAAGCCGCCGAGCAATTCCGCATTCCGCTCTCAACGCTCAACCAGAAGATCAAGCGGCTCACCATCGAGATTCGCAAGAAGGGCAGAGAGTAGACGGCGAATAGGGATCTGGGATCAGGGGTTGAGTTCATTTCTCAAATCTCGTCGAGCAGAGCAGAATCGAAAGACCTCGTCTCATTGGCTTCCCGTGACTCCCTAGTTTTGCGATCTGTACGGACTCCGCCTGCATACTTCTTGTGTGCGGTTCGCAGGCCAGACCACTCCCACCGCTCAATTTCCTTCAGGGCTCTAAATTATATTTCCCGCCATCGGTAACTTTTTCCTTTCCGATCCATATCATTACCGAGAACGCAAATGACGGACTTCGAAGCGCTTTATGCGCACTATTCACGCGACATCTTCCGCTTTGCGCTCTACCTCTGCGGCAATCATGCGGAGGCGGAAGACATAGCGTCTGAAACGTTCGTGCTTGCCTGGAATGCGTCAGGTCGAATACGGGCCGTCACTGCAAAGTCGTATCTGTTCGCGATCGCTCGCAACTGCTATTTGGAAAGGCTGCGCCGTGGGGGCAGGCAGACGGAACTGGATGAGACAATGCCCGATCCGAAGGCCAGCCCATATGCCGCTGCCGAAGGCCGGATCGAGCTGGCCCGAGTGCTCGCCGAGCTCCAGCAATTGCCCGAAGTAGACAGGACGGTTCTGCTTCTGCGGGTGCAGGAAGAACTGTCGTACCAGGAGATAGCCGACGCGGTGCAACTCTCGCTGCCCGCGGTCAAGGTCAAGATCCACCGGGCCCGGCTCAAGTTAGCGCAATGGCGAGCCAACCAAGAGGTGAAGAAATGAAAGTCACGCAAAACGTCGTCATGGATTTGCTGCCCGTCTATCTTTCCGGGGAGGCCAGCCCGGATACGAAAGAACTTGTTGAGGAGTTCATTCGCCAGGATCCGGAAATTGCGCACGCGGTCGACGCGCAGAAGCGCGAGTTCGATAGCCAGAGGGACTTGTTCAAGCCGACCGGCGCGCCTTCCGCCGACCATGAACTGCGGACCCTGACCGAGACAAGATCGCTCATGGAGCGCCAGAAGTGGTCGATGTCGCTTGCGCTCATGCTCACCGCCTTCCCCTTTTCCTTCGTTTTCAGCGGTGGACACCTGACATTCATGATTGTGCGCGACCAG
>Ga0302154_10001183_pt1 | contig 21823 bp, 18 predicted proteins | sample I_Bog_N2_3_FD_193507 | JGI IMG/M metagenome (GOLD analysis project Ga0302154, IMG submission 193507) | Peat permafrost microbial communities from Stordalen Mire near Abisko, Sweden - I_Bog_N2_3 | ecosystem: Environmental > Terrestrial > Soil > Wetlands > Peat | place: Sweden: Abisko, Stordalen... | reverse complement strand
AGCGACTACCTGGGCCCGGTGCATTTGCCGCTCGACGTGGCGGTCCGCGATCTCGTCGAGCGGCGGCTCGGGGTCCGGCCCGCCGGAGCGATTCGACTGCTCACCCACCTACGTTACTTCGGGTATTGCATGAACCCGGTCAGCTTTTATTATTGCTACCATGCCGGTTCGGACCGGCTCGAGGCCATCGTCGCGGAGATCACCAACACACCCTGGGGGGAGCGCCACCAGTACGTGCTTCCGATCGATCCGGGCGCCGCCAACTCCCGCCATTTCGAGTTCGCCAAGGACTTCCACGTGTCGCCGTTCATGCCCATGGAAATGCAATATCATTGGAATTTCAGCGAGGCGTCGGACCGCCTGCACGTGCACATGCAGAATTTTCTGGACGGCGAGCCGCAGTTCGATGCGACGCTGTCCCTGCGCGGCGAACCGGTGACCGGCGCCGGACTCGTCAAGCTGCTCGCGGCGTACCCGTTCATGACCGTGAAGGTCGTCGCCGCGATCCATTGGCAGGCGCTGCGCCTGTGGTGGAAAGGGACGCCATTCCATGCCCATCCGGGCCTGCGCCCGGCCGAGGGAGTTCGGCCATGAGGCAGAACATCATCCCGGCGGACATCGGAGCGACCCCGGCGGAGGGCGTGTCGGCGCTCACGCGGCTCGCGAAGTCCCTCCTGCTCGGCCAGCTCGGAAAGATTCGCGACGGCCGCCTGCGCCTCATCGACGGGGACCTCGACCGCAGCTTCGGGCACGCGACCGCGTCGGGACCGTTCGACGTCACGCTGCGCGTACACCACCCGCGATTCTATTCCGACGTGGCTTTCGCGGGCACGGTGGGGGCCGGCGAAGCCTTTATCAACGGGCTCTGGGAGTGCGACGACCTGACAGGCCTCGTGCGCCTGTTCGTCGTCAACCGCCGCCTCATGAATGACGTCGACTCGGGATGGTCGAGGCTGAGCGCGCCGTTCCTGAAGATGGCCCACTGGCTGAACCGCAACGACAAGAGCGGGAGCCGGCGCAACATCGCGGCCCATTACGATCTCGGCAATGATTTTTTCGGCTTGTTCCTCGATGAAACCATGGCGTATTCCTGCGGGATCTTCGAGCGCCCGACGGCGACGCTCGCCGAGGCGTCGCGCGCCAAATTCGATGCGGCGTTGAGCAAGCTCGCGCTTGGTCCCGGCCGGCACCTGCTCGAGATCGGCACGGGTTGGGGGGGCCTCGCGATTCATGCCGCGAAGTACTACGGCTGCCGCGTCACGACGACGACCATCTCGCGCGAGCAGTATGAGTTCGCCCGCGAACGCGTCGAGCGGGCGGGCCTCGGCGATCGCGTGACGCTGCTGCTCGAGGATTACCGCGACCTCACCGGCCGGTATGATGCGGTGGTGTCGATCGAGATGATCGAGGCCGTGGGCCACCAGTTCCTCGACACCTATTTTCGCAAGTGTGCGGATCTGCTCGATCCCGCGGGTGCGATGCTGCTGCAGGCAATCACGATCCGCGATCAGTTCTATGGCCAGGCGCTGCGCTCGGTGGATTTCATCAAGCGATTCATCTTTCCGGGCAGCTTCATTCCGTCGATTCAGGCGATCGTCGATTCGGTTGCGCGCGCCACGGACTTCAAGCTCTCGCATCTCGAGGACATCGGCCCACACTACGCGCGCACCTTGAAACTCTGGCGCGAGGGCTTCTTCGAGCGAATCGCCGACGTGCGAGCCCAGGGCTACCCGGAGAGCTTCGTGCGCATGTGGGAATTTTATCTCTGCTATTGCGAGGGCGGATTCGAGGAAAGGCAGTTGGGCGACGTTCAGATGCTTCTGACCAAGCCGCAATCGCGGCGGCCCGGCCTTGCCACCGTCCATGCCCCGCAAACCTAGCGACGCGACGCTCGCGGACCTTCGCGCCGCGGCCGGCGCCGGCGGTTGGGCCGACTCGCCGATCGACGTCGCGCCTTATCTCGAGGATTTTCGCCGCCTCTACCACGGCGCGACGCCGCTCGTGCTGCTGCCCAAGGACACGGCGGCCGTGGCGCGCATCATGACGGTCTGCGCTCGCGACGCGGTCGCCGTCGTGCCGCACGGCGGCAACACGAGCTACTGCGGCGGCGCGACGCCCGATGAAACCGGCACCCAGGTCGTCGTCGCGATGCGCCGCCTGAATCGCATTCGCGAGGTCGACGCCGGCAATTATTCCATGGTGGTCGAAGCGGGCTGTGCGCTCGCCGCGGTACAGGACGCCGCGCGCGACGCCGATCGACTGTTTCCCTTGAGCCTGGGGTCGGAGGGCTCGGCACAAATCGGCGGCAACCTGTCGACGAATGCCGGTGGAACGGCGGTGCTGCGCTACGGCATGATGCGCGACCTCGTCCTCGGCCTCGAGGTCGTGCTGGCCGACGGGCGCATCCTGGGCGCGCTGAAGGCACTGCGCAAAGATAACACGGGCTACGACGTCAAGAATCTGTTCATCGGAGCGGAGGGCACGCTCGGCATCATCACGGCCGCCTGCCTGAAGCTCTACCCGCAGCCGGCCGACGTCGCGACTGCAATCGCCGGCGTCGCGACGCCCGAACAGACGCTCGCGCTGCTCATGCGCCTGCGCGCGGCGGCCGGCGACCAGGTCACGACCTTCGAATTGATGCCGCGCCGCGCCGTGGAGATGACCGTCGCCACCATCGCCGGCGTCGCCGATCCGCTCGCGCAGGATGCGGCGTGGTTCGTGCTCGTCGAGTTGAGTTCGCCGAACGCAGCGCAAGATCTCTCCTCCCTGCTCGCGGAACAGTTGAGCGCGGCCGCCGAGTCCGGCACCATCGACGATGCGCTTATTTCGAGTTCAACAGCCCAGGCGGGCGCCATGTGGAAGTTGCGCGAATCGATCCCGGAAGCCCAGCGTCGCCACGGTGCAAGCCTCAAACACGACGTGTCGGTGCCGATTTCGGCGATGCCGCGCCTGATCGCGGCGGGGACGGAGCTGATCGCAAAGCTGGTACCCGAGGGTGAGGTCGTCGCCTACGGCCACGTGGGCGACGGCAATCTGCACTTCAACGTCAGTCAACGCAAGAGCTGCGACCGGGACGCTTTCCTCGCGCGCAAAGAACCGCTGGAAGAGGCTCTGTTCGATCTCGTCGAGAGTCTCGGCGGCAGCTTCAGCGCAGAGCACGGCATCGGCCGGCTGCGTGCCGCGCAATTCGCGCGCCGCACCGATCCGGTCGAGCTCGCGCTGATGCGCGACCTGAAGCGCGCGCTCGATCCCCAGGGTCTGCTGAATCCCGGCAAAATTCTGCCATGAGCGCAGCGCGCGCGCTGCGGCTGCCGATCCGTACTGAACGACTATGCCTCCGGGATTTCGTCCGCACCGACCTTCCGGGCATGCACCGCTTCGCCTCGGACCCGCGCGTCACGCGATATCTTTTCTTCGGACCGCGCGACGAGGAGGCGACCGCGGATTATCTCGATGGCCTGCTCGCCTCGCAGGTGGAAACGCCGCGAACGCGTTTCGAACTCGCCGTCGAGGAGAACGCGTCGGCGCGGCTCGTCGGCGCCTGCGACCTGTCGGTGATCGAGACCGACGTCGTCGATCTTGGGTACATGCTTGCCCACGCCGACTGGGGTAAGGGCTATGCCACGGAAATCGCCCTCGCGCTTGCCGACGCCGCGTTCTTCGATCTGCGGGCCGAGCGCGTGATTTCGACCGTCGACGTGAACAATCAGGCATCCATGCGCGTGCTCGAGAAGGTCGGCATGCGCTGGGAGGCCGTCTACCGCAAGCACCGGCGCGCCAAGAACCGCTGGTGGGATTGCCATCTCTACTCGCTGCCGCGCGCCGTCTGGGAGGCCTCCCACGGCCGGCAGGTGTTTGAGTGACGGGCGCGCCGCACCGATCGACGCCGGCCGCCAGCAAGCCGCAGTTTTCGGTCAACCGCCGGCGTCCTCAGCCGTTGCCGTTGCCGTCGCGATCGTGCTCGCTTTTCTCCGCAGCCTCGATATCGCGCTCGCGCTGCTTGACACGATCCAGCACATCCGCGCTCGGCGGGGTCGACCGCGCACGCAGCAAGGTCAACAAGCCACCGATGAGAAAGGCGAACACGAGGCCGATGATGAGGAAGGCTTTCATCGCCGCGTCAGGCCGACCCCGCCGCCCCCGTAGCGGCATCGACCCCGGCCGCCCGCGCGGCGGCGGCGGGATCGATCGGGCGCATGAGGCCCTCTTGCGCGGTGCTCGCGACCAGGCGCCCATCGCGGGCATACAGGCTCCCGCGCGCGAAACCGCGTGCGCCCGAGGCGCTCGGGCTATCGGTCGAATAGAGCAGCCAGTCGTCGACGCGCACGCTGCGATGGAACCACATCGCATGATCGATGCTCGCCACGATCAGTTTGCCGCTCGTGTAGGAGAGGCCGTGCACCGTCATCGCCGTCTCGAGCAGATGGAAATCGGAGACATAGGCGAGCAGGCTGCGATGCAGGGCTTCGTCGTCTGGCAACGCGTCGACGGCGCGCAGCCAGATGTTTTTCACGCCTGAGAATGCCGCCCTATCGGGGCCGAAGAGCGGCTCGACCGGCCGGAATTCGAACGGCCGCCGCTGCTCGAGCATGCGCCGCAATTTGGGCGTGAGCGCATCTCCGGCGACGCGCAGGTAGTCTTCGGCGTTCATGAGCGCCTCGGGTTCCGGAACGGCCGGCATCGACGCGGCATGCTCGAGGCCGGTTTCGGCGGACTGGAACGAAGCCGACATGTTGAAGATCGGTTCACCGTGCTGGATGGCGACCACCCGGCGCATCGAAAAATGGCGTCCGTCGCGCGCGCGGTCGACCTCATAGACGATCGGCGCCGTGCAATCGCCGCGCCGCAGGAAATACGCGTGCAGCGAATGCACCGGCCTCTGCTCGACGGTCGCGCTCGCCGCGACGAGCGCCTGCCCCAAGACCTGGCCGCCGAACACCTGCGGACTGCCGATGTCGCGGCTCTCACCGCGAAACAGATCGCGTTCGAGCCGCTCGAGCGTGAGCACCTTCACGAGGTCTTCGAGCAGTTGGTTCATGCGGCGCGTCTCAGTGCTCTTCGGCCACCACTCCGAGACGTTTTTGCATGATCGGACTGGTCGTCGTGTACTGCAGGAATTGGCGTTTGCCGGGGAACAGGTGTGCCTGGATGGCGAAGGCCGCGAGCGCCGCTTCGTGAAAGCCGCTCAATATGAGCTTCTTCTTCCCTGGATACGTGTTGATGTCGCCGATCGCAAAGATGCCCGGCACGCTGGTCTGAAACTTCTCCGTATCGACCTTGAGCGCCTTCTTCTCGAGTTCGAGGCCCCACTCGGCGATGGGGCCGAGCTTCGGGTGCAGGCCGAAGAAGGCGAGTACGTGATCCGCATCGAGCGGCACCGGGGAGCCGTCGCCACCCTGGACGTGAACACGCAGGAGGCGCTGATCGGCGTCGTGGCCGACGACGTTGCCTTCGATGAAGCGCATCTTGCCGGCGGCCACGAGATCGCGCATGCGAGCGACCGTGGCGGGCGCGGCGCGAAATTCCGCGCGCCGGTGCACGAGCGTCAAAGACCGCGCCCGTTCTGCAAGCGCCACGGTCCAATCGAGCGCCGAGTCCCCGCCGCCGCAAATGACGAGCGAGCGATCATGGAAGTCGGCGGCGGACTTGACGCGGTAATGAACCTGCGATCCCTCGAACGCCTCGATGCCGGGCACGCTCAAACGGCGCGGCTGGAACGACCCGACGCCACCCGCGATCACGACGGCACCCGCAAGCAGACGAGTGCCCGTCGAGGTGGCAACCAGGAACTTGCCGTCGGCCTGAGGCGCGACTTCGGTGACCTCCTGGCCCAGGTGAAACCGGGCGTTGAAGGGCTTCGCCTGTTGCATGAGCCGATCGATGAGTTCCGCCGCACCGCAGATCGGCAGCGCGGGAATGTCGTAGATCGGCTTCTCCGGGTAGAGTTCCGTGCACTGACCGCCGACCTGGGCAAGCGAGTCGACGATGTGGGCTCCGATCCCGAGCAGCCCGAGTTCGAATATCTGAAAGAGCCCCACCGGACCCGCGCCGACAATGACGACTTCGGCCGGCGTGGCGTCGAGCGCGGTAGGCGGTGCCGCAGCGGGTTCGGACATAGACGGAACACTTCCTGAGGTTCGTGGTGGGGACGGCCGGTTCGGCCATCGTAAAGGCCCGAATTGTAGCCGATGGGATGCGCGTCTGCGGCATGGAAAGCGCCGCGCGCCAGACTTGCGCGCTCGGGGCGGCGCGCACAGGCTCCCGAGGATGACCACGATCGTTTGGTTTCGACAGGACCTGCGCCTCGCCGACAATCCCGCACTCTCGGCAGCGCGCGCGCTGGGTGGCGCCGTGGTGCCGCTCTTTATCCATGCGCCCGAGGAGGAAGGCCGCTGGGCGCCCGGGAGTGCGGCACGCTGGTGGCTGCACCAGAGCCTCGAACGGCTGAGCAAGGAACTCGAGGCGCTCGGCTCCCCGTTGTGCTTGCGCCGCGGAGGATCGCTGCAGGAGTTGCTCGCGGTCGCCCGGGCCACGGGGGCGAATCGAGTCCTGTGGAATCGGCGTTATGAGCCCGCCATCGTCGCCCGTGATCAGCAGATCAAGAAATCCCTGCGTGATGCAGGGCTCCTCGTCGGGAGCCACAACGGCGCGCTGCTGTACGAGCCATGGGAGGTCGCGACGAAGTCCGACACGCCGTTTCAGGTGTTCACACCGTTCTGGCGCCGCTGCCTGACGCTGCCCGATCCGCCCGAACCGCTGACGGCGCCGTCCGACTTGCAAGCGCCGGCGCGCGCAGCGCCCGGCGTGGACCTCGCTGCATTCGAACTCCTGCCGCGGATCGACTGGGCCGCCGGATTGCGCCGCACTTGGCAACCGGGGCGGGAGGGCGCCGAACGCCGGCTGGCGGCGTTCTTGGACTCAGGCGTAGCCGCCTATGCGGACGGGCGCAATCGACCCGATCGCGAAGGCACGTCGCGCTTGTCGCCGCACTTGCATTTCGGCGAGATCGGCCCGAGGCAAGTCTGGCACGCCACGCGACGCCGCGGTATGCGTAGCGGCGGCGAGCACGCGTGGCGAGATTCGCAATTCCTTGCGGAGATCGGCTGGCGCGAGTTTGCCTATCACCTGTTGTTTCACTTTCCCGACACCGCGGTTGCACCGCTACGACCCAAATTTGCGCGCTTTCCTTGGCGCAACGATCCCGACAGCTTGGCGGCCTGGCAGCGCGGCCGCACCGGTTATCCCATCGTCGACGCGGGCCTCAGGCAATTGTGGCACACGGGTTGGATGCACAACCGTGTGCGCATGATCGTGGCCTCGTTTCTCGTCAAGGACTTGCTCCTGCCTTGGAACGCCGGTGCCGACTGGTTCTGGGACACGCTCGTCGATGCCGACCTCGCCAGCAACAGCTTGGGCTGGCAGTGGGCGGCCGGCTGCGGCGCGGATGCGGCGCCGTACTTCCGCATCTTCAATCCTGTGCTCCAAGGGGGCAAGTTCGATCCCGACGGCGCCTACGTGCGAGAGTGGGTGCCGGAACTCGCGTTCGTACCATCGCGGTGGATCCACGAGCCGTGGAATGCGCCCGTCGAGGTCCTGACTGCATCCAAAGTCAAGCTGGGTGCGAATTACCCCAAGAGAGTGGTCGATCATGAGGCGGCACGGGTGGCGGCGCTCGCCGCAGTGGCGACGCTCAAGGATTGATCTCGGTCCTCTCTCGGTCTCGCCACAGCCCCCATCGAAAAGATTCGTTAAGACGTATATGTTTTGTCCAGCTTCTTGTTGTACAATCTATGAACGGTCGCTGGTCACTAGAAGGGTAGGTCATCATGGAAACCGACGTCAGTCTTGCTCACGAACCGAACCAAACTCACGATGCGCATGACGGCCCCGAAGAGGGCCAAGAACGCGATTCGACGCGCCCCATCCGCGCTTTGAATCGCGGCCTGGAAGTCCTCACGGAGTTGAACCGACTCGAACGCGCGGCAATCAATACACTCGCGAATGCCGTGGAATTGCCGCGTACCACGACGTATCGGATTCTCGAAACCCTGCGGCTCGCCGGGTACGTCGAGCGTGATCCGCATGACGATTGCTATCGTCCGACGATCATGGTGCGTGCGCTGTCCGACGGTTTCGACGACGAAGCCATGCTCGCGCATCTTGCCCGACCCCACTTGTCGGCGCTTTGCGCGCAAATCGTCTGGCCCGTCGCCATCGCGACGCCGTCGGGCACCGCCATGATGATTCGCGAAGCGACGGATCATCAGAGTCCGCTGGCGCTCGAGCACTATGGCGCCGGCGTGCGGGTGCCGATGCTCGGCTCCGCGGCCGGGCGCGCTTACCTCGCCTACTGTGCCGCTCCGCAGCGCGAGACCCTGCTCGAGATGCTGGCGCGATCGTCGCTGCCCGAGGATCGTCTGGCGCGCAATCGGCAGGAAGTGGAGCGACTCCTCACCGAGACGCGGACCCAGGGCTACGGCATTTCGCAGCGCGCGCGTCGCGTCTCCGAAGAGACGAGCCTCGCCATTCCGATTCGCGCCAAGGATCGGATTCTGGCCTCGGTCACCGTGCGCTTCGCCGCGACCGCTGTGCCGCTGCGCACGGCAATCGATCAGTTCCTGCCGAAGATGCGCGAGATCGCCGTCAAGATCGAACGCGAGCTGTCGTAGTCGCCGCCGCGGATCCTCGGCGCAACGGCTGCTCTCGCCGCGGTGAATCGCCGCGGCGGCTCGAGGCACTCGGTATGGGATCGGATCACTCGGCTTTTTCGAGGCGTTTCTCGATCTCGGCGGCGATCTCGGCATAACCGCCGCCGAAATGGTGGCCGCCGTTCATCTTGACGGCGGCGCCGTCGCGTCCCGTCACCTGTGAGCACGCTGCGTCCGCATCGTCCTCACCATAAAGGCATAGGTACGGCGATCCGCTCCAACGTTCTAGCTCAGGCGCCGTCGGCAAGCCTCCGCTCGGATTGCCGAGCCAGTTCGCAACGTGAAATTCGAACAACGCGCGGTCGCTGATACCCAGAAGGACCGTGAGCCCCACCTCGGCGCGCGTCGCGGCCGGCAGCCGATTGACCATGAAGGGCAGCGTGTCCGCGCCCTGCGAATAGCCGACCAAGACCACGCGCGATTTGTTCCAAGCCCGCTCATAATGGCGCAGCACGCGATCGAGATCCGCGGCGGCGCCCGCCGGTGTGCGCGGCTCCCAGAAGTACTTCAGCGAGTCCCAGCCGACGATGGGAATGCCCTGCTTGGCGAGTTCCGCCGACACGCCACGATCGAGACCCACCCAGCCGCCGTCGCCCGAGACAAACACGCCCATCCAGGGGCTCGCCACATCGGGCGCCGCGGGGACCTCGACGAGCGGTAAGTCGGCAACCGAAGCCGGCAAGCTCGCGGGTGCTGCCGCAGCCGGCACGTGCGTCAGACGCGCAAAGGCTGCCTCGTACTGCGGCACCCAGTTCTTCTCGACCGCATAACCGTGGCCGACCTTCGGAAGCATGACGATCTCGGCGCCCGGGACGCGAGCGATGAACGCTCGGGTCGCTGGCGCCGGGCAGACTTGATCGGCCTCGCCTTGCAGGGAGATCCAGGGTGCGGGCAGATGCCGCGCCGCAAGGAAATCCACGCCCTCGAGCACCCCTTTGGCATCGCGGCGCGGCGTCGATTCGATACCCAGGCCCTTGCACACCGGCTTCTTTAATTCGAGATCGGGGCAGAAACCGATGGACAGGGCCCCCTTGAATAGTCCGTCCGGCGATTCGGCCAGTGTCGCGTAGACGAGCGTCGCGCCCGACGAGTAGCCGACGAGCGTCGGCTGCAAATAGTGTTTGATGCCGAGTTTCGCCTGCAGGTAGTGACTCAGGTTTTCGAAGTCGACGGCCGGCGAGACACATGCTTGCGAGGCTTTCTCGAGCGATGCCAGGTAGTGGCGGATGTCGATGCCCGCGACGATCGCGTCCTTCGCCGCGAGCCGCTCGGCCATCGCGACGACGCCCAGATTCCAGCCGCCGTCCCCGGAGACGAACAGCACGACCTCGCGCGGTTCCGCCGCGCCCCGATACACGGTGACCTGTCCGAAACGGCCGTAGGCAAATGCATCCGCGGCCGTCTCGGCGTGCACGGGCGCCGCCAACACCGCGGCCAGCGCCAAGACCCCGAGATGCCTGGCAGCCGCTGCTCCGGCGCGATTGCAAATGTCCCCCTTGCCATCGTCCATATTCTGATCCTTCGATTTCGATTGCTACTTGTTCAAGACCTTGCTCATGCCGCCCGAGATCAGATTGGTCACGTCGAGCAGGGCGCCGGCCATCGACAGGCCGCCCGGTGCCGCAAGATATCGCGGCCGCCAAACGGGCTGATATTTTTCCTTGTACTTGCGCAGCCCTTCGAAGTGATAGAAGTTCTCGCCGTAGCGGGTCACGAGGAGCCCGAGTTTGTGCCACGCCGGGGCGAGCGCGTGTTCCTCCAAGCCCGACAAGGGTGCCATGCCCAGATTGAACCAGCGATATCCCCGTGCCTTGCCCCACAGCATGCACTCGATGATCATGAAGTCGATCACACCCTTCGGGGAGCCGTCGCGATAGCGCATGAGATCGATCGACAGTTCGGCGCCATCGCCCGCGCTCCAGAGATTCGCGAATGCGACGATTGCCCCGGAGCAGCGAACCACGGCGCAATCGAAGCGCGACAAATAGGGTTCATCGAAATAGCCCAGGGAAAAACCCTTCTCTCCGCCGGACTTGCCTTCGAGCCAGTCATCCGAGACGGCGCGCATTTCCGGCAATGCCGCCGGGACGCGGTCCCGCGTCAGGATTTCGAACTCGGCCCCATCGCGCGCCGCGCGGCGATGCATTTGCCGCAAATCGGCGCGTGCCGAGCCGTCGAGCGAGAACCCGGCGAGCGGCACGCGCGCCTCCTCGCCAAGCTTGCTGAGCCTGAGGCCGAGATCGACGTAGATCGGCAGATTCTCCGTCGTCACCTGGTAGAACACCGGTGCCGTCGCCATGATGTCGCAGCATTCGAGGAAAGCCCAAGCGAGCGGTTCGCGTGCGCTCTCGGGGCCGACCGGATCCCCCATGGCAATCCAGCTGCTGCCCGAGACGCGGTACATGATGAAGGCCGTGCGTTCGGGATTGAACATGAGATTCTTGTCTGCAAGCAGGGCCAAATTCGCGGTCGTGTCCGAACTCGCCCGGATCAGGGCGGTCGCGTCGTTCAAGTCGGCTTCGCTGGGCGCGGAGAAGGCCGGCGGGGCCGGGCGCAACAGGCGCCACACGCCGTAGGCCGCGGCCAGGATCAGCGCGAGCAGCATGCCGCGCAGACTGCGCGGCGCGGGGGCCTCGAAGGCGAACTGCCACCACAGTTCGTTGGCGTAGGGAACGTGGCGATAAGCGAACACGACGAGCCCCGTCGCGGTGCCGAGCACGACCAACAGCGCCGTGATCCATGGCACCGAAAAACGCTGGTCGATCAGCGAGGTACGGCGCGTGAACCGCGTGCGTGCCGACGCCAGCAGGGTGGCCACGACGGCGAGGACGAGCGCCTCCTCGTAATCGAAGCCCTTGAGCAGAGAGACGAGCACGCCGAACGAGAGCAACCAGATCGTGACCCAATAGGCGGCATCCAGGCGCCGATACAGGCCGTTCGCGAGGATCAGCAAGCCGACGCCGACGACGCTGCCGAGCAGATGGGACAGTTCGAGCACGGGCAGGGGCACGATCTCCCGCAGGAACGTCAAGCGGTTCCCGAGGCCGGGCGTCGCCCCCGAGAACAGCAGCACGGCGCCGGCGCCGAACACGCCGAACGCGGCTGCCTGGGGCGTCACGGCCGTGAGCCAAGTACGCAGCAAGCGGACGACGCCGGCCACCCTGATCCGGTGCACCCACAGTTCGTGCCCGCCGAGCAGCAGGAGCGCCGCGGCGAACGGCAGCAGGTAATAGATCGCGCGGTACGCGAGCAGGGCGCCGAGCAATCCGTCGCGCGCCACGTGCGGCAGGAGGAGCGACAGCACGAGTTCGAACACGCCGACGCCGCCGGGCACGGTGCTCGCGACGCCGGCCGCCACGGCGATGATGTAGAGACCCACGAACCCTGCAAACGCTACGCCCGACTGCGCCGGCAGCAGGACGTAGAGCACTCCCGCGGAGATCGTAAGGTCCGTGCAGGCGAGCGCAACCTGCAGCAGCGCGATGCGCGGCCCGGGCAGCGCGAGTGCGAACTTGCCGATGCGCACGGGTTCACGGCGCAGCCACGCGAGCACCACGTAGGCCGCGCTCGCCGCGAGCAGCGCGGCACCGAGCAGCGTCAGGACCGCCGCATTGAGGTGGAGGACCGACTCCGACAGCCGCGGCCAGGCGAGCAGTGAAAGGCCGAGCAGCGTCGCGGCCCCGAGGCAAAACGTCCCTGTGCCGAAGGCGACGATCGTCGCGATCTCGCGCGGCTTCAGACCGAGCGCCGAATACGCCCGCAAGCGGATCGCTCCGCCCGACAGCGTGTTCATGCCGACGTTGTGGCCGATGCCGTAGGCCATGAAGGAAATCAGCGCGAGACGCCGGTACGCAAGCTTGGAGCCGACGAAGCGCACGCCGAGCAGATCGTAGAGCGTCAGGCAGGCATACCCCGAGGCCGTGAGCAGGGCCGCCCGTGCGAGGGCGCCCGGCGCGATCGCGCGCACGCGCAGCACGACATCGTGCCAGCGATATTGCGCGAGCAAATGGTGCAGGAACCAAATCGCGACTCCGAACAGCGCGACGCCGAGCAGCGTCGTCCAGGCGGGAATCAGGCGGGTTTCGGCAGGTCGCGCATCTTTGGGCAAATCGACGTCAATCCAATACCATATCGGGCGTCTATCGTAACAGCACCTGAAACTGCTAGGGTTGACCTCGATCCATCACCGTAACCCTGCAGAGGAACCCCAAGCCATGAGCTCAAGCACCGAGGCCCGCCAGGCAAGCATGGACTCGACTCAGATCTATCGCGAAGACGTGTTCACGGACCGCAAGGTGGGCACGATCCGCAGGCTGACGCCCGTGAGCGCCGACGGGTCCGCCGACTCGGCCCGACCCGTGCTATTCGTCGGCCAGGCACAAGTCATGACCCCGATGGGCGCCCTGCCGATCAGCTTCGAGTTGGATGCCCTGAGCCTCGATGTCGCCATCTCGAAATTCGGTCCCGCCGCCGAGACGGCCGTGCAGCAGACCATGCGCGAACTGCAGGAAATGCGTCGCGAACAGGCCTCCTCGCTCGTCATTCCGGACGGCGCCGGCGCGGGCCTGCCGAACCCCGGCGACCTGCTTGGCCGCGGCCGTAGCCGCCGCTAGGTAGCCGCCGCTAGGTAGCCGCCGGGCTCACCGCGAGCCGAGCCGATTCGAGCACGTCCCAGCGCGCATAGGCCGCCTCGAGTTCGCGCGCGAGCACCTCGAGCCGCTGCAAGGTCGCGGCGGCGCGCGCCGAATTGCCGCGGTACAGATCGGGATCGCCGGCGACCGTCTGCAGCGTGGTCTGCTCCGCTTCGAGCGCCTGGATCCGTTCGGGCAGCAGTTCCAGTTCGCGCTGGTCTTTGTAGGACAGGCGCCGAGGTTTGACCGCGGTATCAGGCTGCGGGGATCGCACGGCCGTGCCCTTGGGCACAGCCGCGAGGCGCGTTGGCGAGCGGCGCTGGCGCATCCAGTCCGAATAGCCGCCGACGTACTCATTGACCATGCCGTTTCCCTCGAACACGAGGGTGCTCGTCACAACGTTGTCGAGGAAGGCACGGTCATGGCTCACGAGGAGCAAGGTACCCTCGTAGGCTGCCACGAGGTCCTCGAGCAGATCCAGCGTCTCGACATCGAGATCGTTGGTCGGTTCATCCATCACGAGCAGATTGCTGGGCCGCGCAAACAGACGCGCCAGCAGCAGCCGATTGCGCTCGCCACCCGAGAGCATGCTGACCGGCGCAAGCAGCCGTTCGGGCGGGAACAGAAAGTCGCGTAGGTAGCCGGAGACATGGCGCGGGCGTCCGTCGATCGTCACGGTGTCGCCGCTGCCGCCGGTCACGTTGTCCATGATCGAGGCATTGGGATCGAGCTGCTCGCGCTGTTGATCGAAGTACGCCGGCAGGAGGTTCGTGCCCGCGCGTATCGAGCCGGACGTCGGTGCGATCTCCCCCATCAGGAGCTTGATGAGCGTGGACTTGCCGCAGCCGTTCGGTCCGATGATGCCGATGCGGTCGCCGCGCAGGATCCGTGCCGAAAAATTCTCGATCACGGTGCGTTCGCCGAAGGTCTTCGTCACATCCACGGCTTCGAAGACGAGTTTGCCGGACTGGACCGCTTCCTGAGCGCGAACATCGACCTGGCCGATGCGCTCACGCCGCTCCGCGCGTTCGCGGCGCAACTGCTCGAGCGCGCGGACGCGGCCTTCGTTGCGGGTGCGCCGTGCCTCGACGCCCTTGCGAATCCAGACCTCCTCCTGGGCGAGCTTCTTGTCGAACAGCGCCGCATGCTTGGCCTCGACCTCGAGGGCATCGCGTTTCTTCACGACGTAGTCGTCGTAGGTACCCGGCCACACACGCAGCTGACCGCGGTCGAGTTCGACGATGCGCGTCGCGAGCCGACGCACGAACGCCCGGTCATGGCTGATGAACAGCAGGGCACCCGCGAAATCCAGCATCATGTCCTCGAGCCAGGTGATCGCCTCGATGTCGAGATGATTCGTCGGCTCGTCGAGGAGCAGCAGGTCCGGAGCGCTCACGAGCGCGCGACCGAGCATCGCGCGGCGCCGCCAGCCGCCCGACAGCGCGCTCATCGGCGCATCCCGATCGAGACTCAGGCGCGCGATCACCTGATCGACCTGGAGTTCGGCCTGCCAGTCCTCCCCGTGCGTCGCTCCGCCGCGGACCACGTCGACGACGGTTTGATCGCTGGAGGCGGCGACCTCCTGGGCAAGCGTCGCAGTGCGTGCTCCCGGGCGCACCCAGACTTCACCGCCGTCGGGCAAGCCCTCCCGACTGATCAGGCGCAGCAGCGAGGACTTGCCCTCACCGTTGCGACCCAATAGGCACACCCGCTCGCCGCGGCGAATTTGCAGGTCGACATGATCGAGTAGAGGCTTGAGGCCGAAGCTCAAGCTGACTTTATCGAGACGGACGATGGGCATTGGCGGCAGTATACCTGCCGCGAGCGGCCTTAGAATCCGGCCCAGAGCGAGAGGTAGGCGCCGCGCTGCGATGATTTGCCGGCGATCGGCCCAAGATCGACCCACGCGAGCGTGAGCGTGAGCTGCTTCAGCGGTCCCCATGCCAGGAACAGGTCTTCGGCGCCGCGCTCGCGAAATACGCCAAGATCATCGGGTTTGTCGCGATATTCCGCGCCCGCGAGCCAGCGGGAATTCAAGAAAACACCGGCCGAAGCCTCGGGACATAAAGCATAGGCGCCGCGGTCGCCGCCGAAGCCCAGGAGGCCGAACTGATTCGCGCGCGTGCGCCGCAACGTCAGGTCGACGATCACGTTTCGGTCCGCGAGCGCCCCGAAATACAGCTTGGTCGCGGCCAGATACAGGTCGACGTCCGAACCCGTCTGTGCCCCCAGGGCCCTGGGTACGGCGGCGAAATCGAGTGTGTGTTTCCACTCTGCACCGACCGCGACCTGCGGCAGGGGCGTGTCGGGCGCAAACACGGCATCGCCGAACAGGCGCAGCTTGATGCCGAAGATATCCTGGCCGAGCGTTAAGTTCGGCACGACGCTGCCGGCGTCGAAGCGCTGTCGCGCCGCCGACAGTTCCAGACGGTCATCGATGCCGAGGCCCACGCCGTAGCTGCGCAACGAAAAGTCGCCGGTTTTGACATCCGTGAGGAACGCGGTCGGGCCGAGTTCCTCATTCGTACCCAAGCCGGCAATCAAGGCCCAGGGCACGAGTCCGCCGCCACCGACGCCCTCGACTTGACTGACGCCGCCGGTCCATTCGAGTCGATCGCCGGCCCGCGCCACCGCGCACGCGGCTGCAAGTACGCCGAGCACCAGCCAGCGGATGGATGTTGACATATTTTTCGGCCTCCTCCGCCGCGCATTCGCCTCAAGCAAGTATCGGCGCGGCCGATACGGAACTTGAGTTCTTCCAGAACGGACGATGCACGTGACCCAGTGGATGACAAGTTCGGGATGCACGGCGCGGTTCGGGCTTTTCGTCCGGGCCCTCGCCTGCATGGCCATGCTGACGAGACCGGCGCCCGCGGCGGACGCCGTCGGCGCCAAACCGGCCGTCGACGCAAGCGCGTCGGCGCAGTCGCCCATTGATTCGCTCTATTCACGCTTGGGCGGCGCGGACGGCGTGCGCGACATCGCGGTCAGCCTCATCGATGCCGTCGCCAACGATCCCGTGCTGGGGCGCAGCTTCAAGGACACGAACCTCAAGCGCATCAAGCGCCTGCTCGGGGAGCAGCTGTGCGAACTCGCAGGGGGCCCCTGCCGTTATTCCGGCGACCCGATGCGGGAAAGCCATGCGGGACAGCATATTTCCGAGGCCGAATTCTACGGCATGGTCGCGGCGCTCGAGCACATCCTCGAGCAGCGGCACGTCTCGACGGGCGCGACCAACGAACTGCTGCGTCTGCTCGCGCCGATGAAGCGGGACGTCGTCGAGGCGCCGGCTCCGGGCAAGCGATGAAGTCGCGCCAGCATGCTTACCGTGGCCGCCGTGTCGCGGCCTGCCTGGCGGCCGCCGCGAGCTTCGCCCAGCTCGCCTGCGCGGTCGAAGTCACGGTCGAGATCGGCGCGTCGGGGGGCGACGGCAGCCCCAAGGATGCGATCGTGGTGTTGGAGCCGCTCGATGCCATGCCGCCGCCGACCCACGGCACGGCGATCGTCGACCAGGTCGGCAAGCAATTCGCGCCGCTGGTGTCGGTCGTCCGGACCGGGACCGCCGTGAGCTTCCCGAACAGCGATCAGATCAAGCACGAGGTCTATTCGGCCTATCCGCCCAAACCGTTCGAACTCAAGCTCTACGCCGGCAAGCCGGCGCAGCCCGTGACCTTCGACAAGCCCGGCCTGGAAACGCTCGGCTGCAACGTGCACGACAAAATGATTGCGTTCATCGGCATCGTCGATTCGCCGTATTTCACGACCGTGCCGCGCGTGTCGGGCAGCGGCAAAGCCAAACTCGACGTACCGCCCGGCCGCTATTCCGTGCGCGTGTGGCATCCGGATCTCGCCGCGGCCGTGGCCGGCCGCACGATCGACGTGAAGAGCGAGCAGCAAACCGTCATCTTCGCGCTGGATCTCTCGGGCGAGCCGGATCCCGTGGGCGCCTGGCCGTTCCCATAAGCTTGCGCCGTGCAACTGCGCACTCGCATTGCCGTCACGTTTCTGCTCCTGCTGGCGGGGGTGCTCGCAATCGCGCTCGTCGCAGTCTCGCGCGCAAACCGCGGCAACGCGGAACGGGAACTGCAGCATCAGCTCGACGTCGGCATGTCGGTGTTCGAGCGTGCCCTCGAAACGAATCGTCGCCAATTGACGCTTGCGGCGGATGTCGTTGCGGCGGATGCCGGATTTCGCGCCGCCGTCGCGACGCGCGACGACGCCACGCTCACTTCGGTGCTCGAGAACAGCGGCGAGCGGATCAAGGCCGCGATGGTCGTCCTCACGACCCTCGACGGCACGGTGATGGCCGCCTCGGGCTCTCACGCGGCCTCCGGCCGGCCGTTTCCCGTGAGCGAACTGCTCGTGCGTCGCCGCGATACGGACGGAAGACCCGTCTCCAACACCGTCATCATGGTCGAGGACGGCCACATCTACCAGTTGGTGGCGGTCATCGTGCGCAACCCCTTGCCGGTGGCGTGGGTGGTCATGGGTTTCGAGCTCGATCGAACGGCAGCCGACGAACTCGGCAAACTCACGGGACTCACCGTGAGGTTCGCGGTCAGGTCGGGCGATCACTGGACACAGGCTTTGCCCGCAAACCCCGCGGAGACGCCGCGCTCTGCCGACCTCGAGCAGCGCAACATCGTGCTCGCCGATTACGCGGACACCCAGGTCAACGCGATACTGTCGAAATCGCTTGCCGATGCCAGGGCGCCATTCGAGCGGCTCACGGAGGTTCTCTACGGCATCGCCGCAGTCGGCCTCGTCGTGTCGGCGTACGCAGCATTCTGGCTTGCCCGCAACATTACGCGGCCGCTGCGCGACCTGATCCTCACGGTCGATCAAATCCGGGGCGGCGCCTACGACGTGCCCGTCACGGTCCACCGCGACGACGAGATCGGTCAACTCGCCGCGGGTCTGCAGGTCATGCAGGCGGCCGTGCAATCGCGGGATCAGTCCATACGCCGCTTTGCGTACGAGGATCCGCTCACGGGACTTCTGAACCGTGCGGGATTCAGCACGTCATTGGGTCAAGCCTTGTCCGCCCCGCAGGCATCGATCGGCGTCGCCGTGATCAACGTCCATCGTTTCCGTCACATCAACGAACACCTGGGCTATGCGGTCGGCGATGCGGTGCTCCGTACGATCGCCGCGCGGCTGCTCGGTACTCACGACCTCGCGTCGCGGGTCGCGCGGCTTGCGGCGGACCAGTTCGCCGCGTTCACGCCGCTGCAAGCCGACGAGTCGGCTCAGAACTGGGGCCTGCAGCTGCTCACGCGACTGTCCGATCCGATCGTCGTGCAATCGCAACCCATCGACATCAACGCGACGCTCGGTCTCGCGGTCGCCCCGCACGACGCTACGGTGGCGGATGAATTGCTGCGCTGCGCAGATCTCGCGCTCGATCGCGCCCGCCGTGACAAGCGGTCATTTGCCCTCTATGAACCGTCGCTCAAGCCGGCCGCCCGCGATCAACTCTCCCTGCTCGGCGAACTGCGCAGCGCCGTCGAGCACGATGAGTTGCGGCTGTATTTCCAACCGAAGATCGAACTCGCGAGCGGCCGGGTTGCGGGTGCCGAGGTCCTGCTGCGCTGGGCACATCCGACGCGCGGGCTCCTGGGTCCCGGGGATTTCATCTCGTTCGCGGAGAAAACCGGATTCATCCGACAGATCACGCGGTGGACGCTCGAGCACGCGGTCGCGCAGGGCGCCGAATGGTATCGCGAAGGCATGGCGCTGCCGCTTGCGATCAACGTCACCGTCGATGACATCAACGATCCGCAGTTTCATCTGCGCGTCGCCAATTCGATCGCGCGCAATCGGCTGCCGCCGCCGCTGCTCACGCTCGAAGTGACGGAGAGCGGCTTCATCAATGACACGACGAGCGCGCTCGCGATGTTGGACGCCCTCGCGACCCTGGGAGTTTCTTTGTCGATCGACGACTTCGGGACGGGCTATTCGTCGCTGAGCCATCTCGCCCGCATGCCGGTCCACGAGGTCAAGATCGACCGCAGCTTCGTCCTGGGTCTCGAGTCCGATCCGGATTTCGCGGCCGTCGTGCGTTCGGCGATCGACATGGGGCACGCGCTCGGGCTCAAGGTCGTCGCCGAAGGTATCGAGACCGAGTCGTCCGCGATGCGCCTGCGCAACCTCGGCTGTGACGTGGCGCAGGGGTACCTGTATGCGAAGCCGATGCCGAAGGCCGAACTGCTGACATGGCTCGCGGGCAAGGTTCGCGTGCCCGTGCTCGCGGTGCCGAGCGATCTCACGGTCGAACATCTCGCCGACACGGCCGCGTTCGCCTTTCTCTAGCGGGGCGCGTGAGCCGGCGCAGGCGCTCAGACCGGAACGGCGATCGGTTCGATGCCGCCGGACAGCGTCTCGGCACCGATCGACAAATACAGATGTCGCGCCGCGACGGTCAGCGCAAATTGCATCCGGCGCTCGAGCCTGCCCTGCACACCCGCGAGCCAATCGCGATCGAGGGCGTAGATCTCGAGCGCTGCGGCGCGATGAATCTTCTCGCCGGTGAGTCTCCCCACCCATTGCGCCGGATCCTTGTGCGAATACACGACGACGCGATCCGCGGCCTTCCCCGCTCGGTGCAGGCGTGCCGCTTCCGGGGCGCCCACGTCGATCCATGTGCGCAGCTGGCCGACCAGATCGCGAACCGCAATCGCAGGCTCGTCGGGTTCGGAAATGCCGCTGGAGAACGCGATGCCTTCCGTAAATTCGAGGCAATACGCGACCAGTCGCGCGAGCATGTGATCGGGCGCTTCGGAAGGGTGGCGGGCGAGTCGCAAGTCCAGGTTTTCGTACACGCCGCGATCCGAGTCCGCCAGCGCGACTTGAAACACGTAGATCGTCGCGCCTTGAGCCATCCGGCAACATACCGTTTCACGCTGCGGGCGGCAATCGCGCGGATCATACTGACAGGCTGCTACACTCGACTGCGGGATTCCGACAGGAGAAATGCATGAGTCGCGCCGCCGTCACCGAGAAGATCGTGCTTGCGAAAGTTCGCAAGGGCCTGCAATGGAAGGACGTCGCCGAGTCCGTCGGCCTCAGCAAGGAATGGGTCACCGCGGGCTGTCTCGGCCAGATGACCTTCACGGCGGCACAGGCGGAGCGGATCGGCGCCCTGTTCGATCTGAGCACCGAGGAGCAGCGCTGGCTCACGATCGTTCCCTACAAGGGGTCCTTGCCGACCAGCGTTCCGACCGACCCGCTCGTCTACCGGCTTTGCGAACTCGTATCGGTGTACGGAACGACGATCAAGGAATTGATCCACGAGGAATTCGGCGACGGCATCATGAGCGCGATCGACTTCAACATGTCGATCACGCGCGAGGCGGATCCCAAGGGGGACCGCGTGCACATCAACATGTCGGGCAAGTTCCTGCCGTACAAGAGCTACTGATAACGCGGCTCAATCCCCGGGGAACGCCGACCGGCCGAGTATTTGGATGGAGGGCGCGAGCATGTGTCGGCTTCGTCCCACAGATCGCGCAGGGGGTGCGCCGATTGTGGGATCGATGATCGGCTCGTTAGCATGACCGTGGCGTGTTCGGACCGAGTGTTCGTGCCCCATGGGAGTTCGCTCCCACCGCGGGTCGGCTGACACGGCAAGTCGGCTCCCACAGGAGGCCTTCCGCCATGAGAACCACGAAACCGGCACTCTTCACTTATCATCAAAAGCGCGATTTCACGGCGACATCGGAGCCGCGCGGCGAGCGTGCGATCGCGTCCTCGGAGCGATTGCGATTCGTGATTCAAAAGCACGCGGCGACGCGCCTGCACTATGACCTGCGGCTCGAACTCGGCGGGGTGTTCAAGTCTTGGGCGGTGACCAAGGGTCCCTCGCTCGATCCAGCCGACAAACGACTTGCCGTTGCGGTCGAGGATCATCCGCTCGAGTACGGCGATTTCGAGGGGACGATCCCGAAGGGCCAGTATGGCGGGGGAACGGTGCAACTGTGGGACCGCGGTTTTTGGCGGCCGGAGGGCGCCGTATCGGCCGAGGACGCGCTGGCATCGGGAAATCTCAAATTCTCGCTGGACGGTAAACGCCTGCACGGGGGTTGGGCACTCATTCGCATCAAGAATGATCGCTTCGCCCGGCGTGGCGCCGGCAACTGGCTGTTGATCAAGCATCGGGACGCGGCGGCCCGTCCGCAGGACGGCGATGCCCTGCTCGAGGCCGATCGATCCGTGGCGTCCGGCCGATCCCTGCAGCAGATCGCCGCCGGCACAGGCAAGGCGCCGCAGCCGTTCGTGCTGGCCGGTGAACCGCCGTCGCGATCCGCTGCGGTCCGGCGCAGCGGCAAAACGCGTTTCGTCGAGCCACAGCTTTGCAAATTGGTGGACCGGCCACCGACGGGAGCGGGGTGGGCGCATGAAATCAAGTTCGACGGTTATCGCGCCGAGATCCACGTCAGTGCCGGCGCGGCGGTTGTCTATACACGGCGCGGTTTGAACTGGTCG
>Ga0302154_10001172_pt1 | contig 21908 bp, 19 predicted proteins | sample I_Bog_N2_3_FD_193507 | JGI IMG/M metagenome (GOLD analysis project Ga0302154, IMG submission 193507) | Peat permafrost microbial communities from Stordalen Mire near Abisko, Sweden - I_Bog_N2_3 | ecosystem: Environmental > Terrestrial > Soil > Wetlands > Peat | place: Sweden: Abisko, Stordalen... | reverse complement strand
GGCAGAACCTCTTCGGGCGGCTTCCGCCAAGGTCCCAGCAGCAGCGGCCCCACGATCAGCAGCGCCAGCAGCAGCCCATGGACCAGCGCCGAGACCACCGCCGAGCGCCGAAACCGGCCAGGGCGTGCCGTCCGGCGCGGCCGCAACTCGCCGACCAAGGCGATCGGCTGCCCGGTCATGGCGTGTGTTGGCAACTGGGTCATCGGCGGAACGTCATATTTGTGCTGGACGGTGCGGGCCAAAGGCCCGTTGAGGAGCCTCAAGGATGAAGAAAAGCGGCGGAAGGCATATCAGCGTACGCGTGCGAAAAGGCTGGTCCTTTTGCGCAAGTTGTTTGCGGCCATGTGTCGGACGGCCGATCGACGCCGGGTCATCCACGTTCCGGCATGGACCATTGCTTCCGCCCTGATGCGGCAGCGCCACGTCGCCGAACGGTTGTAGACCGCACCCATGGTCTGCGAGTCTGACCAACCGCTACAGGGCCTTGGTCCTACAGGAAATAATTCCCGACCCAGCCCGCTCAAATAAGCAGGGGGTCTCAGGCTTGTGGCACCATCCGCCCAAGCGGCCGGCCGCCGAACAGGTGTACGTGGAAATGCGCCACTTCCTGCCCCGAATCGGCGCCCACGTTGGTGAGCAGCCGGTATCCCGGCGCCTCCAGGCCCAGCTCTTGCGCGACTTTGCCGACGGCGCGCGTGAAACCAGCGATCTCCGCGTCGCTTGCCCCGGCGCTGAAGTCGGCGGACGAGCACCAGCGCCCTTTCGGCAACACCAGAACGTGGACCGGGGCTTGTGGCGCGATGTCGTGGAATGCCAGCGCGAATTCATCCTCATAGACCTTCTTCGCCGGGATCTCGCCGCGCAAGATTCTAGCGAAGATGTTGCCGTCGTCGTAGGGCGGCAGGCCGCTCACCGGCATCGCAGACTCCTTCCCATCACCTGTCACGGGACACGCCCGCGGTTCCCCCAGCAGAGTCTCCCTCAGGGGATTTTCGTCGTATCCAGTCCCAAAGCAACCGAAAGCTGCCTCGCCCGTGACGCCTTCTCGGCGACGCCGCTGATCCCCTCGCGCCGCTTCAACTCCGCCCAGACCTCCTCCGGGCGGATCCCCGCGGCAACCCACAGCACGATCAGGTGGTAGAGAACATCGGCGCTCTCGGCCACGGCGGCGTCGCGGTTGCCGGCGACCGCCTCGATCAGGCACTCGACCGACTCCTCGCCGAATTTCTGCGCCACCTTGGTGATACCGCGCGACAGCAAGCGTGCCGAGTGACTGACCCCCGGGTCGGCACCGCGCCGGCTCATCACGACCTCCCACAGCCGGTCCAGCACGGCGGCTCCAAGCCCGATCGGATGCTGCGACGCCACACGGGCAGCCTGCATGTGCAGACCGCCGGCAACGTGCGACCCGGTATCCAGCTTGTCGGTTTTCTTGGGCTTGCCGTTGATCTTGGCAGCGTCCCTGGTCTTGGCGGATTTGGCCACGGCGCCCCCTCAGGCCGCCGCGCGGGGCAGACGCACCGGCAGCCGCGCGGCCGCCAATGCCGCCTTCACCTCGGCGATGGTGAAGGTACCGAAATGGAACACGCTGGCTGCCAGCAGTCCGGTCGCCCTGGCCTGGGCGCCCTCAACGAAATGCTGCAGCGTGCCGACGCCACCCGAGGCGATCACCGGGACCCGCACCGCACCGCACACCGCGCGCAGCAACTCCAGGTCGAAGCCGATCCCCGTCCCGTCGCGGTCCATGCTGGTCAGCAAAATCTCGCCCGCGCCCAGCTCCACCACCTGGCGGCACCAATCCACAGCGTCGTTCCCGGTGCCCCGCCGGCCGCCATGTGTGAACACCTCCCACTGGTCTGGTCCGCTGCGCTTGGCATCCACCGCCACCACGACGCACTGGCTGCCGAATTTCTGCGCCGCCTCGCGCACCAGCTCCGGCCGCGCCACCGCCGCGGAGTTGATGCTGCATTTGTCCGTGCCGGCCAGCAGCAGGCGCCGCATGTCGTCGATCGAGCGGATTCCGCCCCCCACAGTCAGTGGCAGAAACACCCGCGCCGCGGTGCGCGACACCACGTCCAGGATCGTGTCGCGGTTTTCATGGCTCGCGGTGATGTCCAGGAAGCATAGCTCATCCGCGCCGGCGGCATCGTACACCGCAGCCTGCTCCACCGGATCGCCGGCATCGCGCAGCGAGACGAAATTCACGCCTTTGACGACGCGACCGTCCTTCACGTCCAGACAGGGAATGACACGCAGCTTAAGCATTCTATGCCTTTAGCATCCTGGCGCGTTGCCGGTGCAAGCACGGAACGCAATTGTCAACACAGCGTCCACGCTGAGAATAGATAATCACCGGCTGTTATCCAGAGATCAGTTGCCGAGCCCGCACGAGCTGATCGTCGTCCCGATACGCGAGCCAGGTTGTTACCCAGGCGAGGCGGACGTTCAATCGCCCAGCAGGGCCAAGGCCGCAGCCGCTTCGACCCGCCCGTCATACAATGCGCGGCCGACGATCACACCCTCGATTTGCGTCCCCGTCGCGACGCGCTTCAGGGCGGCGAGGTCGTCCAGGCTGCCGACCCCGCCGGAAGCGATCACCGGCGTCGCGACCCGGCTGGCCAGGGCCACGGTCTGCTCCAGATTCAGCCCGCTCAGCATGCCGTCCCGACCGATATCGGTGAACACGATGGAAGCGACGCCGGCATCCTCGAAGCGCAACGCCAAATCGACGGCGGTCAGCGTGCTGGTCTCGGCCCAGCCTTCGGTCGCCACGAACCCGTCACGGGCGTCGATGCCCACCGCGATCCGGCCGGGGAAGGCGCGGCACGCCTCATGCACCAGAGTCGGATTCTTCGCCGCGGCGCTGCCCAGGATCACACGCCGTATGCCAGCGGCGAGCCAGGCCTCGATCCTGGCAAGGTCGCGAATGCCGCCGCCGAGCTGCACCGGGATGGAGACCGCGCCCAGAATGGCCGTGACGGCCGCAGCATTCACCGGCCGGCCGGCGAAGGCGCCGTTCAGGTCAACAACGTGCAGCCAGGCGAACCCGGCCGCCTGCCAGGCGCGTGCCTGCCCCGCGGGGTCGGCGGAGTACACCGTCGCCTGGTCCATCTCACCGCGGCGCAGCCGGACGCATGCGCCATCCTTCAGGTCGATGGCCGGGTACGGTGTCAGAGCCATGCCGGCAGGCCGTTCTGTTGAGCGGCCGGCCGGGAATTGATGCACGCAACCGCAAGCATCATTCGGCCCCCTGCGACCGGCGCACAGGGCGCAGCCGCTTGTAGTAGAAGAACCCGCGGGTCACCTTGCCGCGCACCAGGGCGTAGTCCGGGTGGACGCCCCAGCGGGTGTAGCCGAGCGACTCGTACAGCCGGATCGCCGCGTCCTGGGTCTCCCGCACGTCAAGATTGAGAACGTGGTAGCCGAGTTCCCGCGCACGCTCCTCGACCCCCAGGGTCAGCATGCGGGCGAGCCCGTGCCCTCGGGCATAAGGCGCGATGAACGAATGCATCATCTGGGCGGCGAAAGCCTGCGCTTCGTTGTTGCGTGCCGGGCGAACCAGATGGGCGGAGCCCACGACGGCGCCGCTCAGCCGGGCAACGAACAGCTCGCGCTCCGGCACCAGCAGGACGCCGCGGAAATAGCTTTCCAGCGCCCGCCGCCCAGGCGGATTGACCCAGCCGAAGCCGCCGCCTTCAATGATCGCGGCGTCCGTCGCCTCGCACAACGATGCCATTTCGTGGTCGGTGAACTCCACCACCCGCTCGACGAATGCGTCGGCGGACGGTGCTTCCTCGTCCGTGTCGGACGGCATTTCAGGGGCTCCAGCGCAGAAAGTTCATCAGGAGGCGAATGCCGACGTCCTGGCTCTTCTCGACGTGAAATTGCGTTCCGGCGCGGTTGCCGGCGGCCACCATGGCGACGACCGGGCCGCCATAATCAGTCGTGGCGATCGTCTCGCGTGGCGCGCCACCCGCCAGCGCATAGCTGTGCACGAAATAGGCGTGGTCGCCGGGGGTAAGCCCGTCCAGCAGCGGATGCGCGCCCGGCTCGAACGCCAGCTCGTTCCAGCCCATCTGGGGCAGCCGCAGCCCCGCTGCGTCCAGCTCGGCGATCTCGCCGGCGATCCAGCCGAGGCCGGGGGTGATTCCGTGCTCCAGCCCGCGCTGCGCCATCAGTTGCATGCCGACGCAGATGCCGAGGAACGGCCGGCCCGAATCCACCGCGGTCTCGATCGCGGCGCGCATGCCCGCGACAGCTTCCAACCCGCGCCGGCAGTCGGCGAACGCGCCCTGCCCCGGCAGCACGATGCGATCCGCATCGGCGACGAACCGAGGGTCGGCCGTGACGCAAACTTCGGCGCTGATCCCGGCGCGCTCGGCGGCGAGCGCCAGCGCACGGGAGGCCGAGGCCAGGTTGCCGCTGCCGTAGTCCACCACTGCCACTTTCATCGCGCCATCGCCTCGATCAGGTCGGGTTGGGCGTTAAGCAGCCGTTCCAGCGCCGCGTCCTCATTGGACGCGGCCAGCACGCGGACCAGCCGGTAGCCGCGCTGCGCCAGCGACCAGCGCCGCAGGTCTTGCCCCGACTGACCAAGTAGCACCGCAAGCCCGGCGAGCAGCACCGCCTGTGTCGCATCCGAGGCAAGCGCCAGGATAAGGATGGACGCGGCGAGCGCAATCGCCGCGGGCACCCAGGCACGGTATGCGGCAAGCCACAGCGGGCCGAACAGCAGCGCGCCCCAACTGAACCGTTCGGGCACCAGCACCGGAGGGGCAAGCGGTCGTAGATGTACGGTGTAGATCCTCACAGCGCCCCCTTGGTCGATGGGATCGCGCCCGCTGTGCGGGGATCGGGTTCGGCCGCCATGCGCAACGCCCGCGCGGCGGCCTTGAAGCAGGATTCGGCCACGTGGTGGGCGTTGTGGCCGGCGCGGCGCGTGACGTGCAGCGTGACCGCCGCGTTGGTCGCCAGGGCGCGGAAGAATTCCTCGAACAGCTCGGTGTCCATCTCGCCAATCTTCGGCTGAACGAACGCCACGTCCCAGACGAGCAGCGGCCGGCCGGAGATGTCCACCGCGGCCTCGGCCAGCGCCTCGTCCATCGGCACCAGCGCGTGACCGAACCGGCGGATTCCCCGCTTGTCGCCAAGCGCCTGCGCCAGCGCGGCGCCGAGCACGATGCCGACATCCTCCGTGGTGTGGTGGAAGTCGATGTGCAGGTCGCCCTTCGCGCGAACCGTCAGGTCGAACAGCGCGTGGCGGGACAGCGCCGTCAGCATGTGGTCGAGAAACCCTATGCCGGTCGCGATGTCGGACGTCCCCGTCCCGTCCAGATCCAGGGTCAGAGCGATGTCGGTTTCCGACGTGGTGCGCGTCAACGTTGCCGTGCGGGCCATGCCGTTCCACTACCCCGCCGATGGGCCGCGGTCCAGCGGGACCGGCTCAACCAGAGCGAGCATGTGTCGAACGCACGAATCGGCTGCTCCGGACGCGCCTTTGGCACTTGATGGGCAGGCGCGCCAGTTGTGCGGAACCGGGCCGGTTGGCATGCTTCTCCTTGCGCCACCGGCACGGCTGACCAGTCCGCAGGCCGGACTGGGTTTGAGGTTTACCCGCCGCCCCTCGACAGGATCACGGATGATTTTCCCGCAAGCAGCGCAGACCTCGGCCGCGGTCGCGGACCACTATGATGAGCTGGACACGTTCTACCGCGACATCTGGGGCGAGCACGTTCATCACGGCTTCTGGGCGACTGGGCAGGAAACCCCGGCACAGGCCGCCGAGGCGCTAGTCGGACTGGTGGCCGAGCGTCTGCGCCTGAGCCCCGGCCAGGCGGTCTGCGACATCGGCTGCGGCTATGGCGCGACCGCCGAGATGCTGGCCGAGGGCCACGGCGTCGCCGTCACCGGCGTGACGATCTCCGCCGCCCAGGCGGCGATCGCGGCCCGGCGGGCTCCGGCCCGCGGCACCCTGGATATTCGCCAGCAGGACTGGCTGCGCAACGACTTCGCCGATGGCAGTTTCGATCGCGCCTATGCGCTCGAAAGCTCCGAGCACATGCCCGATCTGCGGCGATTCTTCGACGAGGCGTTCCGCACCCTGCGCCCCGGCGGGCTGTTGGTGGTCTGCGCCTGGCTCGCCCGCGCGGCTCCGCGCGCCTGGGAGGTGCGCCACCTGCTGGAACCGATCTGCCGCGAGGGCCGGCTGCCCGCCATGGGCGACCAGGCCGACTACGAGGCATTGCTGCGCGGGGCCGGGTTTGAATTGCTGCAGGTGGACGACATCAGCCGCTCGGTCGGGCGGACCTGGGCGATCTGCCTGCGCCGGCTGGCCGGCAAGGCGGTCACCGACCGGCGCTACCTGCGGTTCCTGCTGGACAAGAATGCCGGCAACCGGGTGTTCGCCCTGACCATGGTGCGGCTGCTGCTGGCCTATCGCACGGGGTCGATGCGGTACTGCGTGCTGACCGCGCGCAAGCCGGCGGCGGGGTGAGTCGCCGTATCTTGGCCGTGCCCCGCCAACGGTGCTTTGGACACCCGCGCCAATGGCGACCGACCGCGCTTAACGTCCCGGCTACGATTTCAGCGTAGTTCTCGGTCTTATCCGCCGGCCGTCCGGAGGGCCTGATCGGCTTGCCTTCGCTCGCTATTGCAGGATCTGCGATGGATTGATGGGATTTGTGGCGAGGTGTTAATCGCAAAAACGCTATACGATGATCGACTTCATGTGCTATGTTTCGACGTCCGGAGATGATGAGGTCCGGCTATGGTACGAAGCGCAATCGCCGGGTGTACAAGGCGCGATCGTCGCTGTTGTCGAGACACTACGGCACCGGCCGCGCGATCGTTGGCGCCGAAAGCCGTACGCGGATTTGCGTGGAAAGCTGTGTTCCGGCCTCGGCGAACTTCGGATCGAAGAGCCGCCGAAAACACACCATCGTATTCTGGGGTTCTTCGGCGAAGCCTCGGCATCCTTTGTGCTGCTTTGCGCTTTCCGAAAGGACCTCGACCCGGAATATCGCCTGGCTTGCCCAGAGGCTCAGAAGCGGAAATCACGTGTTGAACACGATCAAACCCGCGCCCGAGAGTGCCACGTCCAATCGCATGGCAGCCGTCGGGAGCAGCCTGGCTGATCCCGAGTTCCGCGCGGCTTACATGGCGCATCATCTCCGGGCCTTTCTCGCAGATCAGATTCGTGGCTTACGCGGCGACATGACGCAGAAGGCTTTCGGGGAGCTGATCGGCAAGCCGCAAAGTGTCGTATCGCGGCTCGAAAATGAGGACTACGGCAAGGTCACACTTCAGACGCTCATTGATATCGCCACAAAGCTCGATATCGCGTTCTTGGGCCGCTTTGTCGATTTTCCGACTTTTCTGCGGGCGACTGGGGATTTTTCCGAGTCAGCGGTCGCGCCCCAGCCCTATCGGAAAACCACCTCAGCAGCCCGAGAGGGCATTCGCCCCAAAAAAGGATACCGAACCCGCAGATCTGCTGCCGAATGAGTTTTCCAGTGGCGGCGGTTGAACCCGTATTGCAACGGCATCCATCACCGCTACAGCACCTCATCCCCGCGCGCCTGACTTCTCCCGCGCCTGTCTGCTCTTCTCGCCAGCACGCGGCTGCCCCGCCTGATCGGCCTCGAACAGCGCCGTAAGTTCCTCCGCCGCCTGCTGCACGCTCTGGATAAGCTGCTGCTCGTCCCGATAGATCGCGTGCGTCTCGATCAAATTCTTCTCGTCCTGCTTCCGGAACAGAGCCACCGCGTCCTCGGCCGCGTGCGCCTCGATCCCGAGTTGCACCAGCGCCATCCGGGCCAGCTCCAGGCTCGACAGGAACGTGTCCCGAATTTGCCCGTCCACCTCGCGGTCCATCAGCAGATACGCGGCACGCCGGTTTCGCGCCCGCGCCAGAATCGCGAGGTCCGGAAAGGTCCGCTTCGCCACTTCAACAGTGCGCAGCACCGCCTCCATGTCGTCCATCGCCACCACGATCAGCTTCGCCTGCTCGGCGCCGGCGGCGCGCAGCATATCGGGCCGTGTCGGATCGCCGAAATACACCTTCGACCCGAAGCGGCGCACCACATCCACCTGCCCCTGGTTGCGCTCCAGCGCCGTGAACGCAATGCCGTGCATGCGCAGCACACGGCCGACGATCTGCCCGACGCGGCCGAAGCCGCAGATAATCACCGCCGCCGCCTCGCCGTCGATCGCGTCATATTCGGGCTCGGCAGGGCGCATCAGGCGGGGCATCAGGAACTTCTCCGATCCTGCGAACAGGATCGGCGTCGCCACCATCGACGCCGCGGCGGCGAGCGTCGCCATGCTTGCCCGCTGCTGCGCCAGCGCGCCGGCGGACACCGCCGCCCCGAACAGCACGAAACTGAACTCGCTCGCCTGCGGCAAGGCCAGCGCGAACCGGACCGCGTTCGCCCGGTCCTGACCCGCTGCGCGCGCCACGCCGAACCCGATCGCCGTCTTTACCGCCAGCACCGCCGCCGTGGCCGCCGCCAGCATGGCGGGTTGCGCCCGTGCCAGGCCAAGATCGGCCGCCATGCCGACCGAGATGAAGAAGAAGCCAAGCAGCAGCCCCTCGAACGGTTCGATGTCGGCCCGCAGCTCGTGCCGGTACTCGGATTCCGACAGCAATACGCCCGCCATGAAGGCGCCCAGCGACGGCGACAGGCCGGCCTCGCTGGCAAGGAACGCCGTTCCAGCAACCACCAGCAGCGCCACGGTCGTGAACAGCTCGGGCGAGCTGGCCCCGCCGATCATCTTGAACAGCGGGCGCATCAGGAACCGCCCCCCGACCAGGATCACCGCGATGGCCCCGGCAGCGCGCGCCACGTCGGCCAGCGGCAGGTGGTCGGGAACGTGGTCGGTCGCCAGCAGCGGCACCAGCGCCACCAGCGGGATGAAGGCCAGATCCTGGAACAGCAGCACCGCAAACCCGTCGCGCCCCGCGCGGCTGTTCAGCAGATCGCGTTCGCCCAGCATCGGCAGGACGATCGCGGTGGACGACAGCGCCAGCCCGGCCCCCAGCACCGCCGCGCCGGACCAGGTCGCTCCGGCGAAACGCGCCAGCGCTGCAAGCGCCGCGCCGCACAGTCCCACCTGCGCCGCGCCCAGTCCGAACACCGCCCGGCGCATGGTCCACAGCCGCCGCGGGCGCACCTCCAGCCCGATCAGGAACAGCAGCATCACGACGCCAAGGCTGGCGATGTCCGAGATCTGCTGCACGTCGGTCACCAGGCCGAGCGCGGCCGGGCCGATCACGACGCCCGCAAGCAGATAGCCGAGCACGCTGCCGAAGCCGGCACGCCGGGTGACGGGTACTGCCACCGCAGCGGCGGCGAGAAGAATAACCAGCGTGGTCAGCATTTACGCATTTCAGCATTGAGGACGCCGCAAGGCGAGGGGGCCGCCCCCGCATCACTCGGACCCATCGATCTTGTGCCAGTCGCGCCCGAACACAGAGTCGGGAATATCGATCGGCGGAGCAGCCGCGGAGGCATCGGGCGGAATCACCACCAGACCCAGGCCCACAACGGCGCCGAAGCGCTGCGAGCGCATGCCGGCGGCGAACGCGTCGCAGGCGCGGCTCCAAAGCTCGCCGATGGCGAATTCGGGCAGATACGGACCGTCAGGCAGGCCGTCCACCGTCGCGGCACCGCCTGGGACAAGGAACACGCTCGCAGCAGTCTCGTCCGCCACGGTGCGCAGCTTCACCACCGCGGGCTGAGCGCCATGATTCTCGATCCGCAGACTGCCGGCACCGGCGCCGTGCCGCTCCAGCACCTCGGCGTTCTCCGGCAATGGGCCGGCATTGTAAGCGCAGAAGGCGCGGTGGGCTGCCGCCTCGCTGCCCGGCACCAGCCGCGCCGCATCGACATACCCGCTGCGCCCGTCAGCCAGTTCTATCTGAACCAGGCCGTCGCGCGGCAGCAGTTGCAGCATATGCACCGCAGTGAACGGCGGCAACGCCTCGCCGGGGGTTAGGCGCTGCTCCGGATCGCCGCGCCACAGCCGGGCAGGGCCAGGTCCAGGTTCAATGAAGTGGGTCGGCGAGCCAGGCAGCCGCACCGGCTCCGGGGGGACCGGCTGCAGCGCCTCGGGCTCCGGCGGCAGCGCTGGCAGAGTCCTGGGCGGAATGGTTTCATGCCGCAGCGGAGGAGCCCGCATCACCTGTAGCACCCCGGTCACCACGGTGAGGCACACAACGCCGACGAGCAGCAGAGCGATCGGCACAGGCAGCCCGGCCACCCGAAGCCCTGACGGCACGTCCGCGCGGGCCGGCCCGCCGGATGCGGCTGCGCCCTGCCGCGCCGCCGGAAGCGGTCGGTTGGGCGTGCGCGCCGCACGATCGTACGCCGCGCGCCGCACGGGGTTGCCCACCACGTCGTAGGCCGCTTGCAGACGCAAGAACGCGTCAAGGCTGCCGGTGCCCGGTATGTCCGGATGCACATTGCGTGCCTTGCGCCGGTAGGCGGCGGTGATCTCCGCCGCCGGCGCCCCGGGCTGCACGTCCAGCTCCGCGTAATATCCTTTAGGATCGAGTCGCATTGGCGGACGGATCATACCGGATGCGCTGGCATTTGCCTTGGGGGGCCGCGACCCAATCTTCTTCGGCGGCGCCTCCGATAGCCGGTGCCAACCACCGGGCTGGCGCCGCGCGCCGGGGATCCTCGCTCGCTGCCGACGGGGTTTCGGCTATGGCTCGACCATGCGCCAGCGGCGGCGGCCCAAAGGCGAAGGCGCTCCCTTTGCGACGGCGCCCTGGTTGATCATGCACGGAGCGCATTTCGATTGCAGTCCAGGTTTCTGGCAGCCGCCGATGGAGAACTAGTGCTATCGCGCACATTTTTAGGAATCTTGCTCTTTATTACCGATATGATCACGTTTGGCGCCCTACCGATCCATGCATCTTGATAAAATCGCCTCGCGATCGCGTGACAAAGGCCCTTTTGTTCGGAAAGTTCTTGGAAAGTGTTGCCTGAAAGGCGCTATAGTGGGGCAGCGCCGGTTTGGGCTGGCACACACCCGGGGGTCATCGGGTGGACCGCACGAAGCTGACGCGGCTCGCAATCACGCATGTTAAGGAAACCCCCACGTGCCAACGTTTCGCATGCCGCTCTCCCGGGACGCCCCGCAGTCGTCCAACCCGTTGACCTGGCATTTCAACCCCGTTGCCACCCAAGCGGATAAGCTTGCCATCGAACTAGGCAAATCATCCGCGCCCGAGGTCGAAGGTGTGATCCTGGCCGACGTAGCCAGTTACGGCAGGCAGCTCGGCCGCATCGAAGAAGCCCTCGTCGTGTTGCTGGACCATTTCAGGCCTCAAGGCCCCCTGTCGGTCGCCGAGCAGAAAGCCATCGCGGAGTTGCGAACGCTGCTCGACGAAGTCGCCGAGACGAAGACGCGAAGCTTCGCAAAGAACGCAAGGTATCTGGAACGAGTCTAGGCCGAAGCCGGCGTAACGACGCCAGGCGGCCCGCCCCGTGGTCGGCGAGCTGGGTCGCCGAACCGCCGGATTTAGGTCATGCGAACTGAGTGGCCCGATCGCGGCTCGGCGAATCGGGCTTTTTTGCCGCCCCTCACCGAGAAGTCCCCGGGCAACACCATTACAGATGTTAAGCGGGCACCGGTCATCCCTGGACGGATTTCTACTCCGCGGCGGCCGCCTGTAGCGACGGCCGTCGCACCCTCACCCGCAGGATGCGCCGCGGATCGGCGTCGAGCACGCGAAACTCGATCCCCGAGGGATGGCTGATCACCTCGCCCTTGGCGGGCACCCGCCCGGCCAGCGTAAACACCAGACCCGCCACCGTGTCGATATCGGCGTCGCGCTCGTCCTCGGACAGCACCGAGCCCATGCGCTGTTCGAACGCCTCCACCGGCATCCGCGCATCGATGTCCAGCGCCCCGTCGGGACGCTCGGTCACCATCGGCGACTGCACTTCGTCGTGCTCGTCGGAGATGTCGCCAACGATCGTCTCCACCAGGTCCTCGATCGTCACCAGCCCATCGATGCCGCCATACTCGTCCACCACCAGGGCGAGATGCATGCGCTGCTGCCGCATTTGCAGCAGCAGGTCCAACACCGGCGTCTGCGGCGCGACCAGCAGCGGCTTGCGCAGGATTTTCTCCAGCGAGAACTCCTCGGTCCGCCCGACATAGGCGAACACGTCCTTGATGTGGACCATGCCGACAATGTCGTCGAGCTGTTCGCGATACACCGGCAAGCGTGAGTGCCCTTCGGCACGGAGCTGCTCCAGCGCCTGTTCAAGCGTGACGTCCAGCCGCATAGCGACGATGTCGGCGCGCGGCACCATCACGTCGTCGGCGTTGGTCTCCCGAAGCCGCAACACATTGGCGATCAGCGACCGCTCCTGGCGATCCAGCTCGGGCAGCTCGCCGGGGACGTGCTGCGCCTCGGCGGCTTCCTGCACCAGTTCCGCGATCGAATCCCGCAAACTGTGCTCGGGCTGTTGCCGCCCCAGCATCTGCAGAACCTTGGCCAGCAGGCTGGCCCGCACATGCCCGCTCATGCGAGCGGCCCGTTCCGATGACCGGTCCGCCGCCGCCGGATCGCCGCCAAGTATCTCGTGCGCCGGCGCTGGCTTGGTTTCGCGGGCGAGCCCGTGCACGACACCAGCGCCCGCCCAGGTGGTCGGGGAATCGCCGATGGCTCGTTTCTCGTAGCCGTCGTAATCATACTCGCTTCCAAGGGTTGGGTACGCGCATACGGTGCAGAATGCGGGTCTCGGCCATTTCCATCCGCCGCGCCTCGCCGGCCGCGCCGTGGTCGAGGCCCGCCAGATGAAGTGCGCCGTGCACGACCAGATGCGCGAGGTGATGCGCAGGGCTCCGCGAAGCGGCGGCGGCCTCGCGCCGCACCACGCCCAGCGCCAGGATCAGTTCCGGCGCCGGCGCTTCGTAGGTTAGCACGTTCGTGGGCTTATTCTGGCCGCGATGGCGCGCGTTCAGATCTTTCACGACGCGATCGGCGGCCAGCACCACGGTGCCTGTCGCACCCGCTTCACGGGCGGCGCGGGTGACCACGGCCTCGGCGTGCGGCACCAGCCGGCGCCAGGCCGGCTCCGCCACGATCACCTGTACGTCTGGGAGCCCCGCTTGCGCGGGGCCTCTACTTGCCCCCGGTTCCATCGCTCGTTTGCTCGCGCGAGCGGCGTGCCTCGCGTCGTTTGTCGCCTTCCGCCGCGGCGCGCTGATCGTACGCGTCCACAATGCGCGCAACCAGAGGATGCCTTACCACGTCCCGTTTGTCGAACCTTACGACGGTGATGCCGGCAACGCCCTCCAGCGTGTCCAGCGCATCGCGCAGGCCCGAGCGCGTGCCGGCCGGCAAATCGACCTGCGTCAGGTCGCCGGTGATCACCATCCGCGTGCCCTCGCCCATGCGCGTGAGCACCATTTTCATCTGTGTCGGGCTGGTGTTCTGCGCCTCGTCCAGGATTACATACGCGTGAGACAGAGTGCGGCCGCGCATGAAGGCCAGCGGCGCGATCTCGATCTCGCCGTTGGCGAGCCGCCGGATCACCTGCTCCGCCGGCATCATGTCGTGCAGTGCGTCGTAGAGCGGGCGGAGATAGGGATCGACCTTCTCCTTCATGTCGCCTGGCAGGAAGCCAAGCCGCTCGCCGGCTTCCACTGCCGGGCGGGCCAGCACGATACGGTCCACCTTGCCGTCCTGCAGCATCGCCACCGCCTGCGCCACAGCGAGATAGGTCTTGCCGGTGCCGGCCGGACCGACGCCGAACACCATCTCGTGTCGCGCGAGCGCTTCCATGTAGCTGGCCTGGCCGGGACTGCGCGGCCCGACCGAGCCCCGCCGGGTGCGAATCGCCGGCAGGTCGGACAGCGGCAGACGCGGATCGGTCTCGGCATCCGCCAGCCGGATGGCGGCCTCCACCTCGGGGCGGCCAACGCTCTCGCCGCGTTCCAGCCGGCGCCACAACCCCTCCAGCATCGCCTGCGCGGCGTCAACGCGCGAGGCATCGCCGGCGATGGCCACCCGGTTGCCGCGGCACGAAAGGCGCACGCTGAGCGCCTGTTCGATGCGCACCAGATGCCGGTCGTGGTCGCCGAGCAGCAGGGGGAGCAGCGTATTGTCGCTGAATTGGAGGGTGACGGCCTTGCCGCCATGGGTGGAAGTTGCTGGGGTGGCTGCGATGTGGCTCAAGCGCAGGCTCGCTCCTTTGGGGTGAAGATCGAGGTCACGCGGCAGGCCGGGAGCCGGCTTGGCTCAGGGTTGCAGACAGAGAGTTGGGAAGTGCGGCTGCAATCTTCACGAGCAGTTCCGTTCCGATCAGCTCGGCGGGACCGGAAAGATGCACCGGCTGAAGGAAGGGGGATCGGCCGACCACCTGGCCGGGGTGACGGCCGGGGCCGGTGAACAGCACCGGCAGGGTCAGGCCGACGCAGGCGGCGTTGAACCGCGCCTGCTGCTCCCGCAACAGCGCCTGCAGCGTCTGCAGCCTGCGGTCCTTGATGTCTTCCGGCACCTGGTCCGGCGCGATGGCCGCCGGAGTCCCCGGCCGCGGCGAGTATTTGAAGCTGTAGGCCTGGGCGAAGTCCACGGTGCGGACCAACGCCATCGTGGCCTCGAAATCGGCCTCGGTCTCCCCGGGATGGCCGACGATGAAATCCGACGACAGCGCGAGGTCGGGCCGCGCGGCCCGCAGAGCCTCCACAATGCGCAGGTAGTCGGCAGCGGTGTGCCGGCGGTTCATCGCCGCCAGCATCCGGTCGGAGCCCGACTGCACCGGCAAATGGAGGAACGGCATCAGTGTTGGCACATCTCGATGCGCCGCGATCAGCGCGTCGTCCATGTCGCGGGGATGAGACGTGGCGTAGCGCAGCCGCAGCAGGCCCGGGATCTCCGCCATCGCCCGAATCAGCCGCCCGAGACCCCAGGTCCCGCCATCCGGCGCCTCGCCATGCCAGGCGTTCACGTTCTGGCCGAGCAGCGTGATTTCCCGTGCGCCCTGCGCAACCAGGCGTCCCGCCTCTGCCAATACCGCAGCGGCCGGGCGGCTGTGCTCGGCGCCCCGCGTATAGGGCACGACGCAGAAGGAGCAGAAGCGGTCGCAGCCCTCCTGGATGCTGAGGAACGCAGCCACGCCCTGCGGCGCCGAGTCCTCGGGCAGCAGGTCGAACTTGGCCTCGGCCGGGAAGTCGGTCTCGATCACCGCACCGCCGGCACGGGCGGCCTTGGCCACCATCTCCGGCAGCCGGTGATAGGTCTGCGGCCCGAGCACGATGTCCACATAGGGAGCACGGGCCAGGATCTCCGCCCCCTCGGCCTGGGCGACGCAGCCCGCCACCGCCAGGATCATCCGCTCGCCCGTGGCCGCGCGCGCCTCCTTCAGCCGGCGCAGGCGACCCAGCTCGGAGAACACCTTCTCCGCCGCCTTGTCGCGGATATGGCAGGTGTTGAGGATCACCATGTCGGCGCCGTCCGGCTCGGCCGCCGGCGCGTAGCCGAGCGGCGCCAGCACATCCGCCATCCGGCCGCTGTCATACACGTTCATCTGGCAGCCCCAGGTGATGACGTGCAGACGCTTCCGGTTTTCGCGCTCTTGGGGTGGTGGGTGGGTCATCAACGACGATCAGGGCGCCGCGTCCGGCCCGGGCCGGACGCGTCGTCACAAACGGCCATCGTCATATGCCGGACGGTCAAAACCGCGAATCTACCCCCAATCAAGGATTGCAGTCTGCCAGCAAGACACGCCGCCGTGTCAACCGCGACCTATCATACGTCGGGGACCGATTGTGCTGACGGGGGCCGATTGTGCTGACCTACCGAAACGGGTGGGGCCGTGACCAATCATGCACTGGCTGACGGGAGCGTAGGGTGGACAAGCTCTTGCGCCGTCCACCAATGCCGCAAGCTGCACTGCAAGAGTTGGATGGCGCTACGCTTATCCACCCTACACTCCCGCATCCGGACATTCCACCACATCCCGACCTTCCACCACATTCCGGCATTCCATACGTGTCACGCGTAGGCCGGCTGGCTGGCATCCGCAGCGGCGGCCTGACCCACCGCGATCGGGGTCGCCGGCCGGTTTTGCCGCAGGGTCGAGGCGCCATCGGCGACGACGTGCCACACTGCGTGGGCCAATGCCTTGCGGTTGGCGAATTGCGCCGGGTCGATCGGCGTGTGCAGCAGGACCGTCGCGCGCATGCCGCGGTGCTGGGCCAGCCGCCAGAAATGCGACGCCAGGTCCATGTCGCCGTACCAGGCGAACAGCGGCCGAGTCGCCCGTCCCGTTGGTAGCCCGCCCAGCCGGTCGTAGACCACCGATACGGGCTGTACCAGCGGCGGATGATCCCCCTCGGCCACGGCGAAGAACGAGGAGCGGAACGGCAGGACCCGGGAGCCGTCGGACGAGGTGCCCTCCGGAAACAGGATCAGGTTATCGCCGGCGTTCAGACGGCCACGCATCGAATCCCGCTCGCGCACGGTTGCTCCGCGGCTGCGGCTAACGAACACGGTGCGGCCGAGTTGCGCGATGCTGCTGATGACCGGCCAGCGGCCCACGTCGTCCTTCGAGACGAAGCAGCCGGGCAGCCGGCCGCCGAGCACCAGCACGTCGAGCCAGGAGGAATGGTTGGAGACGTAGATCACCGGCCGCCCGTCCTTCCCCGGCGGCAAGTGCCCGACGACGCGCACCTGCATGCCGATCAGCCGGCACATCGTCGCCCAGTAAAACCGGGGAAACAGCACTTTCGGGCGGCCCGGCAACAGCAAGCAGAGCGCCTGCACCAGCATGCAGGGCAGCGTCCAGAGCAGCACCGTCAGGCCGCGGCGCACCGCCCGGACGCGCCGCATGATGCGCCGCTTCTGCCATGTCCCGCCGAGCAACGGCTCTCCCGGTGCGCTCCGCTTGCCCAGCAGCAGCGGATGGCGGGTGCGAATCCGGCGCGGTCGCCGCGGCGACTCCCGGTTGGCCGGTTCCTGGTCAGCTTCGTCCAACATGACAAGCCAGATACTGCGCCAAAGAGGTCCCAACAATGGCGGAACGATGAATGTTCCGCGAACCTTCCCTGCTGCCCGTTTCAGTATACGGTGGTTTCATGGCCCGCACCGCACCGCACCGCGCGACCGCCGGCTTCATCGGCCTTCTGCTGGTCGCCCTCGGCGGGGTGGTGGCGCGCGCCGCCGACCCACAGCCTTATACCGTTACGTTGAAGCCGACCGGCAACGCTGCCCTGGATGCCGCGCTGACCTCGTCCGCCAGCCTGATCAGCCTGCAGAAGAATGCGCCGGTCGGGCCGTTCGCCCTGGTCACCCGCGCGCAACAGGATGAGGACCGGTTCAGGACGGCGCTGAACAGCTTCGGCTACTACAAGGCGCATATCGCCATCTCGATCGCCAACCGCGCGCTGGACGATCCCGGCCTGGTGCCGTTCCTCGACCAGGCGCCGGCCGATCCGCCGGTGCCGGTGCAGGCCAGCTTCGATCTCGGACCGCTGTTCCATATCGGCCAGGTCGACATCCAGGGCACGGTTCCGGCGGAGGCGAGGTCCGGACTCGGGCTCGTCCAGGGCCAGCCGGCGCTTGCCGCCAGCGTGCTCGCCGCCCGCCAAAACCTGCTGGATGCCATCCGCCAGGCCGGCTACCCGCTCGCGACGGTGGACATGCCGCCAGCCACGGTGCGGCTCGCCACCGATACGCTGGATGTCGATTTCAAGGCCGATACCGGTCCGAAGGCGGTGATCGGCCCGGTCACCGTCACCGGCCTCAAGAACATGAACGAGGACTTCGTGCGCCGGCGGCTGCTGCTGCACGAGGGCGAGCCTTACAGCCCGGCGGCGATCGAGAAAGCGCGCGCCGACCTTGCCTCGCTCGGCGTGTTCTCGCAGGTGCGCGCCATGCCGGCCGAGCACCTGAACGCCCAGGGCCAGCTTCCGGTCACGTTCGACGTCGCCGAGCGGAAGCTGCATTCGGTGGACATCAGCGCCGCCTACTCCACCGATCTCGGACCTAACTTCAATGTCGGGTGGCACGACCGCAATCTGTTCGGCAACGCCGAGCAGCTCAACATCACCGCCGGCAACCAGTTCGGCGGCACCGCCGTCACCAAACCCGGGTTCCTGGCCGGCATCCAATTCATCAAGCCGGATTTCCTGGCCCGCGACCAGTCGCTGGAGGCCGACCTCAATATCATCGACCAGAGCCTGCAGGCTTATGAGCAGAAGGCCGTGACCGAGAAAATCGCGATCAACCGCAAACTGTCGGACCACTGGACCGGCAGCGTCGGTGTGCTCGGCGAGCAGGAGAACATCACGCAGGAAAGCGTCGAACGCCACTACAACCTGGTCGGCCTGCCGGTCACCGCCAAGTACGACGACACGGACAGCCTGTTCGACCCAACGAAGGGCATCCGCGTGGTGCTGTCGGCGACGCCGCTGGAATCGCTCGGCGGCTATCACAACAGCGCGTTTGCGATCGTGCAGGCGTCCGGCTCCACATATTTCGACTTCAGCGGCACGGGACGCAGCATTTTGGCGGTGCGCGGCCTGATCGGCGAGGCCAGCGGCGCCAGCGTATTCTCCCTGCCGCCGGACCAGCGGTTCTATGCCGGCGGCAGCAGTACGGTGCGCGGCTATCGCTATCAATCGGTCGGACCGCAATTCCCCAATAATCGCGAACCGACCGGCGGCACCGCGATCGCCGCGGGCGGCATCGAGTTCCGCCAGCGCTTCCTGGAGAATTATGGCGTTGTCGCGTTCGTCGATACCGGGCAGGTCACGGCGCGCGGCTCACCCTATAGCAGCTCCTGGCAGGTGGGCGCCGGCATCGGGGCGCGCTACTACACGTCGATCGGGCCGATCCGGCTGGATTTCGCGGTTCCGCTGAATAAGCGTCCGGGCGATGACTCGTTCGAGGTCTATATCGGCATCGGTCAGGCGTTCTGAGGTCGGATGCGACGCGCGCTGAAATGGCTCGGCTGGACGGCTGCGGCGCTGCTGGGGCTGGCGGGGCTTTTGGTGGCCGCGCTTCTTGCCGGCGCCAACACCGACCCGGGCCGAAGGCTCATCGAGCGCGAACTGGCGGCGGTCACCGGCGATGTGCTGCGCGTCTCGGGGCTGTCGGGCTTCTTCCCGACGGCGCTGCAAGCGAACCGCGTGGAAATCCGTGACGCGAGCGGGGCTTACGTCACGATCGACCGGGTGACGCTCGACTTTTCGCCGCTCGCGCTGCTGCGGGGCGAAGCGCAGATAGATAGGGTGGCCGCGGACAGCGTCGATGTTCCCAGGCTCCCGGTCTCCAAAGGCGGCAGCAGCAGCAGCAGCGGCGGGTTCACGCTGCCGGTCCGCATCTCCATCGGCGACCTGCAGATCAGCCGGCTGTCGGTCGGCGCTGCGGTTGCCGGCCAGCCGGCCACCCTCCGTGCTGACGGCACAGGGTCGGTCGCCGGCTCGCTGCAGCAGGGCCATGTGGTCCTTCACCTGCGAAATCTCGACGGCGAGGGGCAATACGCGCTGGAGGGGACGCTGGACCCGGACCGGATCGAGGCGGCCATCACCGCCGGCGAGCCGGCGCACGGGCTGCTGTCGCGCCTGGCCGGGGTGCCCGATCTGGGCGCGCTGGCGTTGGATGCACAGCTCCACGGTCCGCGGGACGCGGTTGCCGCCAAGGTCGCGATCAGCGCCGGGCCGCTGCGAGCCGATGCCGGCGGCATGGTGGACCTTGTTAATGATACCGCCGACCTGACGGTAACAGCGAGCGCCCCGGCCATGACGCCTCGCCCAGACGTATCCTGGCAGTCAGTGGACGTGACTGCGCGCGTTCATGGACCTTTTGCCCGTCCGGACGCCACCGGGCGAGTGCGAATCGAACAGTTGGACGCTGCCGGGGCTGCGATTGCGCATCTTGCCGCCGATCTCAGCGGCAATGCGGGACAGGTGGACCTTCATGCCTCGGCCGACGGGCTTCGGGTGCCCGGCGCGAAGCCCGATCTGCTGGCAGCCGCTCCGCTGACGCTGGACGCTACCGCACGGCTGGACGCGGCGGACCGGCCGGTGCGGTTCACGCTCAGTCATCCGCTTATCGGCGCAGACGGCACGGCGCAGACCGCCGGGGCGTTGCAGGGCAGCGTGTCGCTGACATTGCCGGACCTTGCGCCGCTGGCGGCGGCCGGAAGCACCGATTTGCAAGGCCGGCTGGCACTGACCCTGCGTGTCGCGATGCAGGGGGACACCACCACGCTTGATGCGAACGGCACGCTTGGCGTGACCGGGGGCACGGCGCCGGTCCCGGCGCTGCTCGGCGACGACGCGCATCTGGCCGCCGCCGCCACACTGCGCGGGCAGGAGGTGACGCTGTCCCGGCTGGAGGTGAACGGCAAGGCGCTGTCCGCCGCCGCCAACGGCCGGGTGGCGCTGCCAGCGATTGACCTGACTTGGTCCGCAAGGCTCGCCAACCTCACGGCGCTCCAGCCGACGCTCACCGGCACGCTGCAGGCGGAGGGACATGTCAGCGGGACGCAGGACGATCTGGCGCTTGTCTCCGACGTCGCGGGCGACGTTGGCTCGGGCAAGATCAAGCCGGGTCACGTTACGGCGCATGTCGAGGCCCAGCACCTGCCTGGCGCACCCGCCGGCCGGGTTACCGCGCAGGGCATGCTGCTCGACTCACCGCTCGACCTGGCGGTGGCAGCCGAGCCGGTCAACGGCGCGCTGCACGTCGCCATTGATCGCGCCGAGTGGAAAAGCGCCCATGCCGAGGGCAACCTGACAATCCACACGGCGGCGACGACCCCCAAGGGGATTGCCCCGCCGGGCACGACCCCGCCGGGCACGTCCTCGACGGGCACTCTCCCGCCGGGCACGACCCCGCCGGGCACCACCGCTGCGGCGACAGCCCCCTTTGGGGCAATCCCACAAGGCAAGCTGCAGCTTCGCATGACGCGGCTCGCAGATCTGGCACCCGTGATCGGCAAAGACCTGTCCGGCAGCGTGACCGCCACGCTCCAGTCCGACGCGAACCAGGCCCGGCTGACGCTGGACGCGCGGGATGCCAGCCTGCCCGGCACCGCCTCGATCGGCCGCGCCACCCTGGCCGCCACGATCGCCGATCCCACGACCAGGCCGGTCGTGGACGGCACCCTGGCGCTGGACGGCGTGTCCGCGGGCACCGTGCGTGGCGGCAGTGCACGGTTGACCGCGAACGGGCCGCAGAACGCGCTGGCGCTGAAGCTGACAGCGACAGTCCCCGGCTTCCAGGGTGCCGACGCGCGGGTCGCGGCCGCCGGAACGCTGGATGTGCAGGCCAAGGCGCTGACGCTCGCCAACCTGCAGGCCGACTGGAAGCAGCTTCCCGTGCGCCTGCTGGCACCCGTGCGGATCGGCTTCGCGGACGGGGTGTCGCTGGACCGCCTGCGCCTCGGGCTTCGCCAGGGCGTGCTGGAGGCCGCCGGACGGGCCGGCGCGACACTCGATCTCACCGCCACGCTGCGCAACCTGCCGGTGGACATCGCCGCGGTCGCCGCACCCTCGCTCGCCGCCGATGGCACGGTGAATGCGGAAGCCCGCCTGACCGGCACCAGCGCGCAGCCAGTCGGCACCGTTCGCGTGACCGCCAGCGGCGTGCGGCTGCGCAGCGGACCCGGCCGGGGGCTGCCGGCCGCGAACCTCACCGCCAATGCCGACCTGCGCGGGACCAGCGCGCAGATCGACACCCGCATGACCGCCGGGCCATCGCATCTGGCCATCACCGGCACGGCGCCGCTCGGAGGCCAAGGGGCGCTCGCCCTGCGCGCCACCGGCCTGGTCGATCTTGCCATGGCCGATCCCCTCCTCGCGGCCGAGGGCCGGAGGGCGCGCGGCATGGTCACGCTGGACAGCGCGATCGGCGGCACCATTGCGGCCCCGCGGGT
>Ga0302154_10001171_pt1 | contig 21922 bp, 15 predicted proteins | sample I_Bog_N2_3_FD_193507 | JGI IMG/M metagenome (GOLD analysis project Ga0302154, IMG submission 193507) | Peat permafrost microbial communities from Stordalen Mire near Abisko, Sweden - I_Bog_N2_3 | ecosystem: Environmental > Terrestrial > Soil > Wetlands > Peat | place: Sweden: Abisko, Stordalen... | reverse complement strand
GATCGTGGAGGCTGTCGCGCAGCTGGCGCAGCAAGGCCTCCGACTCGGGCCGACGGGCATCGGCATAGGCACGGGCGGCGTCGGAGTCAGCTTGTCGACGCCATTTGCCGCGAGCCTGCCAACTGGCGCGCAAGGTCGGATCGGGTAGATCCCCGTAACGCTGCTTGATCCGCCGCGCCAGGGCCCGGGAGGGCAAGTCGAGAATATCGAGGCTCAGGCCGTCCTGGGCCGCGCGGTTGGCGTCCTCTTCCAGGTCCAGCTGTTCGTACCAGGCTTCGAGGTCGCGGACATACGCGCGGGTCCTGGCTTCATCGTCCTTCACCGCCGCCGGCAATTGCGCGGGGTCCACGCCCGCACCGCACAGCTGTTCGACCACGGCGGCGATATTCAGGGCATGTTCGTGTTCGTTTTGCCAATGCTGCAGCGCGGCCTGCTCGGCGCTCAGTTGCATGCCCAGGTCTTCGAGCACGGCCAGGGGATCGTCGAGGGCCACGAACACGGCGCTGGCGACGTCGTCGATGCACCCGCGCCAGACCACGTCGCAGGCCAGCGGCACGCAATGGGCATTTGAGCCGTCGCCGGACTCGGGTGGATAGGCGGAGTCGGCGAAGCGCTGGTCGTACCGAATCGGCCAGCTGTCGATATCGGCCACGGCGTCGGCCAGGTCGGCGATGGGCATGACACCCAGCCCCGTCATGCTGTTGGAGTAGGTCTTGAGGTCCAGGCGGCGCATCCAGCGGGCACGGCTGTCAGGATCGGCGCTCAACTGTTCGCGCAGGCGCCCGGACCAGGGCTGCGGGGTATAGGCCAGGTGCAGCAGGTGGTTACGCGGATAAAGCAGGTGGCTGGAGGTTTGAGCTGTCGGGCTGGGCCCATCGCCGCTCGAAGGGAGGTGGGTCAAGGTCGCGTCCTGGGCGCTGTAGCGGTATTCGTGCAGAGTCTTCGCACTTTCGTCGAAGACATAGAGGTAGCCGTCACGCAACTGGCGCAGAGTGTAGGCGCGGGTCCTGAGCGGTGGGTGCTCGTGCCACTGGCCGTCGGGGTGCAGCGGTGTGAGCTGATCGGGCTGAGGATCGTGGCGCGAACGATCAAGGGCGTAGCGCATGGGTACGATGGCGAGGTTCGGGCCCTTGAACGGGCACATATGCATGCCGGTGGCCGGGACCTTGGGGAACAGGGTATTGCGGCGCTGGCGCAGGGTGCCGTTTTTGTCGGTCATGGGAGGAGCCCCGCGATATGTTGTTGATGCTGGTCGAAGGCTTCCAGACGCAGCTCCGGGGCCAGACGCGCGTGTTCGGGTTCGAGCGTGAGCCAGCGTAGATACGGTCCTTCGGCTTGCTGCACGAAGTCGTTCCCCCAATCGGCGCAAGCTTCGGCCCAGGTGACCAGCGCTTGCTCAGTGTTCAGGCCCCAGGCCTGCCCACTGTCGAGGGTTTGCTTGAGCCAGTGGCCGATCTGCCGGGCGTCGCTGTTGGCGAAGGTATGTTCGTTGCGTGTCCGCAGCCACTGGTAGAGGCGCTCTTCGAATTTCCACAGGCGGGCTTTTTCCAGGGCCACCTCTTGTGGTTCCTCAAGCCGGGCGCATGAGTCCGTCCAGGCCGGGGTGGGACCGTTGCGACTAAAAGTTCGCCACGCCGGGTCAGGAGGTTCTTCCCAGCCGTGGTTCGGTGAAGAGACCCACCAGTGCTCGATGGGCCCCAGGACTCTGGCCAACTGTTGCGGGGCGAAACTGTCCAGCCAATGCACGGTGATCCGCGGGTTGGCAAAGCGCAGCAGCCCTTGACTGCCTTGTCGGGTAGGTGGCGCGATAAAGTGTCGCAAGTGCGCGGCCACATCCTCGAGCAAGGCGTTGCTGTAGAGCAGGGAAGAATCCGTTCGGGCTTGAGGCGAGCCCGGCCACTGCGCGAGCATTTCGCGGCTCTGCGGCTTGACCAGGATAGGTCCGAGTTCTTGCAAGGCTTGCCAGCGAGTTCCCCGGTACAAGGGCAGTATTTCCTGTGCCCCGACCTGGCGATAAAGCGCCGCCAAGGCTTGGGGCCGCAAGGCACCGTCGATCAGCAATAAGTTGGCTGGAAGGGTGGCGTTCATGGCGAATCCTTCGGGGCCTGTTCGCAGATCTCGCAGCGCTCCGGATCGGACTTGAGCAGTGTGCGCAAGGCCTGGAGCACCAATGGATCGGCGGGAGCGGGTTGATCGTGTGGAACCGTGCCGGGCAAGGAAGGTGCCGCCTGTGCCACGGACAGTGGGTGGCCTTCGAGCGTGATCTCCGTGCTGCTGAAAATGCCCGCAGGATTGAGGGTCAGCCACTGACCGCCGGCCCTGAGTGTCAGGCTGCTGCCGGCGTCGATCACCACGTTCTCCCCGGCACTCAGGTGGATATCTTCCGTGGCGCGCAACAGGTGACTGGCGGCTTGTACGTGTTGATCACCGTTGACGGTCAGATGGTCGTCCTGCCGGAGTTCGATCAAACGGTTGCCATGGGTGATGTGTTGCTCTTCACCTTGCAGTTCATGGCGGGAATCGCCACCGACCCGCACGCTACGCTGGCGGTCCACCTGGAGCCGCTGGTCGTTCAGGGCATGCAGGGTGAAGTCGCGCTGAGCGCGCAGGGCGATCTGCTCGGCGCCGCTGCGGTCTTCGATGCGCAACTCGTTGTAACCTTGTCCGCCCGGCGTGCTGCGGGTCTTGAACACGCTCTGGGTCTGGTTCTCGGGCAGCGGATAGGGCACTTCATTGTTCTTGTGGTGCAGGCACGCCGACACATAGGGCCGGTCGGGATCACCCTCGAAAAACGACACCACCACTTCCATGCCGACCCGGGGAATGACCACGCTGCCATAACGGGCACCAGCCCAACTGGAGGCAACGCGCAGCCAGCAACTGCTGTGTTCGTCGTTGCGGTCCGCGCGGTCCCAGGGGAATTGCACCTTGACCCGGCCGTAGGCGTCGCAATGAATCTCCTGTCCGGCGGGGCCGGTGACCCAGGCCGATTGGCTGCCGCGAATAAAGGGCTTCTTGTGCCGATGTGGCGGTTGATACTCCACCTCATCGGGAATGGCGCTGAAGGTATTCCGGTAACCCTGCCATGGCACCTGATGGCCGGCATATTCCTCCAGCACCTGGGGCTGATAGCCTTCGTGAGTGATTTCAGTGAGCAACCAGTGGCTGTTCCAGTCCTGGCGCGGATGTTCACTGAGCAACAGGCAATGCCCACTGCGCAAGGCGGGTTGATCACTCTCACCCTGGGCCAGGCGATAGTCGCTACGGTGACGTTGCAGATCACGCTCGGCCAGCTTTTTCCCCTGCCGCTCGTCACGAAAATCGCCCGGATAGGCGTAATGCTCCAGCTCCGCCCCAGGGCTCGAACCGGGACGACAATCGGCCTGCAATTGCACATGGGGTTGTTCGAAGTCGTAGTGCCTGAGGGTCGTGCGCGTGGGCCGGGTTTGCACGCGCACGCCGAACGTCTTGATGACCGGGGCTTGTGCGACCAGACCGGAAGAGCGTTTGTAAGGCGTCGATTCCAATCGGGGAAAGATCGATGAATGAATGCCGAACACCAGCAGGTGCTGGTCGGGGCTATGGCGGAAGTGAAAGCTCAGGCCTTCTTCCTCGCACAAACGCTGGATGAAATTCAGGTCGGTTTCGTCGTACTGGGTGCAGTATTCGCGTTCGGGATGAGGCTTCGGACCCTGTTGAAAGTGAAAAGCGTCGGCGAGGATGCCGTGCTCCTTGAGGACCTGGGCGATGATGTCCGGCACGCTCTGGTTCTGGAAGATCCGCTGCTGGGTGCTGTGCTCCAGGTACGCCAGGCGCGGGACCAGTGTCAGTTGATAGCGAGTCAGGCGCTGGGTGGACTCGCCCTGGCCGGCACTATGGATATGGCCATGCAGGCCAATGTTCTCGGCCCCGAACGATAGAAAGGCGGGCTGGTGGAGCAGGCTTTCCAAGTCGAGGTCGGCACTTGCGCTGACCAGTTCGATATCGATGCGGTAGGGCTGGTTGAGGCCTTCGCTGCCCTTGAAACCGAGTACGTGCAGGTCGTGCTCGCACGCATCGAGGGTCAGTTTGAAGCGCTGTTGATTCGTCGCGCTGAACATCCGCTGTTCCTTTTACCAAAAGGGGGCGGATGATTCTGCTTGCGGCTTTGATTGAGATGAATAGTGGCTACACAAAACAGAATGGTCCTACGCCTGACGAAGCTAAATCCATGATGTATTTACGTTTTCTGCGATGTAGATGGCACCGGTTTTGCTCGTAAGGGAGATCTACAAACCACCCGAGTTTTTCGGGCAAATCCTATAACTCCGGGAAGGTTCTTACATGATGGCGGTGAAAACCGTATCTACAACAAGTAGGTTCATGCCCGCTGGATACTCCAAGCACAGTAGGAAAAAGGAACACATTAAGACTTGACCTACAAGGAAGATGATAAGCATTATCATTCGCCTGCAATCGGTCCGGTGCTTCCGTGAGTCAGTCCCACTTCAATACTGTCTTCCTCGCCCAGCGTGTCACGCTGCTGCGGACCTTGCAGCGCATGGTCAATAACCCCAGCACCGCCGAGGACCTGCTGCAGGAAACCTACCTGCGGGTCACCCGCGCCCTGAACGAACGCCCGGTGGATCACCTCGAGCCCTTTGTCTTCCAGACCGCCCGTAACCTGGCGCTGGACCATCTGCGCGCGCTGCGTATCCAGTCGCGCACCCTGATGGACGATGTGCCGCTGGACGTCATGCAGAATGTCGCCGCGCCCCTGAGCACGGCGGAAGACGCCATCCACGCCGAGCAGATGCTCAAGCGCCTGAGCGTCAGCCTCGGCCAGTTGAGTGCCCGCCAGCAGCAGATTTTCATCCTCAGCCGCCTGCACGGCTGCAGCTACCAGGAGATCGCCGACGAGCTCGATGTGTCCCTGAGCACCGTGCAAAAAGAGCTCAAGCTGATCATGGCGATCTGTGTCGGTGTGGCCGAACGCCTGGATCGCCCTTAAGCTCTGCTACCCGATAGCGTGGATAGTCGGCTCAAACGTCCTACAGCTCTATCGTGCAAAATCATAAGATCGTTGAACCAAACCGTGGCAAACATTGCCGAGGAACACCCGTGACAGACAGTCAAGACCCGCGCCCCTCCGGGCCGGTGCCCCATGACGCCGCCATGGATCAGGCACTGGACTGGCTGATCCTGATGGAGTGCCCGAGCGCCGAACAGCAGGCCGCCTTCGACACCTGGCTGGCCGCCGACCCGCGTCATGCCCAGGCCTATGCGCGCGCCAGCGGCGCCTGGAACGCACCGCCGGTGTTTGCCGCCGCCCAGGTCCTGCAACAAGGGCGGCGCCCGTCACTGCTGCGACGTCTGCGTCCACACTGGAAACCCCTGGCCACCGCCGCCATACTGCTGATCGCCATCGGCACCTACAGCAATCTGCCCCTGCGCCTGCAAGCCGATCACCTGACCGTGGCCGGCGAGCGCCAGCACCTGCAACTCGAGGACGGCTCGAAAGTCCTGCTCAATACCAATTCGGCGTTCTCCAGCAACTTCAGCGGTCGCCAACACAAGGCCCGGCTGTACAAGGGCGAGGCGTTCTTCGAGGTCGCCGCCGAGCGCGAACATCCTCTGGAAATCGATGCCGGACCGGTGCGCGCCAGTGTCAGCGATACCAGCTTCGCCGTGCGCTACCTCGATGGCGAGGCGCAGGTGCAGGTCCAGCGCGGCGATGTCGACCTGCGCACCCTCGACGACAGCGCGCGCCTGCGACTCTCCGCCGGCAACAGCGTAAAGGTCGGGCCCCATGGCTTCGGCCGCCCGGAAAAACTCGATGCGCAGAAGGACCTGGCCTGGGTCCAGGGCCGCCTGGTGTTCGAAAATTGCCCGATGAGCCAGGTCCTGGCTGAGCTACGGCGCTATTACCCCGGCTGGATCGTCAACAACAACGAACACCTGGCCCAGGTCGCCGTCACCGGCAACTACCGTCTGGACAAGCCCCTGGACGTGGTCCGCTCCCTGGCCCAGATCACCTCCGCCAAGGTTTCGGAGTACCCGGCGCTGGTGATTCTCAACTGAGAACAATTATTTTTACTCGATAGCCCCCGATGATTCGTCTCGTTATAGCCAATGCAAGTGATTCGCATTTTTAATCACGCAACACCTATAACGATTCGTCCACCCGGGAGCGCTATCGATGCCCACTCGTTTTACCTCCAAGACCCGCACCAGCGGCCTGCACCAATGCACCCTGTCCTTGCTGACCGCGGCCATCCTGCTGGCCGGTGCACAAGCAACGCCAGTGCTGGCCGCCGGTAGCGCCGAACAACCGGCCAGGAGCCTGGGCAACTACAGTTTCTCGATCGCGCAACAACCCCTGGTCTCGGCGCTCAATGCCTTCACCTCGGTCACCGGCTGGCAGGTCGGCTTGCCCGCCGAACTCGGCCAGGGCGTGGCTTCGCCAGGCGTACGCGGCGCACTGCCGCCGGAAAAGGCCCTCGAGCGCCTGCTGGTCGGCACCAACCTGAGCTACCGCAAGGTCGGCGACAACAGCATCGTCCTGGAAAAGCGTGCCAGCGGCAGTACCCTGAACCTGGAGCAGGTGACCATCAGCGCCACCCGCCAGGAACAGGACGTCAACTCGGTGCCCAACACCGTGACGGTGAAGGACCGCCAGCAACTCGACCGCCAGAACGTCAACACCATCAAGCAACTGGTGCATGACGAACCCGGCGTCTCGGTCGGTGGTACCGGCCAGCGTGGCGGTGGCATCAGCAACTACAACATTCGCGGCATCGACGGCGACCGGATCCTGACCCAGGTCGACGGCGTCGAAATTCCCGACAGTTTCTTCAACGGCCCCTACGCCAACACCCAGCGCAATTACGTCGACCCGGAAATCATCAAGCGCGTGGAGATCCTCCGCGGCCCGGCCTCGGTGCTCTACGGCAGCAACGCCATCGGCGGCGCCGTGAGCTACTACACCCTTGATCCGGACGACATCATCAAGCCGGGCCAGGACGTCGGCGCCCGCCTGAAGAGCGGCTACAGCTCGGCCGATGACAGCTGGCTGACCTCCGGTACCGTCGCCGGACGCAGCGGCGATTTCGACGCTTTGCTGCACCTGAGCCAGCGCAACGGACGCCAGACCGAGTCCTATGGCGATACCGGCGGCGACGGCCTGAACCGCACCGCCGCGAACCCGGAGAAAGCCCGTGCCACCAACGTGCTGGCCAAGCTCGGCTGGAACTACAACGACGACTCGCGCCTGGGCCTGACCTACGAGCGCTACAAGGACTCCGTCGATACCAACCAGCGCAGCGCCGTCGGCGGTCCGTTCAACGTCGGCCAGCCGCTGGGCATGTACCGCTCGCGCACCGGCAACGACACCATCAGTCGCGAACGTTTCGGCATCGAGAACAGCTTCGGCCTGGACAGCGCCGTGGCCGATCACGTCAAGCTGAGCCTGAACTACCAGATCGCGAAGACCGACCAGAGCACCCTGGAAAACTACTTCCCGTTCACCCGTAACGTCCTGCGCAGCCGCGATACGGTCTATGAAGAGAAGCAATGGGTCTTCGATGCCCAGGCCGACAAGGCCTTCACTATCGGCGCGACCGATCACCTGTTGACCTACGGCACCACCCTCAAGCAACAGGAAGTCACCGGTTCGCGCAGCGGTTCCGGGGTCTGCCTGGCCGTGGGCCGGGGCTGCACCGCCGTAGGCGCCGACAGCCCATCCGATCGCCTGGTCAAGTCCAGCGACTTCCCGGACCCGACCATCGACAGCTACAGCCTGTTCGCCCAGGACCAGATCAGTTGGAACAAGTGGACCTTCCTGCCGGGCCTGCGCTACGACTACACCCAGCTCAAGCCGGACATCACCCAGGAATTCCTCAACACCATCGCCGCGGCGGGCGGCGGCGCCGTCGACGGTTCCAACAAGACCTGGCATCGCGTCTCGCCCAAGTTCGGCCTGACCTACGCCCTGAACGACCAGTACACCTGGTACGGCCAGTACGCCGAAGGTTTCCGCACCCCGTCGGCCAAGGCCTTGTACGGTCGCTTCCAGAACCTGAGCACCGGCTATCAGGTCGCACCGAACCCGAACCTGCAACCGGAAAAGAGCAAGAGCTACGAGACCGGCCTGCGCGGCAAGTTCGACGCCGGCTCGTTTGACCTGGCGGTGTTCTACAACCAGTACCGCGACTTCATCAACGAAGACGCCATTGCCCCCGGTTACAGCGAGCTGACCTTCCAGACCAACAATATCAAGCACGCCACCATCAAGGGTGCCGAACTCAAGGGTCGCCTCAACCTGGACGCCTTTGGTGCGCCGCAGGGTCTCTACAGCAAGGGTTCCGTGGCCTATGCCTACGGCCGCAACAACGACACCGGGCAACCGCTCAACAGCGTCAACCCACTCACCGCGGTCATGGGCCTGGGCTACGACCAGGACAACTACGGCGGCCTGTTGAGCTGGACGCTGGTGCAACGCAAGAACAGGGTCGACAGCAGCAACTTCTTCTCCCCGGACGGCAAGGGCGAGCAGTTCAAGACCCCGGGCTACGGCCTGCTGGACCTGACCGGCTACTACAAGGTCACGCATGACATCACCGTCAATGCCGGGCTCTACAACCTGGCCGACAAGAAGTACTGGAACTGGGATGACGTCCGCGGCTACGACAGCGTCGGCGAAGCCGGTGTGCTGAACCCGGCCAACCTCGAGCGCCTGACCGCGCCGGGACGCAACTTCTCGGTCAACCTGGTCTGGGATATCTGACCAAACCGCACCTCACCCGGCCGAATGTCGTAGGGCCAGGGTGAGGTTTTTTTACTGTCGCGCGTCTTCTGATTCGTCTAGTCAGACAGTGCCTCTCATTCTCAAGGACATGCTCATGACCACCCCGGACAACGTCCAGCGCCCGAACCTGCGCTCGCAACGCCTGAACCAGATCACCCATGAGCCGCATGCCAAGCTCGACCAGTTGGTCAAAGCCCATGCGCCCTTCGAAACCCAGGCGAATTTCGCCCGTTTCGTGGTGGCCCAGTACCTGTTCCAGTCGGAGCTGGTGTCGCTGTACAACGATCCCGAATTGATCGCCATCGTCCCGGATCTGGCCGAGCGTTGCCGCGCTGAAGCCGCCAAGGCCGACCTGGCGGATCTGGACACCGAAGTACCTGCGCCGGTGGCCGGTGCCGTGAAGAACCCGAGCAAAGCCGAAGCCCTGGGCTGGATCTTCGTGTCCGAAGGTTCCAAGCTCGGCGCCGCGTTCCTGATCAAGCGCGCCGTGGGCCTGGGCCTCAGCGAAACCTTCGGCGCCCGGCACCTGGGTGAGCCGGCCGGCGGTCGTGCCGAGGGCTGGAAAAGCTTTACCCGGACCCTCGACGGGCTGGAACTGAGTGCAGAAGAAGAAGCAGCGGCGGAGAAAGGTGCGATTGACGCGTTCGTGCGCTTTACCGTGTTGCTGGAACAGGCTTACGCCACCGCGCCGGAACTGGCCTGATCAGCCCCCCCGGCCCTTTGCAGGTGCCGGGGGGCTTGAGCCGTTCTCTTCATCGCCGCACAATTGACGCCATGACCCAGCCAAAACCCTCCTCCTCCAGACTCGCCCGCGTGCTCTTCGGCCTGCTCGCCTATGTCAGCCTGGGCATCGGTCTGGTCGCCATTGTCATTCCCGGCCTGCCGACCACCGAGTTCATCCTGCTGGCCGCCTGGGCCGCCACCAAGAGTTCGCCGCGCCTGAGTGCCTGGCTGGAAAACCACCGGCTGTTCGGCCCGATCCTGAGCAACTGGCGCAACGGCAAGATCATCGCCCGCCGGGCCAAGGTCAGTGCCACCGTAAGCATGTTGCTTTGCGCGACGCTGATGCTGGTGATGCTCGAACACGGCTGGCCGATCTACCTGGCGATCACCGGGATGAGCCTGGGCAACCTGTGGATCTGGTCGCGTCCGGAGCGGCTTGCGGTGCCCGACGCCTCCTGAGCCCCCTTCATTTCCTGCGGAGGCCCGATCCTGCGATATTTTTCGGCAAGCCCCGATTTGTAGGAGCCGGCTTGCTGGCGATGGCAGCGACGCGGTGTCCTGCCAAACCGCGTCGCCTGGATCGCCAGCAAGCCGGCTCCTACACAGACCGCGTGGGGCGCAATGGCGGGGTAAGGGTCAAGAACGTATTGACGCTCCGGAAGGTGCACCTGACATCGACAAGCACCCGTATTTCAGGTGCAATGGCCCTTCTCACGGAGAGCCTTCGATGACCGATCTATTGACGTCCATTCAAGCCGCACTCGACCTGCCCCTCTCGCCGCCGCGCTTCACCGGCAGCGGTGCTCTGCCCTCGACTTTCGCCGTTACCGAACTGGCTGGCGCCACTCTCGCCGCCGCCGGCCAGGCCGTGGCCGAACTGCTGCTGCAGCAGAGCGGACAGCGCCCCACCGTCGAAGTCGACCGACGCCTGGCCTCCTTGTGGTTCGCCAGCGCCGTGCAGCCGGTAGGCTGGGAAATCCCGCCACCCTGGGACCCGATTGCCGGCGACTACGCCAGCGCCGACGGCTGGATCCGCCTGCACACCAACGCCCCGCACCATCGCCGCGCCGCCGAGCGCGTTCTGGGACTGGCCGCGGACCGCAGCGCCATGGCCGAAAAGGTTGCCCAATGGTCCGCCGACAAACTGGAACAGGCGGTAGTCGAGGCCGGTGGCTGCGCCGCGCAAATGCGCTCATGGGCCGCCTGGAAAGAACATCCCCAAGGGCTGGCGGTCAATGCCGAAGCCCTGGTCCAGCGCGCCACCCACGACAGTCACGGTTCACGGACCTGGCTCGGCTCGCAGGCACGGCCATTGGCAGGCATCAAGGTGCTCGACCTGACCCGCGTACTCGCCGGCCCCGTGGCCAGCCGCCTGCTGGCAGGTCTGGGCGCCGAAGTGCTGCGCATCGACCCGCCAACCTGGGACGAACCGGCCCTGGTCCCGGACGTGACCCTGGGCAAGCACTGTGCCCGCCTGAACCTGCATGACGCCGCTGACCGCGAGATCTTCGAAGGCTTGCTCGGCGGGGCCGATATCCTCCTGCACGGCTACCGCGCCGATGCACTGGACGGGCTCGGCTACGATGCCCGGCGTCGCCAGCGCCTGGCCCCCGGGCTGATCGATGTGAGCCTGAACGCCTACGGCTGGAGCGGCCCGTGGCGCAATCGCCGGGGCTTCGACAGCCTGGTGCAGATGAGCAGCGGTATCGCCCAGGCCGGCATGTTGTGGAAACAGGCGGACAAGCCCGTCCCGCTGCCGGTGCAGGCGCTGGACCATGCCACCGGCTACCTGATGGCGGCCGCGGCGATCCGTGCGCTGACCGAACGCTTGCACAGCGGGCTGGGAGGGTCGGCGCGTTTATCGCTGGCCCGTACCGCGAAGCTGCTGGTGGAACAGGGGGCGGTCAATGGGACCGAAGCGCTGTTGCCCGCTGGAGCGCAAGACTGGAATCCGCTGCTGGAACAGACGTCCTGGGGCCCGGCGCAACGTTTGCTGTCGCCGCTGAAGGTCGGGGCGGTGCCGTTGCAGTGGGCCTTTGCCGCTACAAAGCTGGGGGCTCATCCGCCACAGTGGTGGTGAGCTCAAGATCGCCTTCGCGGGCAAGCCACGCTCCTACAGTTTGGCTGTCGTACATGACATTTCGGTTTCACGCAAAACTGTAGGAGCAGGGCTTGCCCGCGAAGAGGCCCTCCGGATCATCAACCACCTCAAGGATCCCCCGGGGATTCAGCATCAATGCTCCTCCCTCGTAAACCCCATCACCACGCCTAGGCGCAGTGCTCAGGTCGGCCCTGACATATGAGTCATCTTAATTACTTAATTGTTTCAATATTTAACAAAACAAAAAAGCTCACTCGATTAATTATCCAATGTGCCACTACGTTTATTCGATAGGGATGACAACGGTAGTCGCTTAAGACCAATAACGCCTATGAAACCCATTCGACTCGATGATTCTGTGGGCTGTTTCCAATAAATCGAACGCGTTTAAAAAAGTGCTGTCAGAAATTTGCACAATCCACAGGATTGGCTAGTTTAAATTCCCACAGCAATACGAAACATTCTTTTTAACGCCCACTCAACCGCTCTGGGACAACTGTCTTCAGACGCAGGTCGGCGTGCCCGCGCGACACACCCAAGTCGTTCATAAACAATGGAATGTGCCCATGAACTGATCTATGTCATTTTTCAATTTTACCCCTGCCCTACCCTATAGCCTCAATTCCCACGGATTGGAGTCATGCAATGTCTGAATCTCCCGGAAAACTGCGATTAGGCGCGCTCGTCGCTCTGGTGGTGGGTTCAATGATCGGCGGCGGGATCTTTTCGCTGCCACAAAACATGGCCGCCAGTGCCGATGTCGGCGCTGTATTGATTGGCTGGGCCATTACCGCCGTGGGCATGTTGACCCTGGCCTTCGTATTCCAGACCCTGGCCAATCGCAAACCGAACCTGGACGGTGGGGTCTACGCCTACGCCAAGGCCGGTTTCGGCGACTACATGGGTTTCTCGTCCGCCTGGGGTTACTGGATCAGTGCCTGGCTGGGCAACGTCGGTTACTTCGTCCTGCTGTTCAGCACCCTGGGCTACTTCTTCCCGGTGTTCGGCCAGGGCAATACCGCGGCCGCGGTGATCGGCGCCTCGGTGCTGCTATGGGCCGTGCACTGGCTGGTACTGCGCGGCATCAAGGAGGCGGCGTTCATCAACCTGGTCACCACCGTCGCCAAGGTCGTGCCGCTGGTGCTGTTCGTGCTGATCGCACTGTTCGCCTTCAAGCTGGATATCTTCACCGCCGACATCTGGGGCGTGAAGAACCCGGATCTGGGCAGTGTGATGAACCAGGTGCGCAACATGATGCTGGTCACCGTCTGGGTGTTTATCGGCATCGAGGGCGCGAGCATCTTCTCCGCCCGCGCGGAAAAACGCTCGGACGTAGGCAAGGCCACGGTCATCGGTTTTATCACCGTGCTGCTGTTCCTGGTGCTGGTCAACGTCCTGTCCCTGGGGATCATGACCCAGCCGGAACTGGCGAAACTGCAGAACCCGTCCATGGCCGCCGTGCTCGAACACGTGGTCGGTCACTGGGGCGCGGTGCTGATCAGCGTCGGCCTGATCATCTCGCTGCTCGGCGCCCTGCTGTCCTGGGTGCTGCTGTGCGCGGAGATCATGTTCGCCGCCGCCAAGGACCACACCATGCCGGCGTTCCTGCGCCGCGAAAACGCCAACCATGTGCCGGCCAACGCCCTCTGGCTGACCAACGCCATGGTGCAGATCTTCCTGATCATCACGCTGTTTTCGGCCAGTACCTACCTGTCGCTGATCTACCTCGCCACCTCGATGATCCTGGTGCCCTACCTCTGGTCGGCGGCCTATGCCGTGCTGCTGGCGGTGCGCGGCGAAAGTTACGAACAGGCCCCGGGCGAACGTCGCAAGGACCTGGTCATCGGCGCCATCGCCCTGATCTACGCGATCTGGCTGCTCTACGCCGGTGGCACCAAGTACCTGCTGCTCTCCGCCCTGCTCTACGCCCCCGGGGTGATCCTGTTCGCCAAGGCCAAGCACGAGCTGGGCAAACCGATTTTCACCACTGTCGAGAAGCTGATTTTCGCCGCGGTGGTCATAGGCGCCCTGGTGGCGGCCTATGGCCTCTACGACGGCTTCCTGACCCTTTGACCCCCTGTTTGTTTCGTTCCCTGGAGTATCTGCAATGACCACGGAAAAAGTGAAATACGGCGTTCATTCCGAAGCCGGCAAGCTGCGCAAGGTGCTGGTCTGCTCACCGGGCCTGGCGCACCAGCGGCTGACCCCGAACAACTGCGACGAGCTGCTGTTCGACGATGTGCTCTGGGTGGCCCAGGCCAAGCGCGATCACTTCGACTTCGTCACCAAGATGCGCGAACGCGATATCGACGTGCTGGAAATGCACAACCTGCTGACCGATATCGTCGCCCAGAAGGAAGCCCTGGACTGGATCCTGGAGCGCAAGATCACCGCCAACCAGGTCGGCCTCGGCCTGGTCAACGAAGTCAGCTCGTGGCTCAGGAGCCTGGAGCCGCGCAAGATCGCCGAGTTCCTGATCGGCGGCGTCTCGGCCGATGACCTGCCGAGCAGCTTCGGTGGCAAGACCATCGAGATGTTCCGCGACTTTCTCGGCCATTCCAGCTTTATCCTGCCGCCGCTGCCCAACACCCAGTTCACCCGCGATACCACCTGCTGGATCTTTGGCGGTGTGACCCTCAACCCGATGTACTGGCCGGCGCGACGCCAGGAAACCCTGCTGGCCAGCGCCATCTACAAATTCCACCCGGAATTCGTCAACGCCGACTTCCAGGTCTGGTACGGCGACCCGGACCAGGAACACGGCAACGCCACCCTCGAAGGCGGCGACGTGATGCCCCTCGGCAACGGCGTGGTGCTGATCGGCATGGGCGAGCGCTCCTCGCGCCAGGCCATCGGCCAGCTGGCGCTGAACCTGTTCAAGCACAACGCGGTGGAGCGGGTGATCGTCGCCGGCCTGCCGAAGTCCCGCGCGGCCATGCACCTGGACACCGTGTTCAGCTTCTGCGACCGCGACCTGGTGACCATCTTCCCGGAAGTGGTGAACCAGATCGTCGCCTTCAGCCTGCGCCCTGACGAAAGCAAGCCCGGCGGCATCGATGTCCGCCGCGAGGAAAGCAACTTCCTCGATACCGTCGCCAAGGCCCTCAACCTCAAGGCCCTGCGGGTGGTGGAAACCGGCGGCAACAGCTTCGCCGCCGAACGCGAGCAGTGGGACGACGGCAACAACGTGGTGGCCGTGGAACCCGGCGTGGTGATCGGCTACGACCGCAACACCTACACCAACACCCTGCTGCGCAAGGCCGGCGTGGAAGTCATCACCATCAGCGCCGGCGAACTGGGCCGCGGCCGCGGCGGTGGCCACTGCATGACCTGCCCGATCATTCGCGACCCGATCGATTACTGACCGATATTCAAACCTGCCCTTGCCCCCACGAAGGGCCACGGCAGGTGGATAACCCATACCCGAGGAGATCCAAAAATGGCTTTTAACATGCGTAACCGCAGCCTGCTGAGCTTGATGCACCACACCAATCGCGAGCTGCACTACCTGCTCGACCTGTCCCGCGACCTCAAGCGCGCCAAGTACACCGGCACCGAGCAGCCGCACCTCAAGGGCAAGAACATCGCGCTGATCTTCGAAAAGACCTCGACCCGCACCCGTTGTGCCTTCGAAGTCGCGGCCCATGACCAGGGTGCCCACGTCACCTATATCGATCCGGTGTCGTCGCAGATCGGCCACAAGGAAAGCATGAAGGACACCGCCCGCGTACTGGGGCGGATGTTCGACGCCATCGAGTACCGAGGCTTCGAACAGGAAATCGTCGAGGAGCTGGCCAAGTTCGCTGGCGTGCCGGTGTTCAACGGCCTGACCGCCGAATTCCACCCGACACAGATGATCGCCGACACCCTGACCATGCGCGAGCACAGCGACAAGCCGCTGCATGACATCAGCTACGCCTACCTTGGCGATGCGCGCTACAACATGGGCAATTCGCTGCTGATGATCGGTGCCAAGCTGGGCATGGACGTGCGCATCGGCGCGCCGAAAGCCCTGTGGCCCCACGAAGATTTCATCGCCCAGTGCAAGGCCTTTGCCGAGGAAAGCGGCGCACGCATCACCATCACCGAAGACCCGAAGGAAGCGGTCAAGGGCGTGGACTTCATCCACACCGATATCTGGGTGTCCATGGGTGAACCGGTGGAAGCCTGGGACGAGCGTATCGAGCAACTGATGCCCTATCAGGTCAATGCAAAAATGATGAAGGCCTCGGGCAATCCCCGGGTCAAATTCATGCACTGCCTGCCGGCGTTCCACAACAGCGAAACCACGGTCGGCAAGGACATTGCGGCGCGTTATCCGCACCTGGCCAATGGGGTTGAAGTGACCGAGGAAGTGTTCGAGTCGCCAGCCAATATCGCCTTCGAGCAAGCGGAAAACCGCATGCACACGATCAAGGCGATCCTGGTCTCGGCGTTGGCGGATATCTGATTCGACCGAGCGTTCCCGCGCACCGCGTGGGAACGATCACTTTTCTTCGCCCTGTAAGGACTCAACCATGCGTATCGTCGTAGCTCTGGGCGGTAACGCCCTCCTGCGTCGTGGTGAACCCATGACCGCGGACAATCAACGCGCCAATATCCGTATCGCCACCGAACAGATTGCCAAGATCTATCCCGGCAACCAGTTGGTCATCGCCCACGGCAATGGTCCGCAGGTCGGCCTGCTGTCGTTGCAGGCGGCCGCCTACACCCAGGTCTCGCCCTACCCGCTGGATGTGCTCGGTGCTGAAACCGAAGGCATGATCGGCTACATCATCGAACAGGAACTGGGCAACCTGCTGGACTTCGAGGTGCCCTTCGCCACCCTGCTCACCCAGGTCGAAGTCGATCCCAGGGACCCGGCCTTCCAGCACCCGAGCAAACCCATCGGCCCGGTGTATGCCAAGGCCGAGGCCGAACAACTGGCCGCCGAAAAAGGCTGGAGCATCGCCCCTGACGGCGACAAGTACCGCCGCGTGGTCGCCAGCCCGAAACCCAAGCGCATCTTCGAAATCCGCCCGATCAAATGGCTGCTGGACAAGGGCAGCATCGTGATCTGTGCCGGCGGTGGCGGCATCCCGACCATGTACGGCGAGGACGGCAAGCTCAAGGGCATCGAAGCGGTGATCGACAAGGACCTGTGCTCGGCGCTGCTGGCCGAACAGCTTGAAAGCGATCTATTGGTGATCGCCACCGACGTCAATGCCGCTTTTGTCGACTGGGGCCAACCGTCCCAGAAGGCTATCGTCCAGGCCCACCCCGACGATCTCGAAAAACTCGGTTTCGCCGCCGGCTCCATGGGCCCGAAAGTCCAGGCCGCCTGCGAGTTCGCCCGGCACACCGGCAAGACCGCGGTGATCGGTTCACTGGCGGATATCGAAGCGATAGTCCAAGGTAAGGCAGGTACGCGGATCAGTACGGCGAAACCCGGCATCACTTATTCATGAGAACCATCGGGCAGGCCAGTGGTCTGCCCTACTCCATGCCTTGAAGGAGAACACCATGGCCACGTTCGAGTCCGGACACCTGCATATCCAGCGTGCCGCCTTGCAACCCGGGGATTTCAGCTACGACCTCAAGATCGACTACGAGGTGGTAAAGGACCCGAAGGAAGGCACGTCCATGCAGTTCACGATGCACGGCGACATCAATGGCAAAACCCTCAAGGAAACATTCACGCTGCCCAAGGACCTGGCGTTCAACTTCGCCAGCGAGGCCTTCCATATCGCGGTGAAGCACGGCATGCCGAAAAACGTCGACCTGCGCACCATGCATGGTCACTACGACCGGATGTTCGAAGACGTGCGCGAGCAACTCCATGCCAAATCCGGCGACCCGGTGAAACCCGAGCATTTGGAGTAACACCCCGCGCCAAGGCATAATTGCCGCCCTCGCGCCCGGAACACCGAATCGCCCCATGCGTATCCACGTCAGTTTCATCGACCGCGTCGGCATCACCCAGGAAGTCCTGGCCCTGCTCGGTGGACGCAATCTCAACCTGGATGCGGTGGAGATGGTTCCGCCCAACGTCTATATCGACGCCCCGACCCTCAGCCCGCAAGTGCTGGAGGAGTTGCGCGATGCACTGTTCAGCGTCCGCGGCGTTGAGGCGGTGACGGTGGTGGATATCCTGCCGGGACAGCGCCGGCACCTGCAACTCGACGCCCTGCTCGCGGCCATGACCGACCCGGTGCTGGCCCTCGACAGCGCCGGCAACGTGCTGCTGGCCAATCCGGCGCTGATCGCCCTGTACGGTCGCGAGCCGGCGGGTGAAAGCGTCGCCGAGCTCTTTGCCGACCCCAATCTCCTGGACACCCTGCTGGAAAACGGCTTTCGCCTGCCGCTGCGGGAAATCACCGTCAACGGCCAGACCCTGCTGCTCGACGCCACGCCGATCACCGATGCCGGCGCACTGCTGACCCTCTATCAGCCGAACCGCATCGGTGAACAGCTGTCGGCCCTGCACCATGACCATGCCGAAGGGTTTGACGCGCTGCTCGGCGAGTCCCCGGCGATCCGCACCCTCAAGACCCGCGCCCAGCGGGTCGCGACCCTCGACGCACCGCTGCTGATCCAGGGCGAAACCGGCACCGGCAAGGAACTGGTGGCCCGGGCCTGCCATGCCATCAGCGCGCGCCACAGTGCACCGTTCCTGGCCCTGAACTGCGCGGCCCTGCCGGAGAACCTCGCCGAAAGCGAACTGTTCGGCTACGCCCCCGGGGCCTTTACCGGCGCCCAGCGCGGCGGCAAGCCGGGGCTGATGGAACTGGCGAACCAGGGCACGGTGTTTCTTGATGAGATCGGCGAAATGTCGCCGTACCTGCAAGCCAAGTTGCTGCGTTTTCTCAATGACGGCAGCTTCCGCCGCGTGGGCGGGGATCGCGAGGTCAAGGTCAACGTGCGGATTCTCAGCGCCACCCACCGCAACCTGGAGAAGATGGTCAGCGAAGGCACTTTTCGCGAAGACCTGTTCTACCGGCTGAACGTGCTCAATGTCGAAGTCCCGCCGCTGCGCGAACGCGGCCAGGACATCCTGCTGCTGGCGCGCTACTTCATGCAGCAGGCCTGCACGCAGATCCAGCGCCCGGTCTGCCGGCTGGCGCCCGGGACCTATCCGGCACTGCTGGACAACCGCTGGCCGGGCAATGTGCGACAGTTGCAGAATGTGATCTTCCGCGCGGCGGCGATCTGCGAAAGCAGCGTGGTGGACATCGGCGACCTGGATATTGCCGGGACCTCGGTGGCGCGCCAGAGCGATCCGGAGATCGACAGCCTGGAACAGGCGGTCGAGGATTTCGAGAAGACCCTGCTGGAAAAGCTCTACGTGCAGTATCCCTCGACCCGGCAACTGGCCAGTCGCTTGCAGACTTCCCATACGGCCATTGCCCATCGGCTGCGCAAATACGGCATTCCCGGCAAGTCCTGAGGCAGGGCGCGCAAAAAGCGACCTCCATCTGTACTGAAAGCGCTACAGCGGAACGATTTCGCTACACCCGAGGCCAATCCCCACTGCACAAGGCTTTGATCCTGTTAGGCTTTTTTTCTGCTCTCCAGCTGTAGCGATTTCGCTACGGCGGCCGTCGCCCAACCCGCGCAAGAAACCCGCAAACCCTTGATTTACAAGCCTCGCGCAGTATTGGCCACAAACTTGCTATGGGAACTCCCATTCAGCGGGACGTCGATCCCGCATCCCCTGCGTCCACCTGACCACGAGTCTGGCCCCCTTAGGAGTTTCCATGAGCGAGTTGCGTTTTACTGAAGACCACGAATGGCTGCGCACCGAAGCCGATGGCAGTGTCACGGTCGGCATCACGGCTTTCGCGCAAAACGCCCTGGGCGACGTGGTGTTTGTGCAACTGCCGGAACTGCAGCACTACGACAAAGGCGCCGAAGCCGCCACCGTGGAATCGGTCAAGGCCGCCAGCGGCGTGTACATGCCCCTGGACGGTGAAGTGCTCGAACTCAACCCAGAGCTGGAAAACAGCCCCGAGCTGGTCAACGAAGACCCGCTGGGCACCGGCTGGTTTTTCCGCTTCCGGCCAACCGATGCCTCGGCAGTCGCTAGACTGCTGGATCAGGATGCTTACGACCAACTGATCAAAGCCAACGCCTGAGGAACCGTCATGACTGTCAATCTCAGCACCGCCAACGAATTTATCGCCCGTCATATCGGCCCGCGCCAGGCAGACGAACAGGCCATGCTCGAAACCCTGGGTTTCGATTCCCTGCAAGCCCTCAGCGCCAGCGTGATTCCCGACAGCATCAAGGGCACCAGCGTCCTTGACCTCGGGGCCGGGCAAAGCGAAGCCGACGCCCTGGCGTCGATCAAGGCCATCGCCGGGAAAAACCAGCTGTTCAAGACCTACATCGGCCAGGGCTACTACAACTGCCATACGCCGTCGCCGATCCTGCGCAACCTCCTGGAAAACCCGGCCTGGTACACCGCCTACACCCCGTACCAGCCGGAAATCTCCCAGGGTCGCCTGGAATCGCTGCTGAATTTCCAGACCCTGATCAGCGACCTCACCGGCCTGCCGATCGCCAACGCCTCGCTGCTCGACGAAGCCACCGCCGCCGCCGAAGCCATGACCTTCTGCAAGCGCCTGAGCAAGAACAAGGGCAGCAACGCCTTCTTCGCCTCCGTGCACTGCCATCCGCAGACCCTCGACGTCTTGCGCACCCGCGCCGAGCCCCTGGGCATCAACGTGGTGGTGGGCGATGAACGCCAACTGACCGACGTCAGCCCGTTCTTCGGTGCCCTGCTGCAATACCCGGCGAGCAACGGTGATCTGTTCGACTACCGTGCCCTGACCGAGCGTTTCCACGCGGCCAACGCCCTGGTGGCGGTCGCCGCCGATCTGCTGGCCCTGACCCTGCTGACCCCGCCGGGCGAGTTCGACGCCGACGTGGCCATCGGCAGCGCCCAGCGCTTCGGTGTCCCGCTGGGCTTCGGTGGCCCGCACGCGGCCTACTTCTCCACCCGCGATGCGTACAAGCGCGACATGCCCGGCCGTCTGGTCGGCGTCTCGGTGGACCGTTTCGGCAAGCCGGCCCTGCGCCTGGCCATGCAGACCCGCGAGCAACATATCCGCCGCGAGAAAGCCACCAGCAACATCTGCACCGCCCAGGTCCTGCTGGCCAACATCGCCAGCATGTACGCGGTGTATCACGGTCCAAAAGGCCTGACCCAGATTGCCCAGCGCATCCACAGCCTCACCGCGATCCTCGCCAAGGGCCTGAGTGCCCTGGGCCTGGCGGTCGAGCAGGACAGCTTCTTCGACACCCTGACCCTCAACACCGGCGCACAGACCGCGGCCCTGCACGAACAGGCCCGCGCCCAGCGCATCAACCTGCGCGTCGTGGATGCCCAGCGCCTGGGCCTGTCCCTGGACGAAACCACCAGCCAGGCCGACATCGAAAACCTGTGGAAACTGCTGTCCGACGGCAAAGCCGTACCGGACTTCAACGCCCTCGCCGCCTCGGTCGAAAGCCGTATCCCGGCAGCCCTGGCGCGTCAGTCGGCCATCCTCAGCCACCCGGTGTTCAACCGTTATCACTCGGAAACCGAGCTGATGCGCTACCTGCGCAAGCTCGCCGACAAGGACCTGGCCCTGGATCGCACCATGATCCCGCTGGGTTCCTGCACCATGAAGCTCAATGCCGCCAGCGAAATGATCCCGGTGACCTGGGCCGAATTCGGTGCCCTGCACCCGTTCGCCCCGGCCGAGCAGAGCGCCGGCTACCAGCAACTGACCGACGAGCTGGAGGCGATGCTCTGCGCAGCCACCGGCTACGACGCGATTTCCCTGCAGCCGAACGCTGGTTCCCAGGGCGAGTACGCCGGCCTGCTGGCGATCCGTGCCTACCACCAGAGCCGTGGCGACGAGCGCCGCGATATCTGCCTGATCCCGTCGTCGGCCCACGGCACCAACCCGGCCACGGCGAACATGGCCGGCATGCGCGTGATCGTCACCGCCTGCGATGCCCGCGGTAACGTCGATATCGAAGACCTGCGGGCCAAGGCGATCGAGCACCGCGAGCACCTCGCCGCGCTGATGATCACCTACCCGTCGACCCACGGCGTGTTCGAGGAAGGCATCCAGCAACTGTGCGAAATCGTTCACGGCCACGGCGGCCAGGTGTATATCGACGGCGCCAACATGAACGCGATGGTCGGCCTGTGCGCGCCGGGCAAGTTCGGCGGCGACGTGTCGCACCTGAACCTGCACAAGACCTTCTGCATTCCCCACGGCGGTGGCGGCCCGGGCGTCGGCCCGATCGGCGTGAAGTCGCACCTGACGCCGTTCCTGCCG
>Ga0302154_10001169_pt1 | contig 21984 bp, 22 predicted proteins | sample I_Bog_N2_3_FD_193507 | JGI IMG/M metagenome (GOLD analysis project Ga0302154, IMG submission 193507) | Peat permafrost microbial communities from Stordalen Mire near Abisko, Sweden - I_Bog_N2_3 | ecosystem: Environmental > Terrestrial > Soil > Wetlands > Peat | place: Sweden: Abisko, Stordalen... | reverse complement strand
GCTGCAGAATACGGCGCCGGGGCGGAGGGATCCGGGAACGGCGCGGTCAATCGGTGCGCAACCGCGTCCGCATCCGCGTCCGGTTCGAACGGTAGCACGCCGAGGCACGGTGCCCCCAAGCGCTCGCGCAGCGAGGCCACGTTCTCGGAGCCGCGCTCGAAGCTTGGATCGATGCGATTCGCGATCCACCCCGCCAGCCGCAGACCTCGTCGCTCGACCGCCTCGGCCGTGAGCAGGGCGTGATTCAGGCAACCCAGGCGCATGCCGACGACGAGCACGACGTCGAGTTCCCAGCGCATGGCGAGGCTCGCCACGCTGTTCGTGGCATCCAAGGGCACGAGCCAGCCGCCGGCGCCTTCGACCACGACGACGTCGCTATGCTCCTGCAAGCGCGCATAGGCGCGGTCCAGCAGCGCGAAATCGACCCTGACGCCCGCTTCGGCCGCTGCGAGGTGCGGCGCGATCGCCGGCTCGAACGCGTACGGATTCACGTCGTCGTAACTCGCCCGCACGTTCATCGCGGACTGCAGCACGAGCGCATCGACATTGCGAAGCCCGACGGCCGTGCGCATGCAGCCGGCGGCGACGGGCTTCATCGCGGCAACGCGCTCGCCGCGCAGCGCAAAGACACGGCAAAGACCCGCGGCGACGCGTGTCTTGCCGACGCCGGTATCGGTCCCCGTGATGAACAAGTCGGGGCGCTTCACGAACGCTTACGCCCTGGCAGTTCGCGCCTCAGGTCGGCAAGCGACACCGTCGCATCGCGGCGGCGCGAGGGTTCCCCTGCGGCGGGCGCCCATGCCTGACCGAACACGATCTCATAGCTCGCCGGCAGCCTTCCGTCGGCCCGGAATGCCTCATAGGCACCCGCGAGGCGCGCGAACTTGCCGCGCCCGGTCAAGCCCTGCGGGCGAGCACGGCTGGCGTTGCTCGCGCCGACCGCGCGCAGGTCCGCGGCGACCGCGCGCAAATCCGTATAAGTCAGGGTCAAGCGCTCGACGTCCAGCACCGGCGCCGCGAATCCCGCACGGACCATCGCATCGCCGAGATCGTGCATGTCGATGAAGCGATGCACGTGAACCGCTGCGTCGACCTCGGACCACGCTTGCCGGAATTCGCACAAGGTGTCCGGACCGAAGGCGCTCAAGGTCAGGAGGCCGCGCGGCGCAAGCACGCGCCGAAACTCGGCGAGCAAGCGCTCTGGGTCGCACCAGGGCAGCAGCAGGTTGCTGAAGATGAGGTCGACGCTTGCGTCCCCGAGCGGCAGCCGCTCAGCATCGGCCGCGATTCGATCGAACGGCCGCAACCAGGAGGAGCGTGTCCGCGCGACCCGCAGCATCGGCAGAGAGGCATCGACCGCCAGCACGCGCGCGCGCGGATAGCGCCGCTTGAGCAGAGCGCTTGCCCGGCCGGTTGCCGCCCCGGCGTCGAGGACGACGGCCGGGGCGAGTGCCGTGAGGTCGAGGCGCTGCAGCAGTTCGCCCCGAATCTCGGCTTGAAGCACCGCGGCGGCATCGAAGCTTGCGCTCGCGCGATCGAAGGCGCGCCGCGCCGCAGCCACATCGAGCCGATAGTCTGAGATGTCGTCCAACACGTTCCCTCGTGTTCGCCCCAAGCGTCAGGCGGTCGCGCGCGCTCGCGCACCGTCCGGCGGTTGCCCGGTGGCGCGCGAATCCCGCTCGGCCGGAGGTTCGGCGGCAATGCCGAGCCGCATAAACAGCGCGCGATCCTGATCCACGTCCGGATTGCCGGTCGTGAGCAGCTTCTCGCCATAGAAAATCGAATTCGCGCCGGCCAGGAAGCACAAGGTCTGCAACTCATCGCTCATGCCCGCCCGGCCGGCCGACAAGCGCACGTGGGAGCGCGGCATCAGAATCCGCGCGACCGCGATCGTGCGCACGAACTCGAGCGGATCGAGCGCCGGCGCCGTGTCGAGCGGGGTTCCCGCGACCCGCACGAGCAGATTGATGGGCACGCTTTGCGGATGTTCCGGCAGAGTCGCGAGCGTATGCAGCAGCAGTGTCCGATCCAGCGCGCTCTCGCCCATGCCGACGATACCGCCGCAGCATACGTTCATGCCCGCCTCGCGCACCGCGCGCAGGGTCTCGAGCCGGTCGGCGTAGGTCCGCGTGGTGATGATTTTCTCGTAGTAGGCGGCCGAGGTGTCGAGATTATGGTTGTAGTAGTCGAGGCCCGCCGCCTTCAACTCCCGAGCCTGGGCCTCGTTCAGCATGCCGAGCGTCGCACAGGTCTCCAATCCCAAGGATTTGACCTCGCGGATCATCGCGACGACCTTGTTGAGGTCCTTCGGCTTCGGCGAGCGGTAGGCGGCGCCCATGCAGAAGCGCGTTGCACCGGCCTTCCGGGCGGCACGCGCGCGCGCCGCGACGGCCTCGACTTCAAGGAGTTCCTCAGGTTCGAGGCCCGTGTCGTAGCGGACGCTTTGCGGGCAATACGCACAGTCCTCGGGACAGGCGCCCGTCTTGATGCTGAGCAGCGTGCTGACCTGGACCGTATTGGGGCGATGGTACACACGGTGCACGGTCTGGGCGTGGTGGATGAGGTCCATGAACGGCAATGCGAACAGGTCCGCGACTTCGCTCGCGGTCCAGTCGGTACGGATGGGTGTCGGGTTTCGCAGGGGCATCGTCGACCTCGCAATCAAAGCACGAGCACGCAACCACAGCGTGCGCGCGGGCGCAGTATTCGGCGAGCCCGGGCCCAAGTCAACCGGACGGGGCCCTGCCGGTTGACAGCCCAGTGGCCGCTAGCGGAACGTGTAACTCAGCAGGACCCCGATGAAGACCGCCATGCCGAAGTAGTGATTGTCCCGGAACGCGCGAAAACACGCCGCGCGATCGCGCGTGCGGATCAGCCACAGATGGCGCGCGAACAACGCCGCCCCTGCGGTAAGGCCCAGCCAGTACCAGACACCCAGGCGCGTGATGTGCCCCACCAAGGCGAGGGCAAGCAGGGTCATGGCCTGCAGCACGGCGATGATGTGCCGATCGGAGTCGCCGAACAAGATTGCCGTCGAGCGTATGCCGATCTTGAGGTCGTCGTCGCGATCGACCATGGCGTAGATCGTATCGTACACCGTCACCCAGAGCAGATTGGCGAGGAACAGGAGCCATGCGACACGCGGCACGTGCTCGAGCTGGGCGGCAAAGGCCATGGGGATTCCCCAGCCGAACGACAAGCCGAGGAACAGCTGCGGGATCGACAGGAAGCGCTTGATGAACGGATACGTGATCGCGAGAAAGCCGCCGGCGACCGCATAGAGCAGGGTCAGCTTGTTCAATTGCAGGGCGAGCAACAGCGCCGAGAGCGCGAGCACGGCAAACAGGACGAGGGCCTCCTGCGGCGAGACGCGCCCCGCGGCGAGCGGCCGCTCGCGCGTGCGCGCGACGTGCGGATCGAAATCCCGGTCGGCGTAGTCGTTGATGACGCACCCGGCCGAGCGCATGAGCACGACGCCCACCACGAAGATCACGAAGACATGCTGATCGGGACGGCCGCGGCCCGCGAGCCACAGCGCCCACAGCGTCGGCCACAGCAGCAGCCAGATGCCGATCGGTCGATCGAGGCGCATGAGACGGCCGTAGTCGGCAAGCGTCGCGCCGATCTGCGGCAGGGCTTGGACGCTCGCCGGGTGCGTGCGGACCCGATAGGCAAACCAACGCCAGCGGTCGAGCAGCATCTCGGCCAATTCGTCCCCGTTGCGCGGCAGAGCCAAGGCCTAACCCACGCGGCCGTATTGCTCGGCGTGGCCGACCCAACGCCTAACGAGCGGCAGGGCCGAGTCGGGGTACTCGCGCAGCAGCGTTTCGGCGGCGATCTGCACGCGCGGCAGGAGATCGGCGTCGCGCATCAGGTCGGCGACGCGCATTTGCGCGAGGCCGGTTTGCCGCGTGCCGAGCAGTTCGCCAGGCCCGCGCAGTTCGAGGTCGCGCCGCGCGACCTCGAAGCCATCGTTGCTCGCCCGCATGACCGCAAGCCGCTCGCGCGCGAGACTCGACAGCGGCGACCGGTACAGCAGCAGGCAGTTGCTCGCGCCCTCGCCGCGGCCGACGCGGCCGCGCAATTGGTGCAGCTGCGCAAGCCCCATGCGCTCGGCATTCTCGACGACCATCATGGTTGCGTTCGGGACGTCGACCCCGACCTCGATCACGGTCGTCGCGACCAGCAGTTGAATCCGTCCCGCCTTGAATCGCAGCATCACGTCGAGCTTCGCGGCCGCGGCCATGCGTCCGTGGACGAGGCCGACGACGAGTTCCGGCAACGCCACGGCCAGCGCCGCCGCGGTCTCCTCGGCGGCTTGAAACGGCAACTCGTGGGATTCGTCGATCAGGGGACAGACCCAATAGGCCTGGCGACCCTGGATGCACGCCGTGCGGATCCGCTGCACGACCTCGTCGCGGCGCTGCTCGGCCAGCACCACGGTTTGCACTGGCGTGCGGCCGGGCGGCAATTCGTCGATCACGGAGACGTCGAGATCGGCGTAGGCGGTCATCGCGAGCGTGCGCGGTATCGGCGTCGCCGTCATGATCAGCTGATGCGGCCGCAGGCTGTCGTTGGCACCCTTCTCGCGCAGCGCGAGGCGCTGATGCACGCCGAAGCGATGCTGCTCGTCGACGATCGCGAGGGTGAGCGCCTTGAATTCCACCCCTTCCTGAAACAGCGCGTGAGTGCCGATCACGATCTGCGAGGCTCCGCCGCCGATCCCGGCGAGCGCCGCGCGGCGCGCCTTGCCGGCATGCCGGCCGGTCAACAGGGTGACGATGACACCCAAGGGCTCGAACCAGGCCTGAAAGTGCAGGGCATGCTGTTCCGCGAGCAGCTCCGTCGGCGCCATGAGCGCGACCTGGCATCCGTCTTGAAGCGCCCGGGTCGCGGCGAGCGCCGCGACGAGCGTCTTGCCGCAGCCGACGTCGCCCTGCACGAGCCGCAGCATCGGCTTGACTTGAGCAAGGTCCGTTTCGATTTCGGCGAGCGCCCTTGCTTGAGCGCGTGTGAGCTTGAAAGGCAGCCGGTCGAGCAGCCGCCGTTTGAGCGTTTCGTTCGGCGGCAGCGGCCGCCCCGGCTCGCTCTGGATGCGCTTGCGCAGGAGCTTCAGGGAGAGTTGATGCGCGAGCAGCTCCTCGAATGCAAGCCGGCGCTGCGCGGGGTGGCGGCCTTCCTGCAACAGCTCGACGGGCGCATCCGCGGGAGGGCGGTGAACGTACTGCAGCGCCGCGCGCAGCGAAGGCAACGCGGGCAGCGCAGGGTCCGCGAGCACGGCCGGCGGCAGCCAATCGGGCAGCTCGTCGGCCGCGAGGCGATCGAGCGCGGCGCCGACGAGTTGCCGCAGCCGCCCCTGCGTAATCCCTTCGGTCGCCGGATAAATCGGCGTGAGATGTTCGGCCGTCCCCTTGGGCGCAGCCGCATCGACGCGCCGGTACTCGGGGTGGATGAACTCGAGCCCCTTCGGCGCGCGGCGCGCTTCACCGAAGCAGCGCAGCCGCGTGCCGCGCTGCAGCGCCTGCTGCTGCTGAGACGTGAAATAAAAAAACTTGAGCGTCAGGAATCCGGAACCGTCCGAGAGCCTGCAGAGCAATTGGCGCCGGCCGCGCAGGCTCACCTCCGTGAGCTGCACCTCACCCTCGATCGCCGCGCGCTGGCCTGGCTGCAATTTGCCCAAGGGTACGACCTGGGTGCGGTCCTCGTAACGCAACGGCAACAGGAACAGCAGGTCCTGGGTGGTTTCGACGTCGAGTGCACGCAAGCGTTCGGCCAGGGCTTCGCCCACGCCGCGCAGCGCCGTGACCGGAACGGGCGCGGGAGCGGGCCCGTTCACAACGCGACGATGCACTCCACTTCGATCGCCGCACCGCGCGGCAGCGACGCGACGCCGACCGCCGCGCGCGCGGGATAAGGCTCGCGGAAGTATTCGGCCATGATCGTGTTGATGGTTGCGAAGTGGCCGAGGTCCGTGAGGAAGATCGTCACCTTGACGACGTCATCGAGGGAGGCGCTGCTCGCGAGCACGATCGCGCGCAGATTTTCGAACACGCGCCGCGCCTGGGCCGAGATGTCGCCCGAGACGAGCTGCATGGTCTCGGGGTCGAGCGGAATCTGGCCGGACACCCAGATGGTATTGCCCACACGCACCGCCTGCGAATAGGTGCCGATCGCGCCTGGCGCGTCCTTGGTCGAGATGATTTGTTTGCTCATGATGGCCTCGAATGGTACACCAGGAGCGTGTCGCATCGCGCGCGGGGCTGCGCGGCTCATGCGAGGCTGCGGCTTCCGCGAAGCTGCGTCTCACGCGAGGCTGCGGACCACCTTTTGCACGTCCGGCATACGCCGCACGGTCTTGATGATGCGCGCGAGATGCTGGCGGTCGCGCACCTGCACCTCGAGGGTCAGCGCGGAGGTCTCGCTGTCGCGCTCCTCGAGAACCACGTGATCGATGTTCGTCTGGGTGCCGGCGACGCTGGCCGCGACCGCCGCGAGCACGCCGACCCGATTGCCGACCTCGAGCTGGATCTCGGAGCTGAACATGCGCTCGTGCGTCGCTTCCCAGGCGACCGGGATCCACTTTTCAGGCTGCTTGCGGTATTCGGCCAGATTGCCGCAGTTCTGGCGGTGAATCATGACGCCGCGTCCGGCGCTGAGGTAGGCCATGATCGGATCGTTCGGAATCGGGAAGCAGCAGCGCGCGTAAGTCACGAGCAGGCCCTCCGTGCCCGCGATCATGAGCGGGCCGCCGGCGTGACCCTTGTGTTCGCCCTCCTCGCGGACCGGTTGCAGACGCCGCGCGACGAGCGGCGCAAGACGTTCGCCGAGACCGATTTTTTCGAACAATTCCTCCGCGTCCCTCAGGTTCAATTCCTTGACGACCGCGTCGATCTCGGCCTGGGGTATCTTCTTGAGATGCAGGGAGAACTCCTCGAGCGCCTGGCCGAGCAGGCGCCGTCCGAGCTCGGCCGCCTCGCCCTTTTTCAGGTTTTTGAGGTACTGCTTGATCGCGGCGCGCGCTTTCGCCGTCACGAGGAAACCCGACCAGGACGGATTCGGCGTCGCGCCCTTCGCGGTGATGATCTCGACGGTCTGGCCGTTGCGCAGCGGGGTGCGCAAGGGAACCAGGCGCCGGTCGACCTTGGCCGCAACGCAGCGATTTCCGACGTCGGTGTGAATGGCGTAGGCGAAGTCGACCGCCGTCGCACCGGTCGGCAGCCGCAGGATCTTGCCCTTCGGCGTGAACACGTAGACCTTGTCCGGGAACAGGTCGACCTTGACGCTCTCGAGGAACTCCTCCGAGCTGCCGCCCTCCTGGATCTGCACGAGACCCGCGAGCCACTCGCGCGCGCGATCGTGTTCGACGCCTCCCAGGGAATCGTCACCGGTCTTGTACTTCCAGTGGGCGGCGATGCCGGACTCCGCGACGCGGTGCATTTGCTCGGAACGGATTTGCACCTCGATCGGCACGCCATTGGGACCGAACAGGGTCGTATGCAGCGACTGATAGCCGTTTGCGCGGGGGATCGCGATGTAATCCTTGAACCGACCCGGCATGGGCTTGTAGAGGCTGTGCACGAGGCCCAACACGCGGTAACAGGTGTCCGCGGAGTCGACGATCATCCGGAACCCGTAGACGTCGACCATTTCGCTGAGCGAAATGCCCTTCGAGTGCATCTTCTTGTAGATGCTATAGAGATGCTTCTCGCGGCCCTCGACGCCCGCGGTGATGTTGGTCTTCTTCACCGCGCTCTTGAAGGTCTCGGAGATCTTGTGGACGAACTCCTTCTGATTGCCGCGCGCGCGCTTCAGTTCGCGTTCGAGGACCTTGTACCGGTACGGGTACAGTGCGCGAAACCCGAGGTCCTCGAGCTCCAATTTGACGGCGTAGAGGCCGAGGCGCTCGGCGATCGGCGCGTAGATCTCGAGAGTCTCGCGCGCGATGCGGCGGCGTTTCACGGGGGGCATCGCGCCGAGCGTACGCATGTTGTGGGTGCGATCGGCGAGCTTCACCATGATCACGCGGATGTCGCGCACCATGGCGAGCAGCATCTTGCGGAAACTCTCGGCCTGGGCCTCCTGGCGGTTCTTGAACTGGATCTGATCGAGTTTGCTGACGCCGTCGACGAGTTCAGCGACGACTTCGCCGAACATCGAGGCGATCTCCGCCTTGGCGGTCGGGGTGTCCTCGATGACGTCGTGCAGGATCGCGGCAACCAGCGTATCGCCGTCCAGCCGCAAATCGGCGAGGATGTCGGCGACCGCTACGGGGTGCGTGATGTAGGGCTCGCCCGAGACGCGCTTCTGCCCCTGATGGCGTTCGGCGCCGAAGTCGTAGGCCTCCCGCACGCGCTCGATTTGCGCGGGCGGCAGATAGGTCTCGAGCTTGTCTAAAAGCTGACTTATCCCGGTGGCGCGTCTTCCACCAGGTAGGAAACCGAGTATGGAAGACGCATAGTCCATCGTTCCTCTGCGCAGCTCCGGCGGGCCGTTAGTCCCCTAAACCGAGTTGCGGCGCGCGAAAATCGGTGGGCAGCTCGAGTTCGCTGACGACCTGCTGCACGGGCTCCTCGGGTTCCTCCAGCATCTCCAGCGTGATATTGCCGGCCGCGATTTCACGCAGTGCAACAACGGTGGGTTTGTCGTTTTCCCAGTCGACCGTCGCCTCGGCGCCGTTCGCAAGGCGTCGGGCGCGCTTTGCGGCGAGCAGCACGAGGTTGAACAAATTGGGTTCATTCTGGAGACAATCTTCGACCGTAATACGCGCCATACCGACAATTCCTTAGAGCGATGGACCCATGAGCATAACAGAAACGCATCGCCAAGATGCTCCGTTGACAGCCGTCGGCGCGGGCGGCTAAGCGAGCAAGCGCGCGGCCAGCGCAGCGACCGCCGGCCGAACACCGCGCAGGTCCTCGCCCTGGTTCGCGACGATACGCTGTAACTCATCGACCGCGTCCTCGAAGCGATCGTTCACGACGACATAGTCGAATTCCACCCAGCGAGCGAGATCCTGCACCGAATCCTGGAGCCGTCGCTGGATGACCGCGTCAGAATCCGTGCTGCGCTGCCGCAGGCGTAATTCCAAAGAGTCCCGCGAAGGGGGGAGAATGAAAATGCCGCGCGCCTCCGGCAGGCGGGCACGCACCTGTGCCGCACCCTGCCAGTCGATCTCGAGCAGCAGGCGGCGTCCCGCGACAAGCGCGTTCTCGACGGTCGCGCGCCCGGTGCCATAGTAGTTGTCGAAGACTTTGGCGTGCTCGAGGAGCTCACCGTTTGCGACCATGGCCTCGAACACCGCCGGCGTCACGAAGTGGTAGTCCACGTCCTCGCGCTCGGTCGGACGGCGCGCACGCGTCGTGAACGAGACCGAAAACTCGAGCTGCGGCTCGCGCTCCATCAAGGCCTTGACGAGACTGGTCTTGCCGGCGCCCGACGGCGCGGAGATCACGAACAGTTGGCCACGTTTCGGGGTGGCGGGGCTATTCAAGATTGCCTCATGATGCTGACGACCGGTTTCCGATGATGGCGGGAAGGCGCGGAGTCTATCTGGGAGACGCTCGATGGGCCACCGACGTGTTCACCGAATTTTCGCCGGCGAAGGCCGCCATGCCGGCGCCGGACCAGGGGCAGTCCCCTAGCTATTGTCCACTGGGCAGGCTCCAAATATCGAGCACGCCGCTGGTCGTGCGATCGTTGGCATTGCCTTCGGGAAGGATGATCTCGCCCTGCAACACAATGGGGCTATTCCAGTGGCCCGAACCACACGCCAGCACGGCGATCTGTTTGCCCGACGCTGCGTCGTACACGTAGAGCCCGCCGGCCGGCGCGTAGACGAAAAGCAGGCCGCCGGCCTCGAATGGACTGGTGCCCCCGGTCGCGTTTTTCCATTTTTCCTGAAGTTTTGCATTCACCACTGCCCACGCTTCGGTAGCGCCGCCGTCGGCGGCGAACATCCAGGTCTCGCCGCCGTGTTCCCAGACCGCAGGCTGGGTGAACAAATCGTTCCCGCTGGGCGTGGAAACCGATTGCAGTTCGTGGGCCTTGTGGGGACTCGCACCGGCGATGGCCTCGCGGCTTAGCAGGCGGATCGTGCCATCCTTGCCGCCTTGCGCGATCAGATCGCCGCCCAGCAGCACGGGCGAGGTGGAACCCAGGTCGAGATCACGCGCGTACAGCGTCGCGGTATCGGCCGGGGTGTAGTTGCCCAAGAGTTTCGTGGCGGTGGGATCGATCTCGATGAGGGAGTCGCCCCAGTCGGTCGTGCCCGTCCACTCACCATTACCCGTGGCGACGAAGATGTCGCCGCTCGTGGGATCGATCACAGCGCCGGCTCGCCCCCAGATCGCCGATAGGGATTGCGCGCAGGAATCAGGCTCGAGCAGTCCGGGACGGTTGCTGCACAGCGAGTTCCATACCTGGAGGAGTTTGCCGGAGCTGCCGTCGAGGACCGCGACATGACCTTGGTAGGGTGCCTGATCACCGATAAAGCCCGCCGTGACGGCTATGACATGGCCCCCGGAGTGCTTCAGGGGCGATGCGATCTTTTCTCGCTGCGGCAGCTTGGTGATGGCGGTACGCCATACGGGCTCGCCGTCGCTGACGGTCAGCTTTTGGATATAGCCGTCGGGCGAGGCCGCATAGAGGGACTGGCGATCGGGATCGGCGACGGGCGTGGAGTTGGTGATCTGGTACGTGCCGGCGAGGGCTTGATAGCTGGGCGGCGTGTATGTCCACAAGATTGCGCCGCTGGCGGCATCGAGCGCGAGCGTCTTGCCGTAGGTCGTGGTAACGAAGATGGCATCGTGGAGGGCGCCGTTGACGGTGACGCCGTGCAGGAAAATGGCGCTGGCATCCACGGTCCCCGGGAGCTGTACCTGAAGGCGCGAGAGTTGCGCAACGTTGGCAGCGGTGATGCCGGTCGAGCTCGCGTTGGCGCTGGTGCTTTGCACATTGCCGCCAAACGTGCGCCAATCCTGGGGGGGCAAGCTTTGGGCAGCGGCCGCCACGGCCGCGCTCATGGCAAGCAGCAGGCAAATCACAACTCGGTATCTCATATAGTAAAGTAACCCCCCCCATCAGGACTGCTGAGCCGCTTCGCGGCGTTCCGGTGTCGACAAATGCGTGTATCGCCGACTGACGCAGCTTACCTGTGTCAGCCGGCCGGTGGCTTGTCAGCGAAAGCCGCGAATTGATCGACGAGCGCTTCACGCCTGCCATCACTCAGCGAAACACCGACAAGGCCTCGTGTATGTCGTTGGCCAGAGCCAGAGGCTGCTCCAGCGCCGCGAAGTGGCCGCCCACGGGCATCTCGGTCCATCGGGTGACGTTGAACACGCGCGCGACCCACTCGCGCGGCGGACTCAGGATTTCTTTGGGAAACCGCGCGTAAGAAAGCGGCGGTGCGATCCGCTCGCCCGCACCAAATCGAAGCGGCTGGCGGGCGTTCTTTCGGTAGATGCGCAGCGTCGCTGCGACGTTCCCGGAGAACCAGTAGACCGCGACGTTGGTCAATAAGTCATCCAGGTCGAATTTCTCGATCAGGCCACCGCTGCCGTCGCTCCAGGTGAAGCACTTTTCGAGCAGCCAAGCGGCGAGTCCAGCCGGCGAGAGCGGACGGTCCGCCTCAGTCAATGGAGGCTGAAAACTCCCAGAAACAAAATTCAGGTGCAGTGCGCGCACCGCATCCGGGTAGAGGCGCGCCAGCCACATGGAAACACCGGAGCCAATATCGCCGCCCTGTGCGAAATAGCGCGAGTGGCCGAGCGCAGCCATCAACTTGTGCCAAGTCGACGCAACCGCGCGGCTGTTCGTCCCCGGGCTGCCCGGGGCTTGTGAGAAACCGAAGCCCGGTCACGAGGGGACGATGACGTCAAAGGAGCGAAAACCGGCGAGTCCGTTGTTCGACGGATCTACGAGCAAGGGAATGATCTTGTACATCTCGGCGAACGAGCCCGGCCACCCATGCGTGATCACGAGTGGAACCGAATCAGGCTCGACACCTTTGACGTGCAAGTAGTGGACGACGCGTCCGTCAATCTCGACCGTGAATTGCGGCAGGCCATTGAGCCTGCGCTCTGCCGCCCGCCAATCGAAACGGTCCCGCCAGTATTCGACGACATCCCTTAGAACCCTGCGCGGCATGCCGTATTCCCAGTCACCGTCGCCGGCCTCGTCCGGCCATCGGGTCAGTTCAAGACGGCGTTTGAGGTCGGCTACAGCGGCTTCTGGAACGTTGACGGGGAAGGGAGCGATCTTCATGGCGCCGGGGGTGCGGGGTCGAAGCGATGCCGGGTCATCCCGCACGGCATGCGCGCTCGAACCCGCTCGCGCTCTTCGGGACTCATTTGCTGCCAACGCCGATGCATGCGGCTGCGCCAGCCGCGAGATCCTCGTCTTCGCAGGCCACCGAACAGAATGCGCGACAGGACGAGCAGCCCCACGGCCTGCCAGAAGCTGATCGCGTGAAAGCCCGCGACAGCCGGAAGGGTGACGTTCCAGAGCGCCATGACGGCAAACCCGAGGCCGGCCGCGGCGAGGCCGACGAACAGCAACGTCCGCAGGGCTCTCAAAATCCAATAAAATTTCATGGTCGTCTCCTACGAAAAAAACGGGTTTGAATCAAAGTCGCGCAGTCGGTCGCGCAGGTTCCGAACCGCAGCATGTTTGCGGCTCAACAAGGTGTTGACCGGAACGCCGGTCGCGGCGGCGAGCGCCTTGAAGCTCTTGCCGTCCAGCTCGTGCGCCACGAACACCTCGCGTTGTTCGAGGGGCAGCGCGTCGAGCGCCAAGATCAAAGCATCGGTGAAACGACCTCGTTCGTAGCGGGCGTCGGGCCCAGTGGTGTTGGGCGCTCGGCCCGCCGTCTCCTCCAGCGCGATTACAGAGTTGCAGTCCGGGTCGTCAGCGTTCACAGCGTCGAACAGCCGGTCCGTCCGGGTACGCTGACGGAACCGATCGATGATCCGGTTGCGGGCGACGCGCCGCAGCCACGCGGCAACGTGCCGGACCGGTTCGGCGAGGCGATTCGCCGAGATGAGTTCGAGGAAGGCGTCTTGGACGATGTCCTCCACTTCGCTGAGGTCCGCGACCTGGCGGCGCACGAAAGCGCGCAGCCGCGGCGCCTGAGCGACGACGGTCGCAGCCAGCCGGTCGTCGGCCTCGGTCGGCGATTGGGGGACGGCAAGAAGTGTGGTCATACCAATGTAGACGTGTCAGCGCCCAGGATATTTGGCGGAAATCGACGAGTTCAAGGATTTTCGGTCGCCTGGGAGCCGGGATCCGTTCCTTGCCGGCAATCGCCAGTGGCGCGAGGAATTAGCGGGCCAGTTGTGCGGCGTCGGCGTTGCGGCCAATGCGACGCCGCGCTTCGTTCGCGGTGAAACGCGCCCGCGAAAGCCCGACGGCATTTATCGCGCCGCTCGGCGCGGGGCGTCCTCGCATCTGCGCGAGCGGGTCGAAGCGGCGGCGGTTGCACTTCGTCCGCAGCCTGCCGCCGGCGCGGACCGAGCGGGAGTGGCTCGCGGCGGGATTGGTTGAACAGGCCCGGCGGGAGCGTGCACCCCTGGAGGTGGAGAGGACGCGGTGAAATGCATCGGGCCGGGTCGTAGCATTGAGTAAGGTCGGCAGCCATTTCCGTGACTGATGCAGGTGATCGCTGATTGAGGTTTACGCTTGAACCTAAAATAACGCTGGCGCTTGTTTTAGGTTCCCTGCTCGCGATTGTTCAACTTTGTGTGCCAATACCTAAGCCTCCCAGCTCAATCCAGGAACTCGCGTAGACCATGCCCCCGAAGCCTCAACCCGTCGCCCTACGCATCGAGCTGCTCGACATTGCACCCCTGATTTGGCGACGAGTGCTACGACATGGGCGACGGCTGGCGGCACCGGATCGTCATCGAGTCAGCGCCTGTGCAATGGTCAACCGGCGAGTTGCCGCTCCCTACCTGCGTGGCGGGTGAGAACGCCTGCCCGCCCGATGACGTCGGTGGCCCGCATGGCTACGCGCTATTCCTGGAAATCATCGCCGACCGTGACCATGAACATCACGAGGACATGGTCCGCTGGATCGGCGGGGTCTTCGATCGGAAGGGGTTCGACCTGAATCGAATCAATCGCGACTGGAAGGGTACAAAGAAGCGTCGGCAATGAACTCTAGAGTTGTTGGCTCGGCTTTGCAGTTGCAGTCGCAGCTATTTGGACTTGTTCTTCATGCACTCTGCCGCGGAGCGCAGACCCGTCAACACATCCTGGGCAAGCTCCTGTGGGAAATCGGCAGGCATCAGGCGCTGCACCGATTGAATGGCGGGGTCGGTCATTTCGATCAACTCTTCAATCATGTGGCCGATCTCGCGGCCCAGGCCGCAGCGCCGAGCGGTCTGCTCAAAGTGCCGAGGCTGGATATCGTTCCATTGGTAGTGCAGCGCCTGGCTGCCGCGAACAGCCATGGCCATCTTCACCTTGTGCGGTGGGAGGGTGCCGGCTTTCGTGCCCAGCGCGTGGTGTGCCGAGAGCACGTCATAGCGAGGTGTCAGACGATAGCTGCCGCCGGCATTCAGAAACAGGCTGAAATTCTTGGCATGTCCGTCAATGGCGCATAGCATCCAGAACAGCATCTGTGTGCGGAAGAAATCCCTTCGATCTTCTTCGGCCACCTCGGAGCCCAGAAGCGTAGTCATGATCTGCTCGATTCCGGGGCCGCCGTCGGCCTGATACTTTTGCGTCGGCGCGACGCCAAGCGCCTGGCAGAAATCTTCCTGAGGCAGCCGAATGATCCAGCTCGCGTCACCCGACAGGTGCCGATCGAAGCGCTCGAGCACGAGGGCCTTCTGTCCTGCGAACTGCGCCACCCTGCACTTGGCCGTCTGGACGCCGTACGCGGACAGGATCTCGGCGCACAGCCACTCATTCTCGACGGACGTGCGCAGATCAATGCCGCCGGGGAGCATTCCTAAGGGAAGCTTCAGGATGTGCGTCGATGGCGTGGCCCCGTGGGGCCGGAACCATTGACCTTCCTGGAACAGCAGCGCCGTCTTTTCCTGCGCGCCGGCGAGGGAGAGACGAAAATCATCATCCAGCTCGGGCGCGCCGAAAATGCGCGAGCCCGAGGTCTTCAACAGCAGTTGCCCGATGTCATCGTCACTGATGGGCGAGGCGTTGATGGTGCGCACGTTGGGCGCGGGTTCCCGTTCGACTGTGAGCTGCAAGGCGCCGACGCAATCGCGGCCGATTTTTTCGAGCAGGTCGAAAGCCGTGTCCGAGTGCGCGCCGACATGCTGCCCGATGCGTCGGCGGATCTCTCCGCTGTCAGGCAGGAGATTCTCGAAATACCGTTCGACCACGGGACCCTTGTAGGCTGCACCTTCCGTGAGCGGCATCGAGAGTGACAAGGGTCGGGTGCTGCGCGAAACCAGCCACTCCCGGGCGTAGACGAACTCCTGCGGCCTGCTGGCAGGATTGACCCACTCACCAACGTACTCGCCGTTCATCCACGCATGCAGCGTGCGTGACTTCGAAGGCCTGGGCACTTACCACTCCTCGGCAGAGTGGGCGCTCGAGGCCTTTTCGCGAACGACCAACTCAAGACCTAGGACGGAGAGGGCCTTGTATAGGGTCTCGACGGTACTGGAGGGCGTGTGGATCTCGAGCGTGGACACGGTGTCCTGCTTGATGCCCGCTCGGTGGCCGACGTCCGTCTGGGAGAGCTTTAGCTTGGCGCGCCGCGATCTGAGGGCTTGACCCAACTGCTGCGGTGTTCTGGCGGTGGTCTCCATGGTGCTCTCGCTATGCTGCCTATTTACCCCTTATACCGGGTAAAGTTAATATACCCTCTACAGCGGGTAAAATCAATATACCCCCTACGGAGGGTATAACGCCTGCACTACCCCACCTAAACCGCCTCACAGGCGCCTGGCGCCCACCGCCAACCGCCGGGATCATGAGGTCTTCGGGAACGCGCTTCCGCCTAGGCGCGCGCGCGACAGGTCCTTAAGGGGCGCGACTTTTCGCTAACCGCGCTCGATTTCGAGCAAGAGCGCCGTCCAGGCTTCGAGCGCCGTGCGACGCTCTGCAAAATAGTCGTGTGTGTTGTACACGCTCTGAATGCCGGGCAGCTTGTGATTCAGGCACCGCTCAGCGACTTCGGTGCGAACGCCGAGTGCTGAAAGATGCGTGCGCATGGTTCGCCGAAGGTCGTGAATGGTGAACGCCTCCAGTCCATGTTCGATTGCGGCCAGCGCGGCGTTCAGTGTGTCGATGCCTACGTGCAGCGCGCGTTGGCGATGATCGCGACGCCGTTTGGGAAAAACGAATTCGCTACCGCCGGACACAGCCCTCAGAGACTTCAGCCAATCGACTACTGCCGGCACGAGCGGAATTGACAGAGGCGCGGCCGTCTTGGTGCGACTTGCCGACAGGCGCCACACCGGCCCGGCGTTAGTGGCTTCGTTGTTCGTCGTACCATCCAAATCAAACTCACTCCAGCGAGCGCGCAACAATTCGCCCTTGCGCACGCCGAGCGCCAGTAGCAGCTTGACGGTCAATAGATTGGTGCCACCAAAACTGGGGGCTTCCCGCATCGCCTTGAACAGGCGCATGAAGCGCAGCAGATCGTTCGACGCTGTGGGCGCGCGAAGCGCCACGCGCGCGAGCAATCGAGCCGCCGTCGCCGGGGTGATGTCGGCGGGCACGGCATCGCCGAACTGGGGCAGCAAATATTTGTCCAGATACCGGCGCGGCACCTCCGGATGTTCAAGCCGACCGCCCTTGATCTCGGTCGCGTACCAGTCCTCGGCCAGCTCGCTGAATTTGCCGCGCGCCTTCTTGGCCTCGACAGCCTTGTGCTGCGCCTCGATCTCGGTCTGCTTCTCCAGCAGTGGGTCACGGCCCGCGTCGACCAGCGTGCGCTTGAGGCGCGCGACTTTGCGGGCCTCGGCCAATTCCAAGTCGGGGTAGCTGCCGAGCGCCATCCAGCGATCGCGCCCGCCGAAGCGATAGCGGAATGTCCAGGTCGTGCCGGCCGAGGTCTGTTTGCGCAGGTATAAACCTGCGCCGTCGGCGTGCAATACGGGGATCGCCTTTATCGTGTGCTCGTTTGACTTGCAACGCTGTCAGCTGATCGCGAGCCATTTGCCCCACCACCGCATCAATCGCGGGATCACGACCCCCCGCCTTCGCACCCGGTTGTAGCTCAATGGACAGTTGTAGCTAGACCAGGAACACCCCGTCTGGCTGCATTGTAGCTAGCCATGTAGCTACCTATCCAGCTACAACATTAGCGCAGACGGGGCTGGGCGTCCATGGACGTCACTCGTGAATAGTTGGCTGATTTATAGGGAAATGCGCGCGACGGCCAAACGGCCCCAAACGCCCCTGAAAGTCATTCGATGTTCTGCACCTGTTCGCGCATTTGCTCGATGAGCACCTTCATGTCGACGGCGGCGCGCGTGGTCTCGATGTCCTGGGATTTCGAGGACAGGGTGTTCGCTTCGCGGTTCAATTCCTGCATGAGAAAGTCCAGGCGCCGGCCCGCGGGTTCCTTGCCGGCGAAGGCCTTGCGGACTTCGGTGACGTGACCGCGCAGCCGGTCGATCTCCTCGTCGACGTCGAGCCGCTGCGCGAGAATCGCGAGTTCCTGTTCGAGGCGCTCCTGATTGACCTCGGCGACCAATTGCGCCACGCGCTCTTGGAGCTTGGCATGCAGGCGGGCGCGGACCTCGGGCAGGCGCACGGCGACGCGCGCGGCGAGATCGAGCAAACCGGCGCAGCGCTGCTCGAGCGCTTCTTGAAGGCGTCCGCCCTCGCTGTCGCGGAAGCGTGCGAGTTCGTCGACCGCTTCGACGAGCAGCGCATGCGCGCCCTCGAGGAGCGGCGCGGGATCTCGCGCCGCGTCGCGCACGACGCCGGGCCAGCGCAGCATGTCGATGACGTCGATGTGCGCGGCGGCACCGACCTGCGCCGCGATCGTCTCGGCGCGCTGGCGCAGCGAGTGAAGCAGGGGGCCGTCGACTTCGAGCGTCGTCGCGGCGACCGCGGGCCGAAAGCTCAGCGTGCAGTCGAGCTTGCCGCGCCGCACGGACTGCGCCAGCAGAGCGCGGTATTCGGCTTCCGCTGCTCGAAATTCCTCCGGCAGGCGACACCCGATCTCGAGGAAGCGGTGATTGACGGTCTTCAGTTCCCAGGCGAGCATGCCCCACGCGAATTGAAGCTCGCGCCGGGCGAAGCCGGTCATGCTACGGATCATGGGAGGTTTGCGGCATAATCGCAGAGTTTCGCGAACGGATCGCTTTACGTCGATGAAGGCGGGTCCAAAGCTAAGCCGCGAGTTTATACAGAAGCCCCAGGAGCAGCAATTGCAGATCGAAACCGCCGACGTGAGCCTGATCGGCCATCGCGAGGAGAATCAGGACCGCGTTGCGATCGCGGTGGACGAGGCGGCGGTGCTCCTCGCGGTCATCGACGGCATGGGCGGCCATTCGGAAGGCGCGCGGGCGGCCGAGACGGCGCTCGCGTCGCTGCTCGAGGCCTTTTGGCAAACGCCGCGTCCGATTTTCGACCCCCTGGGGTTCCTGCACTTATCGCTGGGCCGGGCGCACGAAGAAGTCGTCAAACTCGGTGCGGGTTTGGGCCTCGATGCGCGCCCGCGCGCGACCTGCGCCGTGTGCCTGGTCCAGGACGGCGCCGCTTATTGGGCCCACGTCGGCGACAGTCGCGTCTATCAACTGCGCCAGCAACAGGTGCTCGAGCGCACGCGAGACCACAGCCACGTGGAGGTCTTGCTGCGCGAAGGCTTGATCACGGAATCCGAAGTACAAGGTCATCCCATGCGCAATTACGTCGAGTGCTGTCTGGGCGGTGAGGCCGCGCTGCCCGAGATGAGCATCGGCACGCGGCGCCGGTTGAAGCCCGGCGACGTGCTGATGCTCTGCACGGACGGCATGTGGTCGAACCTCAAGGACCAGGACTTCGGCCGGCTCGCGCAGACTTCGCCGCAGCCGCTCGGCGAGTCGCTCGCGGAGCTTGGACTGCGAGCCGTCGAAGCCTCGGCGCCCTATAGCGACAATGCGACGGCCGCGGTGCTGCGCTGGCGGGCGGCATGAGCGCGCGGCCGAGCGCCCGTCCAAGCGGACGCGCCGCCGATCAACTGCGCGCCGTGAGCTTCCAGCGCGGTTTCACGCGGCATGCGGAGGGCTCGGTGCTGGTGTCCTTTGGCGACACGCGCGTGCTCTGCACGGCGACCGTCGAGGATGGCGTGCCGTCATTCCAGCGCGGCTCGCAGCAGGGCTGGGTTACGGCCGAGTACGGCATGCTGCCGCGCGCGACGCACACCCGCTCGGCGCGCGAAGCCGCGCGGGGCAAACAGACCGGCCGCACCCAGGAGATTCAACGTCTCATCGGCCGCGCGCTGCGCGCCGTCGTCGATTTGCGCGCACTCGGCGAGCGCACCGTGACGATCGACTGCGACGTGCTGCAGGCGGACGGCGGCACGCGCACGGCCGCGATCACGGGCGGCTTCGTCGCGCTCGCGGACGCCGTGGATGCGCTGCTGGCGCGGCGGGCGATCCAGTCGAATCCCCTGCACGGACAGGTTGCCGCGGTCTCGGTCGGCATCTATCGCGGCGGCCCGGTCATCGACCTCGACTACGCCGAGGACTCGAACGCGGAGACGGACATGAACGTCGTCATGAACAGCGGCGGCGCGTTCATCGAGGTGCAGGGCACGGCCGAGGGCCATGCGTTCCGGCGCAACGAGCTCGATCAAATGTTGGATCTCGCGTCCGTGGGCATTGCGCAGTTACACGCCGCGCAGCTCGCGGCGCGCGGTGGCTGAGGTTTCCGCCCGCCGGCTCGTCGTCGCGACCGGCAACGCGGGGAAGCTGCGTGAGTTGCAGGCGCTGCTCGAAGGTCTCGGATTCGAGCTTGTGGGTCAGGACGCGCTCGGCGTCGCCTCGATCGAGGAGACCGGCTCGACGTTCCTCGAAAATGCGCTCCTGAAAGCGCATCATGCGGCCGCCGCGACGGGCTGCGCCGTGCTCGCGGACGATTCGGGTCTCGAAGTCGACGCCTTGGGTGGTGCGCCGGGCGTCCTCTCGGCGCGCTTTGCCGGCGCATCGGCCGACGATGCCGCCAATAACCGCAAACTTCTCGAGGCGCTCGTCGACGTGGCGCCCGCAGCGCGCGGGGCTCGCTATCGTTGCGTGCTCGTCTACCTCGAAGGCCCGGCGGATCGCGAGCCGCTCGTCGCCGAGGGTGTCTGGGAAGGGCAAATCGCGGCGACGCCGCGCGGCGCGGGCGGCTTCGGGTATGACCCGTATTTCCTCGTGCCCGAGGAGGGCTGCACCGCGGCCGAACTTGCGCCGTCGATCAAGAATCAACTGAGTCATCGCGGCAAGGCGCTCGCCGACTTGCGGCGCGCACTCGCTGCGCGGCGGTCGTCGTGACGAGCGCGTCGCCCGGGCCGACCGCGTCGCCTGCCTCGACCGCCACACATGCGCTGCCGCCGCTGGCGCTCTATCTGCACATGCCCTGGTGCGTGAAGAAGTGCCCCTACTGCGATTTCAACTCCCATCAACTCACGGGCCCTAAGCCAGACGGCACATACATCGACGCGCTCATCGAGGACTGCGACCGGGAATTGCCGGTGCTCGCGGGTCGACGCATTGAAACCGTGTTCTTCGGCGGCGGTACGCCGAGTCTGTTCGCGCCGGAGGAGATCGACCGGCTGCTGACGGCGTTGCGGGCGCGCCTCGCATTCGATCCGGCGGCCGAGGTCACGCTCGAGGCGAATCCCGGCACGATCGAGCGGGGTCGTTTCGCGGGCTATCGAGCCGCGGGCATCAATCGGGTCTCGCTCGGCGCGCAGAGCTTCGGGGCGGCCGCGCTCGCGCGGCTCGGGCGCATTCATTCCGCCGACGACACGCACCGAGCGGTCGACGAACTGCGCTCCGCCGGCATCGACAATTTCAATCTCGATCTCATGTATGCCCTGCCGGAGCAATCGCTGGCGGAGGCGATCTTCGATGTCCAGACGGCCTGTGCGCTCGCGCCCCGGCATATCTCCCATTACCAACTCACCTTGGAGCCGGGCACGGTGTTCCATGCGCGTCCGCCGGCGCTGCCCGACGAGGACGCAGCTTGGAACATGCAGGTCGAGTGTCAGGAACTCCTCAGCGACGCCGGCTATGAACAGTACGAGGTCTCGGCCTACGCCGCGGCTGGCGCGCGCTGCCGGCACAACGTGAATTATTGGACGTTCGGCGACTACCTGGGTTTGGGCGCCGGTGCCCACGGCAAACTCACTCGAGGCCTGCCGGCCGACATCCTGCGGACCGCGAAACCGAAACAACCGCGCGATTATCAGCGTCAACTCGCGGAGCGCGGGGACGCGATCGGTGAGCGGCAGCGCGTCGCCCGCGCAGATCTTCCGTTCGAATTCATGCTGGGCGCACTCCGGCTCAATGCCGGCTTTGCGGTCGATGATTTCGAGGCGCGCACGGGGCTTCGCGGCGACGCCATCGAAGCGCCGCTAGCCGTGGCCCGCGCCCGCGGTTTGATCGCGCAGGAAGGGTCGGTTTGGCGGCCGACGGCGCTCGGCAGGCGATTCCTCAATGACTTGCAGGGGACATTTTTGGCTTGACAGGAGCCGAACGACGCAAAAGTTTATACACACCGGATCACGCTTCCCGCACAAAGGGGTACCTACAGCACATTGCGCTCATAGTAGATAAAGTGATCCAGTTAAGTACATGAAATAATTAAGGAAAACGACTTGGCTATTTTTTGACCAAGTTAACGTTTATGGGAATTTACGCGGTCGGCAAGCGGACCCCGGCGCGCCGTCCACAGACTTATCCACAAGTTTTGTGGACAAATCTTCGGATTCGACGGCGCGGCTCGCGGCGCGATCGCTGCGGCCGCCGACCGGCATCATGAAATGCTTGTGAAGGAGCGGCCTTGGGGATAGACTAATCGACCCATTTTGGCGTG
>Ga0302154_10001164_pt1 | contig 22103 bp, 18 predicted proteins | sample I_Bog_N2_3_FD_193507 | JGI IMG/M metagenome (GOLD analysis project Ga0302154, IMG submission 193507) | Peat permafrost microbial communities from Stordalen Mire near Abisko, Sweden - I_Bog_N2_3 | ecosystem: Environmental > Terrestrial > Soil > Wetlands > Peat | place: Sweden: Abisko, Stordalen... | reverse complement strand
GCAGAAGGAGGCGCTGGAGCTACATAAAAAGAAGCTGGAACTGGAACAGCAGATGCTCCACGAACAGGCGCACAACCTCTGCCCCAGCTGCGCCGCCACCAAAGCCGAACCAGCCGCAGCTGAATCGCCCGCCGTCCTGCCCGAGGTCCAGGCCGTGGCTGCAAAAGGCCACAAGCACCGCGCACCGCGGTCCGTAGTGAATCGTATGTTCACGACACGCACAGCCGGCTTCCATGCCTCATTCGTAGCTGATAGCATCGGTGGCCGAGGCGAGAGGGGGCCTCGCCATGAAGCTGAATATCCTGCTACTGATTGCTCTTTTGTTGCCGGGGGCGACCATAACGGCGAACGCCGCATCCAGACATAGCACGCGCTACGTGATCACCGACTTCGGCGCGGTCGCTGACGGCGCGACCGTCAACACCCGAGCCATCCAGTCGGCGATCGACAAGTGCGCCGCATCAGGCGGCGGTGTGGTCGTCGTCCCGCAGGGCACGTTCCTGAGCGGAGCGATCTTCCTTAAGCAGGGCGTGAACCTGCAGGTAGAAAAGGACGGCGTGCTCAAAGGCACGACCAACCCGGACGACTACCCGCAGATCCAGACTCGCTGGGAGGGCACCGAAGAGATGTGGACCTCGGCCTTCATCAACGCTGAGGGCGTGACCGGTCTGGAGATCTACGGTGACGGCACTATCGACGGCTCCGGCGAAGAGTGGGTGCAGAAGAACCCCTTTCGCCGCCAGCGTCCGCCGGCCGCTCCGGGTGATGCTCCTGCAGCCACGCCAGTGCCCCCTACGGCTGCTCGACCACCCATGGGAGGCCCGCAACGCCGCGGCCGTCCGCGGTTGATTGGTATTCAAAACTCGCAGCACGTTCACATTACCGGTCTGAACCTGCACAATCAGGCGGTCTGGTGCCTGTTCATCCTCTATAGCGAGGACGTGCTCGCCGACAACCTCCGCATCACCGCGGAGCACAACATTCCGAGCTCCGATGGCATCGACATCGACTCCTCGAGGCACGTGCACATCAACCATGTGTACATCGACGACGACGACGATTGCATCTCCATCAAGTCCGGCAAGGATGCAGACGGGCTCCGCGTCAACCGTCCCGCGGAGGACATATTGATTGAGAACTCTCACTTCGCCTATGGCGAGGGCGGCGTGGCGATGGGCAGCGAGACCTCAGGCGGCATACGCAACGTGATGGTGCGCCACTGCATCTTCGACTCCGGCAACTGGGCGCCGATACGCTTCAAGACGCAGCCCAGCCGCTCCGGCGTGGTGGAGAATATCACCTACCGCGACATCACGCTGCATCAGACGCGGCAGGCGTTCGAGTTCAACATGGCGTGGCGTATGGTGCCGCCTGTTGCACCTCCGGCCAAGGTGCTGCCGGTGGTGAAAAACGTAAAGATCATCAACGTCTCGGGCGACGTGCAGTCCGCAGGTAACATCCAGGGTCTGGAAGGGAGCCCGATACGCGGCATCATCTTCAAGAACACCCACATCACGGCGCAGACGGGCCTCAAGCTGGAGCACGTTCGCGATGTAGACATGAAGGGCTTGACCCTCGATGTGAAGCAGGGCCCGCCGGTAACGAAGTCGGACGCCGAGTAAGCTGCTGCTAAGGCTTCGTCCGAGGCAGAACGGTGAGTGTCACCTCGGTCGACTCGGGGAGAACGCCATCGTTCACGGTGAACGTCACGGTGTGCGCTCCGGCCTGCTGCATGGTCGGTGTCCACGTAAAGACGCGAGTCGCCGGATCGAAGCTGGCTCCTGCGGGTAGATGAGCCGCTGAGTAAGCGAGCTTCGCATCCGCGGCAAGGCTTGTCGCATTGACGGTGAACTTCAGCTCGTCTCCCACGGCGACGCTGCGGGTGAGGATGGAATCGAAGATGGGACGGTAAACCGTCAGTGGCCGAGGGTACTCGTCGTCCCCGATGGCGTAGCGGTAAGGGTGCTCCGCGGAGGGCGCGGTCGGATAGGCATAGAGATCGTCCGGCGGAGTCCCGGGCGAGGGTCGGTCAACGGTAACGTGCTCGATCTTGACGGACGGCGTCACCGAAACGCCGGTGACATCTGTCGTGAGGTACGGCGTGTTCTTGACGTACTCGCGTTCGGACTCGCGTTTGCGGGTGTTGCGAACCTCGACGAGTGTGGCAACTCCAGGCGCAGTCGGGGCCGTGAGGCCGGTGATGTGTGCTGTACTCACGTCGTCCAGCACGACTGCGGGCCGTTTGTCCTCGACCTCACAGCGCATCTGGATCGCGTTGAGGCGCAGCCCCTGAACGTGCCGTACATAGATGCCATAGGCCGGCAGAATACCCAGGATGCTTGGCTCAGGGTACTCGCGCGGCATCTCGGGAACGTTGTAGGCATCAGCCTTCCACGCTCCTGCGCCGCCATTGGCTGCCGGGTCCCAGTCGATGCGCGGAAGCAGCGCCTCGTTCTTGGCGAAGAAGGTGTTCACCAGCCAGGGGATCGACTGCGTGACCGGCGCGGACTTGTACTGGCTGTAGGTGTACGTGTCATTGATCTGCCGCTGGTCTGTAGCCTCGTCCAGGCTCAGCCCGCCGCGATAGGTGACGGAGATGTGGTCGATAGTGACATCTTCAATCGGGTGACCAACCAGCCCGCCGAGAAGGATGGGATAGCGTGGGTCAGCGTCTTCCACCACCACGTTGCGGATGACGATGTTCCGGATATGCGCGAAGCCCGGGCCTTCGGCGTTTGCATAGTTCGGATCGTCAGGATGGATGGAGTTGGGATTCAAGCGCGTCGGCGCGACGGGATTCACGATAGTGAACGGATGGGTTCCGCCTTCGATGGAGACGGGCTGGGATTTGTCGTAGGAGGGGAGATAACGGGTCGGCGGGTACTTGGTGTAGGCGCTGCTGTCGGGAAGAATCCAGCTCGTGTCGTTCAGGCGAACGTTGTCGGTAGGAGAGACATCGTCCTTCGCGCTGATTCCAGTCACCGGCGCGCGTCCCCGGTCCGCCAGGTCGATGAAGATAGGAGAGCTGCTCACATGCTTCATGCGAATGTCCGTGAATAGGATGTTCTTCAACTCGGCGCCGTCGACCGATTCCAGCGCAAAGCCGCGCGAATGGTCGAAGAGGATGTGCCGGATCGTCACGGTATCCAGTCCGCTGGTGCCTTCGGTGCCGAACTTCACACGCCCTGTGGGGCCGTCGCGGTCGGCGGCGATGCGCTTCTGGACGGAATAGACCTTGTCCAGCACCGACCCGGCATCGTAGCCGCTGACGGTGTCATTTTCGATGAGGACGTTGCTGGATGTGAGGTATCTTCCCGCTCCGAAAGAGCCTTTGAGCACTATGGCATCGTCGGTGAGAGAGTTCACGACCGAGTTTCTGACCGTGACGTTCTGCGAGGTGTCGATGTCGAGAGCATCGCGATTGGTGTCGATGATCAGCCCATCGATTGTCCACCGGTTCACTGCGGTGCCGAGTATGGCGAAGTGACCGCCGTTCTTCAGGCGAAAGTCGCGAAAGATAATATCTGTGGCGTTCTCCAGGCCGATGGCCTTATTGGCGCCTCCCGGAACCCCTGTAGCGGTTCGCACAGTAACTTCGCGAGGCTCATTTCGTGGCAGGACGTTGATCGTCATGCCGGTGCCGTCAATGGTGCTGCCGTCGATCAGGCCTGGTCCGGAGATCATGATGTTGCTCACGTTGATGCCGTGGATAAGGCTATTCGCCCAATGGGAGTGCCCTTCGTCCTGGATACCGACATAGAGGTTCTTCTCCGGCGCGTCGTAGAATCCGCCGTCCTCATGCTCGCCTGTTCCCGGAATGGCTGCCTGCAGCACGGAGTCCGCCGCCGCAAAGTGCAGTCCCACGTTGCTCTTCAGCCGCACCGAGTAGGTCTTAAAGGTTCCATGGGGAATGACGACGGTTCCTCCACCAGCCTTTGCGGCCGCGTCAATCGCGGCATTGATCGCCGCCTGATTCTGAAGGGCTTTGCCGCCGGGAGCCGCTCCGTAGGCTGTGATGTCGAAGAACGGTCCCTTCGCAACCGGCAGCGTCACCACGCCGCTTCCGGTGGCAATCTTGATCGGCGAATGTGTGCCGGCTGCAGCAGACTGCGCCGCGGCAAAGGAGACTCCGCCATCAGGCAGCAAAGCGAGGCCCGCAGTAGCGAGCGCTATCGTAAGGAGTGGCTTGCGGGACATATTCGCCTCATGCGTCTGTCAGTAGGTCGCGCGGCCGCCGCTCACGTCATAGCACTGCGCCGTAACAAAGGAGCAGTCGGGGCTGGCGAGAAAGTGAACCACCGCAGCAACCTCCTCCGGCTTGCCGGCGCGCTGCATCGGTATGCGGTCCGTCATATAGCTCACCTGCTGCGGCGTGAGCTGGTCGAGAATGCGTGTGCGCACCACGGCGGGCGAAACGGCGTTCACGCAGATTCCCTCGGTGGCAAGCTCCTTGCCCAGGGACTTCGTAAATCCGATGACGCCGGCCTTCGTAGCCGAGTAGGGCGACATGCGCGGGTTGCCCTCCTTGCCTGCGATGGAGGCGATGTTCACGATTCGGCCATAGGAACGGCTGCGCATAGAGGGTACGACGGCCCGGCAGAAGTTAAAGACTCCCGTCAGATTGATGGCGATATTGCGCTGCCAATCTTCGTCTGTCTGCTCCCACACGTAGGCAGCTGGCCCGGCGATTCCTGCGTTGTTTACCAGCACGTCAATCTGGCCGGTCTTCTTCAGTACCTGCTCCACGCCCGCACGAACGGAGTCTGCGAGCGCAATGTCGATTTCCACGGCAAAGGCGCCGTGCGGCAGCTCCGCCGCAACCAGCATGGCCTCTGCCAGGTTCAGATCGACGACGGCAACCGTTGCGCCTGCCGCGGCGAGCCGCGTGGCGATGGCTTTGCCGATGCCGGTAGCTGCACCAGTAACAATGGCGGTTTGTCCTTGAAGGCTGAACATCGCTGGAACGCTTGGAGTGGCCACGGGAGGATTGTAAGGACGCCCTTGCAGAGTGTCAAAACCCGCGAAAATACAGGGCTTGACAGGGCAAAACAGCGGCATGTATGACGTTACGGAACAATTTACGGAGAGAAACATGACACCCAAAGATGCATTTGCACTCATGGATCGCCGCACGGCGTTGAAGACATTGAGCTGCGCCGCGATGTCAGCGGCATTGCCGTCGAGCCTGCGAGCCGGAACAGCAGCTCCCGCTCCAGCCAAGCCGCTGAACGGCCTGTTCCCCATCGGTCAAACGCCCTTCACTCAGGACGACAAGCTGGATCTCGACCAGTTGACCTCTCAGGTACGGTTTTGCAACCGGGGCGGAGTTCCGGGATTCATCTGGCCGCAGATTGCGAGTGGTTGGTCTACGCTATCCACCGACGAGCGCTACGCAGGGACAGAGGCCATCCTCGCGGATGGAAAGCACGGCAAGACCGCGCTGGTCATCGGCGTCCAGACCAAGGGTAACGATCTCCCAGGCGCAATCGCCTTCGCTAAACATGCCGCCAGCAAAGGCGCGGACGCCATCTGCTCACTGCCTCCGGACGGCTCCGATGCCGACATCCTCGCCTACTACAAGGCAATTGGCGCTGCGACGGACCTCCCGCTCTTTGTGCAGACCATCGGCAATATGTCGGTAGACCTCGTGGTTCAGATGTTTCAATCCATTCCCACTATGCGCGTCGTAAAGGATGAGGCCGGCGATCCGCTGCAGCGAGTGACAGAGCTCCGTTCCAGGACGGATAACAAGCTCGCTGTCTTTGCAGGTAAAGGTGTCCGCCTCATGGTCGACGAGATGCAGCTCGGCTTCACGGGATTTTGCCCTGTCGTTGCTCTCGCAGACGTCTACCAGCAGGCCTGGGTTCTCTACCAGCAGGGCAGGAAGCGTGAGGCGTTTGACATGTTCGGCAGGATCCTTGCCTTTGACTCCATCACGCATGCTGACCAGTATCTAACGGTGGCCCGAGGCATCTTCAAAGAGGATACAAAGTTCCGTCCTACTCTTGGAATGGGTGAGGGCAGAGCCAAGGAACCGCCCCTTACGGAGGCTGAAAAGCAGGCCGTCCGCGACGATCTTAATACCTATCTCAAGCCTTACCTGCGCGGCTAAGCTGCGCTGCAAAGGCCTGTTGCCAAAGTCCATCGTCCCTGGCGTTCTATGCGTCTCCAGGCCTTTCAACTTCGTCACCTTTACTGCAAACAGGAGCAGCCCTTGGGCAGAACGTCACATTCTGCGATGACAATCCCACTTCGCGCAGCGGCGTGTGCGCTTGTGCTCGGCTGCTTGCCGGTTCACGCACACTCGCAGGATGCCTCCACGCAGCCACCGAGGCAGTTCGTCCAGACTTGTTCGCTCTGTCATGGCAATGATGCGGCCGGGACTGACCGCGCGCCGGCGCTGGCCGGTGTCGCAGCGCTCCGCTCCATGTCGGATGCCGACATCGCGCAGATCATCAGCAAGGGGAAGGGCAGAATGCCCGCATTTCCTCTGCCTGCAACGGACATCGATGTCTTGACGCGGTACATCCGTTTCCTCAATAGCTCCGCTTACGATATGAAGCTGGTCGGTGATCCCAAAGTCGGCGAGCGCCTCTTCTTTGGTGACGGACACTGTTCCGTTTGCCATATGGCGCTCGGACAGGGAAGCAACTTCGGCCCGGATCTCTCGAACGTCGGCAGGCGTTTGAAGCTGGCCGACCTGCAGCAGGCGCTCATTGACCCGGACTACAGCATCACGCCCGGCTACGGACAGGTTACGGTCACCCTGAGAAACGGCACAAAGCTGCATGGCTTTGCCCGCGCCCAGGGCAGTCATGACCTGGTGTTGCAAACCAGCGATGGCAATCTGCACCTGCTCGGCGAAGGGGACTATCGCGCAGTGGTCGCGGAGAAGGCCGCTGCGATGCCGCCGTTCTATGGTAAAGCCGACCAGCAGAACGATCTGGTCGCGTATCTCAGCACCCTGAACGGAGCAGGTGTGGGCCCACTGACCGGGGCCCGGGCGGATGCGCAACCGCCGGTGCTTCCCGCGGAGATCGACAAGGTCGTCCATCCAAAATCAGGGGACTGGCCTACCTATAACGGCACGCTGAATGGTAACCGCAACAGCCAGTTGAATCAGGTGAATCTGACCAATGCCTCCAGATTACAACTGCAATGGTCCTACACCATACCCTACTTCGGGCTGGAGACCACGCCAGTAGTCGTTGACGGTGTGATGTATGTGACAGGTACCAATCAGATCGATGCCATCAGCGGGCGCACTGGCCGCGAGATATGGCACTATGAGCGTCCCAAGAGTCCGGCTTCATCCATCTCGGGCGATGCTGCCATCGGCGTGAATCGTGGCGTCGCGGTGTTAGGTGATCGCGTCTTCTATCTCACAGACGATGCGCACCTCATTGCCCTGCACCGGTTGACCGGCGCTCTACTGTGGGATGTTGCTACACCCGATGCCGGCGCCAAAGGATTCTTTGGTGGCACGGCCGCACCATTGGTGGTGGGAGATTTGGTCATCACCGGTGTCAGCGGCGGCGACCAGGGAATTCGCGGCTTCGTCGCAGCCTACAAGGTCACTACCGGCGAGCAGGTGTGGAAGTTCTACACCATTCCCAAACCCGGCGATACCGGACCCATCGCCGATACCTGGAAGGGTTCTGCGCTTGAGGAGGGAGGCGGAGCCACCTGGACCACCGGCAGCGCCGATACTGACGCCGGCATCCTCTACTGGCCAGACGGCAACCCGCACCCGGACACCGATGGCGATCGCCGCCTGGGCGCCAACCTCTATACCAATAGCGACCTGGCACTCGACCTGAAAACTGGAAAGTTGCTCTGGTACTTCCAATACACGCCCCACGATCTGCATGACTGGGATGCAAACCAGCCTCTTGTATTGATCAATGCCAAGTGGAAGGGTCAGGATCGCAAGCTGCTGTTGCATGCCAACCGCAACGGCTTCTTCTACGTGCTGGACCGCACGAACGGAAAGCTTCTGTTGGTAACAAAGATGGTGGATAAGCTCAATTGGGCCAGCGGAGTCGACCCGCAGACCGGCGCGCCCATCCTGCTGCCGGCCAATGACACAACCGAGAAGGGAAGCGTCGGTTGTCCTGCGGTGCGTGGCGCCACCAACTGGTACTCGACGGCCTACAGCCCAGTGACGGGGCTCTACTACGTGATGACGGTAGAGGACTGCACGATATACCGCAAGGCTGACGACGGCGGTTATGGGCGTTACATCGATCCAGCTAATCCGGCGCAAAAGATCCTGCGTGCCTTCAATATCCAGACCGGCAAGGTTGCATGGCAGATTGTGTTGCCCGGCCCTGTCCAATCGAACTACTCAGGCGTGCTTTCCACTGCCGGAGGTCTACTGTTCTTTGGCGAAAGCAGCGGAGGCTTCGCTGCCGTCAACGCTCGCACCGGCAAATACGTATGGCACTTTGAGACCAACCATGCGATAAAGGCATCGCCCATGACCTACACCATCGCCGGGAGGCAGTACATCGCTATCGCCTCGGGGCCTAACATTCTGTCCTTTGCACTGCCGCAGGTACCGCTACCCTGATGCTCGCTCGAGAGAAATATCCGGAGAATGAAATGAAGACTAACCCATCGCGCCGTAACTTCCTTGCCGCCTCCACCGGATTTGCGGCGGCCGGTTTCGCCTCGCTTGCCAACCCCATTGCCGCTGCCGCGCAGTCGGTCGGAATCAAGTCCGCCGACTTGCCGGACCTCACGATAAAAGAGGTCAAGGTCTATGTCGCGGACATCAGCAAGATTCACAAGCTCAACAGTCCAGAGACCGGCGAGATACTCTCCGTTGTCACGAACAGCGGCTTTGAGGGCAACTACACCATCGGCGATCGCAATGCGACTCCTGGCTGGCTGGAGTGGGCCAAGCCGACACTGGTCGGAAGGAGCGTCATCGACCTGCTGCCCGTCCTTACATCGACCACTGGCATGAAGGGACCTGGCGGCTACGATTTCACGGCCTCACGCCGTCCCGGCGGCCAAGGCGGACCTCCGGCGGCCGGTGGACCAGGCACGCACTCGGCCTTTGATGGGCCAGCGCTACAGGGTTCAGCACTATCCACCCGCGGCGGTGGCACCTGGCCCAACTACTACACCGCAGCAGCTGACGTCTGCCTGTGGGACATTCTCGGCAAGGCGGTCAACCGACCCATCTACAAGATCCTCTCCGGCGGAATGCCGACCAAGGACAAGATGATGGCTTATGCCAGCTCCCAGCACCTGCCGACCGTGGAAGATTATGTCCCCGATGTTCTCAAGGCCAAGGAGCTCGGCTACCGCGCCTACAAGATTCATCCCGGCGCCGGACAGCACGCTACGGGTCCGCCGATTCCCACCTACATCGGCCATATGGAGGAGATTCGCGAGGTTCGTAAGGCCGTCGGCGACGAGTTTGTGCTGATGCACGATCCGGTGCAGCGCTACAACCGTTCGGAGGCCATGACCGTCGGCCGCCTGCTCGACGAGCTGAACTACGCCTGGTTTGAGGATCCAATACGCACCACTGATCAGGAGGGCCTGATTGAGATCTGTGCGGCCTTGAACCTCCCCATTCACGTGGGCGAGTTCATCTACTCTATCGCCGACTTCGCGGAGTACATCAAGCGCGATGCGCTGGACGTCGTTCGCCTCATCGCAGACAACGTCGGTGGCATCTCCGGCGCCATGCGTGTGGGCCTGCTGGCCGATGCGCACGGCATGGAGTGCACACCGCACAACTGGGGCAATGTTCCAGACATGGCGCTGCACTTCCACGTGGAACTGGCGCTGCCCAACTCCTTCTGGTTCGAGATGCCCTTCCCAGCCGAATATGCCGACCGGCCTTACTACAAGGACAAGTTCCGCATCGATGCGGACGGCTTCGTCAGCGCTCCTACCGCTCCGGGACTGGGATATCCACTCGACTTCGATGCATTGGACAAGATGCTCAAGCGGGTCGATAAGTAGCGCCGAGAGGGAATGCCATCATGAATCTGAAACGATCGAAGAGCCTTGAAGCTATTCTGCCGCTGCTGGTCCTGTTTTCGCTTCTGCCTGCAACCCCGCTTCGTGCAGGCGGTCTCGAGCGTCAGGATGTGATCTTCAAGGTCTTCCAGTTTCCGCCCAACATGATTCCGCGCATCGACGGCAGTGCCGACGACTGGAACATGGTGCCGGACAGCTACGCTATCGGCATGGATCAGTTGGAGGATGACGAACTTCCGGGTCAGCCCTCTGCCACACGTGATCCGAAGAACCTCGACGTTAAGGTCAAGGTCGGTTGGGTCAAGGGCCTGAACCGTCTGTACTTTCTTTACCAGGCCTATGACAACTACTGGGACTTTTCCCATCCCGACCTGCACAACGACATCTTCGAAGTTGTCGTCGATGGCGATGTGTCCGGTGGTCCGCTCATCGACATCTATCATCGCGACGTCTGGGATCAGCAGTCGGTCGGGGACATGTCGCAGCTCGATCCTCGCATCACCAGCTCGGACGCCTACTTCGCCACGCAGGGCGCACAAGCGCAGAACTACCACATCTTCACGCCATCTGAGGGCAAGGACTGGGCGATGGACTGGGGATGCGCGCAGTACACCAAGGAACTTCCCTACGCCAACCATGCGCAGAGCTATAACTTCCGTCCCGGCCAATCTGGCAACTATACGCTGGAGTTCTACATCACTCCGTTTGACTATGCCGGATGCGAGGGCCCCGAGCGCGCCGTGGAGAGCGTCCTCACCGAGAACAAGATCATCGGCCTCGGCTGGGCCGTACTCGACTACGACGACGTCAACTCCAACAAACACACCTTCTGGACGCTCTCCCATAAACACACCTTTTTTGGCAACTCATCCCAACTGGTCGCGTTTCGCCTGATGCCACTGGAGCCGCAGTTCCGCAAACCGATTGACGCGCACTTCAGCTTCAAGGTCACTGACGTCGATGAGCGCATCGTCGCCTTCAAGGACGAGTCTGACGGCGCTACCGCGTGGAAGTGGGACTTCGGCGACGGCAACACCTCGACCGAACAGAACCCTGTCCATCAGTACGCCAACAAGCCGGGCAAAGAAGGCATCTACACGGTCATACTCAACGTCACAGGTCCCGCCGGCACCTCCCGATTCGCCCGCGTGTGGGATGTCCACGTCAAAGGCAAGCCATAATCGTAGCGAGGGGTTTGGAGAATGAGTGAAGTCCATCAACCTGCGCGCGGCACCCGCCTGCCCATACGCTATGTGCTGGTCTTCTGGCTCTTCGTGCTAAGCGCGGTCGCTTATCTGGACCGCACGAACATCTCCATCGCCGGCGTGCAGATCGGCAGAGACTTCCACATCGACAAGATCCACCTCGGCTGGGTCTTCAGCGCATTCCTTATCGGCTATGCCTGCTTCCAGATTCCCGCCGGACTTCTGGCGAGGAAGCTCGGCCCGCGCCGCCTGCTGGGACTCGGCGTGCTGTGGTGGAGCGTCTTTACCGCCATCACCGCGCTGGCACCTTCGGGCATCCGCGGAGCCCTGCTGCTTCTGATCGCGGTCCGCTTCGCGCTCGGCATTGGCGAGGCCACCATGTACCCCGCGACCAGCCAGTTCGTGGAGCGCTGGTTTCCCATCGCAGAGCGAGGCAAGGCCAACGGCCTGATCTTCGGTGGCGTCGGCATCGGGGCCGGACTCACACCGCCGCTCGTCACTGCGATCATCCTCCACTACGGCTGGCGTGCATCCTTCTGGTTCAGCGCTGTGGTAGGAACAGTCGCTGCCCTGGTCTGGTACCTAGCCGCCCGCGATGCGCCGGAACAGCATCCGTGGGTCAGTAAAGATGAAGAGACACTCATCAGCGAGACTCGATCTCTACCAGTGGCTCACAGCAACCCTCCTTCTTTCCTCACCAAGCCCGGCATTCCGTGGTTGAGAATCATCTCCAACAAAGATGTGCTTTCGCTTACGCTGAGCTACTTCTCCTTCGGTTACATCGCGTGGATATTCTTCGCGTGGTTTTACATCTATATGGCGACGGTGCGCGGGCTCAATCTCAAAGCCAGCGCGCTATACTCCATGCTGCCGTTCATCGCCATGACCATCGGCTGCCTCGGCGGCGGTGTGGTCAGCGACTGGATTGCTCGCCGTTTCAGCCTGCGCCTGGGCCGCTGCCTGCTGCCGGCGCTCTCGCTCGCGGTGACGGCGGTGCTGCTGGTGCTGGGCTCCCGCGCTCATGGCGCTGCCGCAGCAGGATGGATACTCGCCTGCGGCGCGGGCGTCCTCTACATATCCCAGAGCGGCTTCTGGGCCGCTGCGGCAGATGTCTCCGGCGAACACGTCGGCGTGGTCTCCGGGATTATGAACATGGGCGGCCAGATCGGAGGAGCCTGTACCGCTTCACTCACGCCGCTGCTCGCCGCGCACTTCGGCTGGCAGATGTCCTTCTTCGCCGCCGCCGCACTGGCACTCTTAGGTGCGATCCTGTGGACGACCGTCCAACCCAACCGCACACTCTAGGTTCCCCGGTGATATCCCCCCTGCCGTTTTCCTGCAAAATCTTCATAACATGAGACTTAGCTTTGGACCTCCTGGGTAAAATATTGAAAACAAAGGGCCAAGATCGCCAATTGCGGCAAGTTGCTGATAACAGGCATCTTTGGGACGAGCCTCAGTCATGTGCTGGCCTGCCGTTCCGTCCCCAAAGGACACCGGCTGGGCTGTTCCACCAGGTTCTATTTTACCAGCGGTGTCAAGAGGCAGATGCGATTTTGAGCGGATCTCCGGAGGGTGCGCAGCGGCACTACTACTAATAGATAGACCCCAGTCCCGGACCCGAGCGATCTACGCTAGATCGCACCTGCCTGTTGCAGGCACTTCTTCATCCCAGCCCAGCTAATCCGAGAGGAGGCCTCCGGCGTGCCGGCGCCGCGCCAATGGGTCTCCAGGTTCGTGGCATGCGAGTAGCCCAGGTCCTTCAGCGCCTTGAACTGCGCCGTCCAGTCGACGTAGCCGATATCCACCGGCGACCACACGATCTTGCCTGTGGCGTCCTTTACGGCGTTCTTTACATGGCAGTGATGGATGCGGTTCTTGGGCAGCACATCCCAGCCGCCGGGCCACGCGTCGAGTTCACCGCGCATGACGGCGTTGCCGGGATCCCAGTTCAGAAAGAAGTTTGTAGAAGGCACAGCGGCCAGCGTCGCAGCGGACTCGCGTCCGGTGGCAGTGTTGCACTCAAACTCGTTTTCCAGCACCAGCTGAATTTGTTGTTTCGCACACTTTTCGGCGGCGCGTTGCAGCGTTGCGTTGATGTCTGCCCGGTAAGGGGTCACGTCATCGAGCCGCCAGAAGTCAAAGCACCGCACTTTGTTCGTCTTGAATTGTTTGGCGAGCGAGACAGAGCGCTCCAACACCTCGTCCTGTTTTGAAAGCGTTGACTCTGCCGCTCCGTGCAGGTCGTCGGCCGAGCCGTACTTCGAAGGTGGTGCGCCGGGCCAGCTCACCTTGAAGAGCGGGCTGCTGATATCCGTGACCTGCAGGCCATATTTGGCGATGATCGTCTGCGCCTCCGATATCTGCGCATCCGTGATCGCCTGCAGGTTCTTGCCCCACAACTCGCGCAGCTCCACAAACTGCAACCCGAACTCCTTCGCGATCACATAACAGGCGTGGTCGAAGTCCTCGGAGATCTCATCCGAGATCACCCCGATCTTGAAGTTGGAGCCTGCGGCGAAGGAGCGCACCGGCAGAGCGAGAGCCGCGGCGGTTGCGGCGGCTCCCGTTGTGAACTGGCGTCTGGATAAGTTGCTGGTCATGGTCTACTCCGGTTGCAGCTGATTCGTTAGTTAGGGAGCATCTTCTGGACGCCGATCGCCACCACGAAGTAGCTTGCGGGTGTATCGCCGACATTCTTCAGTCCGTGCAGAACGCCGGAGGCGTTGAAGATCACACCTCCTGGCCCGATGATGCCATTCGGCCCCTCGCCCAGCACCTGAATCTGGCCCTCACGGACGAGTTGAAGCTCCGAGTGCACATGCCGGTGCGGCGGGTGAGGCATCTGGCCCGGGGGCAGAACCGTCTCATGAACCTCCAACACCTCGCCCGTAGCCAGCGTTCCATGCAGCACGGCGCGGCTGGATCCGCCGTTGGAGCTCGTCTTTACTGGCAGCGAGTCGTACGTGAAGATCTCCGACTTCAATAGCTGCGGACTCGTGCCCGGCGCGGCAGCCGGCCCCGTCTGTCCTTCCGCATTAAGGCTGCTCATCATGGCGAAGGCAGAGAGCGCCATCCCCAGTTCACGACGATTCAGATTCTTCATGGTCCTTATCCCTTCTCCAGCCGGTGTTTCCATTAAGCGTTATGCGCGTAACCCATGCCGTTCAGCACGCCGCGCATGTAGGCGAAGCTCTCGATCACTCCCGGCATCGGATTATCGCCATGGATCTCGTACTCCAGATCGACGTAGCCCTTATAACCGGTCGCGATCAGCGCCGCGAAGAGGCCGCGGAACGGAATCTTGCCCCGGCCAACGGCAACCTGGCTCTCACGGGATGTGAAGTCCGTCAGATCCTTGACGTGCATATCGAACAGCCGCGGTCCCACAGCGTGGATGGCGTGTATCGGGTCGACACCTGCGCGTTCGCAGTGGCCTATATCAATGCAACAGCCCATGCGCGGGTCCATGTGGCCCACCGCCTTCAGCACATCCAGCGGCGAGTGGAAGATCTTGTCCTCTGGCCCATGGTTGTGGATGGCGAAGCGGATGTCATACTCCTTCACCATCTTTTCGATGAGCGGCAGCGTTTCGATCTCCGGATCGCCCGCGACGATGACGCGCACGCCCGCACGTTTGGCGTACTCGAACTTGGAGCGGACGTCGGCCTCGTCGTTCTTATTAAAAGAAACGGTGCCCATCGCGTGCAACTGGATTCCGGCCGCGGCATAATCGGCCAGGGCTGCGGCCTCCAGCGTCGGATCCATGGGCAGATGATCCTTTGCATCCTTCGCATTCAGGTCCGTCAACTGCAGGTCTTTCATGAACCCGATAAGTTGAGCGCGGCTGAAGTTGCGAAAGGTGTAGCTCGCCAGCCCCAGCTTGATGCGCGACTCTGTAGTTACTACGTCTGCTGTTGCTGGCATTCCGCGAGAGGCCGCGATGGCGGCCGTCGTCAAAGCACCAGAGCGAAGAAAGTTGCGACGATTGAGATGGATGTTCATGGGGCTCCTGTGTGGCTTACTCGTTACGTTGGAGGCGGGGCTAAAGTTGCGGCGCCCAGCCCGGTTCATACTCCCGGCCCCACATCTTCATGGCGTCCGGATCGCGCAGGATCTTGCCGTCGACGGTGTCCAGGTTCAGCTCCCGCCCGACCTCCCATGCGATGTTCGACAACTGAAGCGTGGTCACGGAGACATTGCCGATTGAGACCGGTGCGTGCAGCTTCTCTCCGCTGCGGATGCCGGCGATGAAGTTGGCAAAGTGGGCGCTGGTCATAGAGTCCGCGCCGACCAGGTCGCTGGAGGGGGCAGCATCCGAGGTCTTGAACTCATCGGTCTTCTTCCCGTTCCAGTCGTAGACTTCATAGCCGCCGCGGTCCACAATGACGGAGCCTGTGGTGCCCATGATGACGGAGCCGCGGTCGCGGTTGTACTGCTTCATGCCCTGGCAGCACTGGCCCTCCCAGGTGATGGTCTTGTCGCCGTAGTCGAAGCTGGTGACAAGCGTGTCATAGAACTGCCAGTCATCCTTTAACTGGTAGCGCCCGCCGGAGGCCGTAACCGTCTTCGGGAAGTCCGCGCCGAGAGCCCAGCGGCAGACGTCTACCTCGTGGGTTCCGTTATTCAGCGTCTCTCCGGTACCGTAGATGCGGAACCAGTGCCAGTTGTAGGGCTGCACGTTGTCCTTGTAGGCGCGGCGCGGAGCCGGGCCCTGCCACAGGTCCCAGTCCAGTTGCTCAGGCACCGGCGCAACCTTGCCTACGCCAATCGACTTGCGCGTGTTGGCGTACCAGGCGCGCGCGAAGTAGGCCCGGCCGATGAGGCCGTTGTGGATCTTCTCCACTATCTCCATGGTGTGCGGCGACGACCGCTGCTGCGTACCCATCTGCACCAGCTTGCCGTACTTGCGCTGGGCCGCAACCAACAGAGCGCCCTCGGCTGGATTATGGCTGCAGGGCTTCTCTACATAGACGTGCTTGCCCGCCTTCACTCCGGCGATCGCCATGGGCGCATGCCAGTGGTCGGGCGTGGCGATGGTAATGGCGTCCACGTCCTTGTTCGCCAGGATCTTGCGAAAGTCGCGCTCGGTTGCAGGAGCCGTGCCGGTGTCCTTCTCGGTCCGCGCGGCGAACCGCTGCAGGATCACGCTGTCCACATCGCAGACATGCGAGATGCGAGCCGTCGCCCGGTTCGCATTCAGAGCGGAGAGGTGTGCATAGGCCCGGCTGTTCAGCCCGATGACCGCGAAGTTCAGCCGGTCGTTGGCTCCGACAATCTGTGCATAGCTCCTGGCGGCTGTGTTCACCGCCAAACCTGCCGCGCCTGCCGCGGCCCCATCCAGAAACTCACGTCGAGTGATCATAGTCCTCCCCAGCGACACGAAATCATAGGCGAAATTTCAAAATCGTGCGAATCCGATTCCTGCTCTGTGACGTTAATCACCGTCCGCAACTCCTTTATTCGCTGTAATTTTCCTGTTCGTGGCACGGGTGGCTGTGCTAGGATTCGCGAATAATTCCGCTACAGGTCTTATCTGCCACGAACTTGGGCCCGGCAGAGCCATCCGCGAACATGCTGACGGGAATTGGCCTTGGGACCATAGCTCGATCCGGACCCCAATCCTCAGCAGGAGCTTGTCATGAAATTGCTCAGTTCCGGTCTATCCTCATTCGCAGCTTTAGTGCTGCGGCCCGCACCGTCGTGGTCGTGCTAAGCTCTGCCACCGTCGCCGGTGGCCACGCCGAGTCAACCCGGCCAGTTCCCGTCCAGGCGGGACAATACGTGGGTGGCAGGGTCCAGCCAGCCGCCACAACGCCCAGCGGCGGCAACCATGAGGACGTCAAGATGCACGGCCACTGGGTGATTGACGTCAGGAACCCGGACGGCACACTCGCCCAGCACCGCGAATTTGAGAACAGCATTACGTATAACGCAGCTACTTCCGTCGTCAGAAGTTTTACCGCGTCATGAGTACCAACCCTGTCAGGTCCGCGCTGTCTGCCAGAGATCAAGGAAAACAGGAGCCAGTCATGTCCATTCAGAACACACGCCGCACTCACCCCTTCTCTTTGCCCGCCGGCCTCATGATCGTTCTGCTCGCGATCGCTGGCTCCGCAATCGCCCAAAACCAGGCAACGCCCGGCCCTGACGGTGTCACTGTGGTCAACCAGCAGTCGATGGCCCAGGCCGCCAGCTCCGTAGGGCCGGCCAAAGCCACCGCGCCCGGCGAGTCCGGCCAGGGCCCACGCGAAGGCGTAAAGGTCCACGGCCACTGGGTGATCAACGTGAAAAATCCAGACGGAACGCTGGCTCAGCATCGCGAATTCGAGAACAGCCTTTCCAATCCAAACATCATGGTGGCGCTTTTGTACGGCAGCGAGGTCGCGCAGGATTTCACGATCAATCTCGGTGGCACCACCCCTCCCTGCGCCCCGGGCACCTCGTCCTACCCCTGTGTCATCGTGCACAACCTATCCGTGCTGCCGGCCAACGCCATCTGCGGAGCGGACTACTGCGTTACCGGGCTTACCGTGACCCCCAACTTCGGACAAACCCCGACGCTGGTCCTCGCCGGGAGCCTCACCGCAACCCAGGCCGGCAGCATCTCCACAGTAGCCACGTACATAGGCATCTGTGGCTCGCCGACCAGCACCCAGACAACGACCAGCGCATCCAGCTGCGCCGCCGGCAACAACTCCTACGGCTACAGCGGCCTTACCTCGACCAGCATCACAGCGGTCCCTATCATATCCGGACAGATCATCCAGGTCACCGTCACCATCACCTTCTCCTAGCTTCATCCCGCTCGCTCCGGTACGCGAAGCTCCAGCGGTCGCGCGCAACGTTCCAGCGACAGGAAGGTTAAGGCGATGAGAGTCTCATTCAGCGTTCCACGAATCCGAAGTGCCTGCGCAGTTGGCCTGCTTCTGCTATCGCAGCAGGCAGCGCGAAGCCAGGCCGCGCCGCAAAACCAGGCGGCGGTACAGGAAACGCCGGCCAAACCGCCGACGCTGCGCCAGGCCACCATTCCCGATGCCCTGGTTGGCGTTCCCTTTCACGCTTCCGTCCAGGCCGCGGACGGCTACGGCGATGTCGTGTTGACCCTGCAAGGCACCCTTCCAGCCGGCCTAACCATGCAGACTGGTGCCAAGACGTTCGCCATCTCCGGCGTTCCCGAGGAGTTCGGAACCTTCGACCTGGACATCACTGCTACCGACAGCTACGGCCAGACGGCGCGCGGCTCCTTCACGATGCGTATCCTTCCGCAGCCGCTCTCAGGCACGCCTACCGCCGTCATCCCGGACGCCGAAACCATTCACACCGCTGACGCCGAGAATGTCTTCTTCCCCGCCGTCATCAAAGACACTGAGGCCATCGATACCATCGATGCCGATAACGTCTTCATGCCCGTAGTCATCAACGTGATCGAAAGCATCGAGGCCGCCGACGCTGACAACCATTTCTACCCTGCCGTGATCACGGATCCCGAAGCCATCACAGCCGCAGATGCAGACGTCCTCACCGTCAAGGTCGGGATTCTGCCGAACACCACGCCATCCGGCACCTACAAATCGGCGTACAGCCAGACCTTCACCGCGGCAGGAAACACCGGCACCGTGACGCTGACGACCTCCGGGACGCTGCCTACGGGCCTCAGCTTCACCGGCAGCGGCAGCTCACGCACCTTGAGCGGCACGCCCACTCAGGCCGGGACGTTCTCCTTCAGCATCAAGGCGCAGGACACGGTGAACACCACAACGGTCAACTACTCGCTGGTGATCAACCAGGCGTCGCAGAGCATCACGCTGGGCGCGCTGCCTTCGCCCACGTATGGCGGAGCGAACTTTACGCTGAGCGCGACCGCGACATCCGGGGGTACGGTGACGTTTGCCTCGACCAGCGCGCTGGCTACGGGCACCAATCCCTTCACGCCGGCGGGCGCGGGGACGGCGAGCTTCCAGGCGTCCGTCGGCGCGACGACCGACTACAACGCGGCTACCTTGAACTTCAACGTGAGCATCTCGCCGGCACCGTTGATTGTGATGGCGACGAACGCCACGCGCGCCTTCGACCAGCCGAATCCGAGCTTTGGCTACAGCTTCGCGACGTTTGCGAATGGCGACACGTCCAGCGTGGTGAGCGGTGTGCCGCAGTTTTCGGCCACGGCGCAGACGCTCTCCGCGGTGAGCGGCAGCCCGTACCTCATCAACATCTCTCAGGGCACTCTGGCCGCGGCCAATTACAGCTTCAACTTCAGCCCCGCCACCCTGACGGTGACGCAGGCGCCGCAGACTATCACCTTCTATCCGCTGCCCACGCTGACGAGCGGATCGACCTTCCCGCTGACTGCGCGCGCCAGCTCCGGGCTGGCGGTGACGTATGCCGTCACCGGCCCGGCAAGCATCACCAACAACGTGCTGAGCGTCACCGGCAGTGGCCCAGTGCAGGTCACAGCGAGCCAGACCGGCGGCACGAACTACAACGCAGCTACTTCAGTGACAAGGAGCTTTACAGCCCCATGATCATCCGCTCGCAAGACCAACGGATACTCCAGGGCAGCGCGGCTCTGCTGGCCGCAGCTGTGGTGCTCGCGCTGACGGGCTGCGCCGGCCTGGGCGTCAGCCCGATCTCGACTTCTAGTACCGGCTCCGCGATCCACGGCATCGCTGGAAGCGTACACGGCGGCCAGCAGCCGGTCTCCGGTTCCACGGTGCAGGTCTACCTTGTGACGAGCGGGGCGCTCAAGGGTCTCTCCGCCGCGCCGGCCGGTGCAAGCGCCACGACAGATGCAGGTGGGAACTTCGCCATCACGACCAGCTATAGCTGTCCCAATGGGAGCTATGCCTACATCGTCGCGACGGGCGGTAACTCCGGTGGTGGCGGCGCTAACTCGGCGACGGCACTGATGGCGGGCCTGGGGCCATGCCCTGTCACGAGCGCCGTGGTGAACATCGATGAGGTAACCACGGTCGCCTCGGTCTATGCGCTGGCGCCTTTCATGTCCGACTATAAGCACGTCGGCTACACCAGCTCCTCGACCGGCATCGCGAACGCCTTTGCGATGATCAACACGCTATCCAATGTGGCGCTGGGCACGTCGCCGGGGCTGAGCGTGCCCGCCAATGCGGCCATCCCCAGCGCGGAAATCTACACGCTGGCTGACATCATCGCCAACTGCATCAACAGCAATATCCTTACCGCATCGACCTGCTCTACGCTGTTTGGGCTTGCAACGCCGCCAACCGGCGGCATCACAGCAACCGACACCATCGGCGCGCTGCTCAACATCGCCACCAATCCCTCCGGCGTGGGTAATATCTTCGGCCAGGTTCCAACCGGGCCGCCCTTCCAGCCAACGCTCACCGTGGCTCCGAGCGACTGGACCATAGCCGTGAAGCTGACGGGCAACAACCTGAGCACTCCGTGGGGCGTAGCCATTGATGGCTCCGGTAATGCGTGGGTGACGAATGAGACCGGGGCGCTGCTTTCAGTCTTCAACTCCACCGGGAATGGCATCGCCAGCGCCGGCACTCCCGCGGCGACCTCCGGCGCGCAGGGCATCACCATCGATGGCTCCGGCAATGTCTGGGTCGCCAACGCAGGGGCAAATAACGTGCTGAAGGTCACCTCCGGCGGTGTTCTTTCCGCTACTGTCAGCAGCGGCATGGCCGGCCCGGTCGACGTCGCGGCTGATGCGCGCAACAACATCTGGGTGGCAAACTTCAACGGCAACAATGTGCTGGAGTTCAACAGCAGCGGCGCATTGCAGAACACCCTTACCGCTGGCTCGGTCATTGTGCGACCCACTGCTGTCGCCATAGATTTCTCCGGCAATGTCTGGATCAGCAATAGCGGCGCGGGCATCATGACCGAGTACAGCAAGACTGCCAGCCTCATCAGCGCCGGATATACCGATAACGCACTACAAGGTCCCGCTGGAGTTGCTCTCGACTCCGCTGGACGCGCCTGGGTCGCCGGTACGGGCGGGCCCGAGCTCAGCGGATTTACTGCGGCAGGCACCACGGCTGGCAGTGCTCCCATCTATGGCGTGCTGAATCAGCCGGTCGGTGTCGCGGTAGACAGCGCCGGGACCATATGGGTCACCAACAGCACCGCGACCGGAAGCCTTTCGCAGTTCCAGGCTGCAACGGGAACCTCGGTCGCCGCCTCGCGCGGCGCACTGAATACACCGGTGGAGGTTGCCGTTGACCCCTCCGGCAACGTATGGACGGCTGACTCCGGCGACAACTCCGTCTCCATCTTTGTTGGTCTGGCCGCGCCTACCACCACGCCGCTGGTAACACGCACGAATTAGCGCAAACGCCGGCTCGCCGGTGTTGTTTTGGGTAAGGAAGCTTCGCTCGTGAGATGAGGTAGTAAGAGTATGGAGCAGTCAAAGATTTATGTATCGTGTTCTCGCCTCAAGTGCTAGTATTTGCCACAATTACCAATAACCAACCAAAGGCCCGATCAGATTCGCCACTTTCAAGCAGGAGCCTGTCATGACTAACGTGTCCACCTATTTCCATCGCGCTTCGCACATCCTGACCGTGCTTCTTGTGACGGTTTCGGTGCTTCTCTTTACAGGGCGCGCCACTGCCCAGGAGCACGGCACGCCGATGGCGCTTCCGGGCGCCGCTACCAGCATGTCTACCGTTTAAACCCCTGCGGCAAAGGGCTTCGAGCCCGTTGCGGACCCCGTCAGGCAGCTCTCGCACGCAGGAGGCCCCCAGGAGGGCATCAAGCTGCACGGCCACTGGACCATCGACGTCAAGAACCCCGACGGCACCCTGGTCAAGCACAGCGTCTTTGAGAATCAGCTGCAGTATGACGGCACGCAGTACCTGACCGCGCTGATCTCCGGCTACGGCGTGGCCGGCGACTATGCCATCT
>Ga0302154_10001156_pt1 | contig 22237 bp, 19 predicted proteins | sample I_Bog_N2_3_FD_193507 | JGI IMG/M metagenome (GOLD analysis project Ga0302154, IMG submission 193507) | Peat permafrost microbial communities from Stordalen Mire near Abisko, Sweden - I_Bog_N2_3 | ecosystem: Environmental > Terrestrial > Soil > Wetlands > Peat | place: Sweden: Abisko, Stordalen... | reverse complement strand
CCGTTCGGTTGCTGTCTCGCAACCAGAACCTAGCGAAAACCCATGATGGCCGCCCGACTTTTCAGCCCGCCCGCAACGTCAGGCGAAGTTCGCGCAGCGAACACAGCCTGACGTTGCGGGCGGGCTCTTACACCACTCCGTGGGACGCGGCCGGGTGCAGGGCAGAGCCCTGCAAAATCAAGACAAGTGCGATATCCTGGCGCTTATGGGGCGAAGCCTCTTCAGGCTCGCCGGTATGAACGGGCGGTTACGATGCTGTCGGTGATCGTCTACGGGCGCAACGACGCCCACGGCTATAATCTGCCCAAGCGGGCGGCAATCAGCCTCAATTGCCTGGCCCAGGTCCTGGGCGACGACGACGAGATTCTGTTTGCCGACTACAATACGCCCAACGACCTGCCGACCTTTCCCGAGGCTGTTCGTGACACGCTGACGCCGCGCGCCCGCGGGCTGTTGCGGGTGCTGCGCATCCGCCCGGCCCACCATGCCCCGCAGGCGACCCGGACTCACCTGGCGCTATCCGAGCCGGTGGCGCGCAACGCCGCCATCCGCCGCGCCCGTCCTGGCAACCGCTGGCTGTTGTCGACCAATACCGATGTGGTGCTGGTCCCGCCGCCGGGCACTCCGGGGCTGTCCGCCGTGCTGCCGTCCCTGGCCGAGGGAAGCTGGCATCTGCCGCGCTTCGAGCTGCCCGAAGCGGTATGGGAGGAGTTCGACCGGCTGGACCCGGCCGGCATCCTGTCGGGGCTGGCCGCCCTCGGCGACCGGCTCGGGCTTGATGAGATCGTGTCCGGTTCCGAGGCGGCGGTGTTCGACGGTCACGGCGATTTCCAGTTGATGGCGCGCCATCAGGTCGAAGCGGTCCACGGCTTCGACGAGCGCATGCGCTACGGCTGGGTGCTCGATTCCAATCTGGCCCGACGGCTTGCCTTGCGCTGGAGTCCGGCGCAGGCGTTGCCCGGGGGCTTTCGTCTCTACCATTGCGACCATACCCGGGTGGTGGGCGCCATCCACGGCTGGGACCGGGTCGAGAACGACTATCGCCGGTTCTTCGCCGGGGTGGACCGGCCCGAGCCGCCGGGGCAGGACGAAAACTGGGGGTTGGCCGGGGTCGAGCTTGAGGAGATCCGCCTTGCCACCGGCTCCGGAATCTTCGTGCGGGCGCTCTCACGGGTGCTGCCGGCGCCGGGACCTCCCTTGCCGCCGGTGTCCTACAGCCCCGACCATCCGGCCGGCCCGGCCTATCCGGCCGAACATGTTCTGCCCTATCTGTGCAACCTGATCCTCACCCACCCGCGCACCAGCCGGCTCGCCTGGTTCGGCGGGCGCGCCGTCATGTTAAGGCTTTTTGTCCGGGCCTGGACCGAACTGGGCTTTGTCCGGCCGATCCTGGTGCCCGACAGTTGCCCGCTCGAGACCGGGGATCTGCCCGGTCTCGAGCGGGTTCCCGAGGCCGAGGCGTTGGCCGGGGCCGGACTGTTCGTCTTCGAATTCGGCGCCGCCAGCCAGGACCGGCCCGGTCCCCCCGACCCCGGCACGTCCGGCCGCTGGAGCGATGCCGACCTTGGCCGGCTGGTCCCGGTGCGTCGCGGGCTCGAGCGGCTGGCGGCGGCCGAGCGCGCTCTGGTCGCGGCCGGGGCCGCGTCGCGGCTGGTCATCGCGATCAACGCGGTCAACACCCTGTTCGAGCCGCTGGTGGCCGGGACCGTGGCCTCGGGGCGGATTCCCTACAGCACCCGGCTGCGCCACGGGCCAATCATCGCGGCGCCGCCCCCGGCCGAGGCCCGCTCTTTCCATCCCAAGGCGCTGGCGCCCTGGCTTGGCCGGCGGCTGGGCCGGCGCCAGCCGGTCCCCATCACCGAAGCGGTGCGGCTGGTCAGCGACCTGGAGACGGTGCTGGAAGAACCGGTCGGCCCGGCCCGGCTCGCGGTCATGACCCGCAACGCCACCGCCCTGCTGGCGCTCCTCGAACACCCTTGGCTGACCGGCACCACACCTGCCGGGCGGCTCGAGGCGCTGCGCATCCGCATCACCGCCACCCGGGGCAGCGTCCGGCTGGCCGCCCGCCTTTCGGTGCCGGTGGTGGCGGTGCCGCCGCCGCCCGCACCCTGTCGTCTTGCCACCGTCGAGGACTGGGAGGACGATGACTGGCTCGCCATTGCCCGGCACTTCTGCGGCCCGTTCGCGGCCAACCGCTTCCATCAGTCGGGGGCGCTGTGGGCGCGTGTCCATATCGTGCGCGAACTGGAGCGTGCCGCGATCGATGATCGGAAGGTGCTGGTGGTGGCCGGCGCGTCCGAATCGCCGGTCCCGGAGCCGCTGGCCGAAGTGCTGAGCGAGCGAGGCTGGCAGGTGACGCTGACCGGGACCGCGGGCGCGGCGCCGGCCGGTCTCTTTCGCGATCCCGCTCATTTTACCGTTCGGGCCGAGGCCGAACTGCCGGCGGCGGCGCGCTGGAGCGTCGTGGTGCTGGCACCCGGCCCGACCTGGGACGTTTCCGCCTTGGTCGCGGCCCGGACCCGGCTGGTGCCCGGCGGCATTCTGGCGGTGGCGGTGCCGGTACGCCTTGACGGCGAACCGCACCCGCCGTCGATTCCTGCCGCGGCTCTGGCGGTTACGGTCGCGACCCTCGACCATGCCTGGAGCGAGGACATGCCGCCTTGCCCCCATTACGTCGCCGTCAGCGCCGATGGCGTGACCGTTACCGGGGTGTGGCTGGCCCGCGGGTGATGGCGAAACCCATTCCCCGTTGCCTCATCTGACCTGACGTTGGCCGGTATCATTTTTGTCCCGGGTGAGTATGATCCCGGTCAGTGTCGAAGGGGATTCAAAGGAGGGGGCGACCGCCATGGCCGTTCTGGTGACCGGCGGTGCCGGATATCTCGGCTCGCGTCTGGTCGCGCATCTGATCGGGCGCGGCCATCAGGTCGTGGTCTTCGATCGCCTGTTTTATGGCGGTGAAGGACTGCTGCCGCTGATCGATCATCCGCGCTTTCGCCTGATCCCGGGCGACGTGCGTGACCGGCAGGCGCTGCGGGCGGCGATGAGCGGCTGCCGGGCGGTGGTCCACCTGGCGGCCATTGTCGGCGAGCCGGCCTGTGCCCTCGACGAAGCCCTGACCCGGGCGGTCAACCGGGATGCCGGGATCGCCGCGCTCGAATGTGCCGAGGCCGAAGGCGTCGACCGCTTCATCACCATCAGCACCTGTAGCAATTACGGCGTGGTCTCGGCGGACGAACTGGCGACCGAGGATTCGCCGCTGCATCCGCTGTCGCTCTACGCGCGCACCAAGACCGACCTGGAGCAGGCGACGCTGGCCCGTCGCGGCCCGCTCGCGGCCACGGTGCTGCGTCTGGGCACCATCTGCGGCCTGTCGGTGCGGATGCGCTTCGACCTGCTGATCAGCGAGGTTGCCCGGGCGGCGGTTCTCGGCGAGACCATCGAGATTTTCAAGCCGCAGGCGTGGCGGCCGTTTCTTCATGTGGCCGATGCCGCGGCGGCGGTCGGGTTGTGCCTTGCGGCCGACGCCGGCCGGGTTGCCGGGCAGGTGTTCAATGTGGTTGGCGAGAACTGCCGCAAGCACGATCTGGTCGATCTGGTCCGCCACCATTTCCCCGAGGCCAGGATCGTCATCACCGACAAGGCGCCGGACAACCGTGACTATCGGGTAAGCGGCGAACGCTATCGGGCCGCGCTCGGCTTCGAGCCAGGGCACACCGTCGCCGACGCCTTTCGCGAGGTTGCGCAGGCGGTGGCGCTCGGATTGTTCCGGCAACCGCTGTGGCCCGGCTACAGCGCGATTCCATTGTCCGGCGGCTTTCCGCCGGATGGCCCGAGATCCTGAGAACCATACCCATGGCCCACCCGATCAAGCTCCATCTCGGCTGTGGCAAGCGCCATATCCCGGGCTTCATCCATGTCGACCGGGTGCCGTTCCCCCATGTCGATCATGTCCAGGACATTCGCCGGCTCGACCTTTTCGCCGACGCCTCGGCCGGGCTGGTCTATGCCTGCCAGGTAATCGACTATTTCGACCGGGAGGAAATCCCGGCGGTGCTGACCGAATGGCGCCGGGTGCTGATGCCGGGGGGCATCCTGCGGCTGTCGATCATCGACTTCGAGGTGCTGACCCGGCTCTATCGGGCCGGTCTCGGGCTCGACTGGTTCCTGGGCTCGCTTTACGGCAAGATTCCGGTGGAAGACGGCACCTTCGTCTACAAACGCACGACCTATGACGAGCCGTCCCTGACCAGGCTGCTCACCGATTGCGGCTTCGTCGGAATCGAACGCTGGGATTGGCGCACCACCGAGCATGCCCAGGTCGATGACTTCTCCCAGGCCTATTTTCCCCATATGGAAAAGGAACGGGGCATTCTCTGGAACCTGAACATGCAGGCCAGAAGACCAGAGACGTGACCGGTCGAGCACGGGGTCGCTCACCCCAATCTGCCGGAGCACCACCAGGGTATGCGGACTGTAACCGAACATCAGGCGGGAGATGGCTTCCGGCTCGCCGTCACACGAAATGCCGCAGTGATCTCCGGCGCGAACCAGCTCGGGCTGGGGGCGAGTCGGGCCGCTGAAGTCGATACCCCAGACCTCGGGCTGCAAAGAGTCCGCCGCGTATCCGGCAATCTTGCAACCGAGCGAAAAGGCCGGTTGCCCCTGGCTCAGGATCGGCAGGTAATGCTCGTCATAGATCAGATCGATCACCCGTTCCGCGATCCGGCGGACGGCGTCCTCGTGGCCGTCGACCTGCCAATGCTGATGGTCGCGAGACCGTCCGTCGATCCGCTTGCGGACTTCCTTGAGCAGGGTCCCGATCGAGATCCCGCCGATGTTGCCGAGCCCGTAGGTCACGGCGCCGACCGGCACCGTCGAGGACAGCCGGAAGACTTTTTCGGCGTTGTTGTAGATGTTGACGAATTGCGCGCCACCGGCCGGATCCCAGCGCGACATGGTCGACGCGCTGTCCGATGCCAGGATCACGCCATCATAAATTGTAATCACGACCGCAACAGTCATGGTCCCCTCTCTTCACCCGATCCCGGCGGGCATCCCGGTACAAGTTCAGCCTGGCTCCGAGACCGCGTAGAACGCCTGGGCGAACCGGAGATTCATGGCCCTCAGCGCCTCTTTACCCCGGATCGTCACGTCGGTGATCAACTGGAACTGATCACGGCTTTCCCTAGCATACAGCTTGACGCGATAGAGGGTTCCCCAAGGCTTGTCCTTGACGATCACCACCACCCCTTTGTCGGGCTGGCGATAGGGGCTGCCTTCGGCGATCTCGATCAAGCGGCCACGGGCGGCGGCGGCGTCATGGTCGGGGTGCAGATAAAAATTCACGATGCAGAGAAGGTTGTGATTGCCACTGGTGGCGTTGTGGATGCTGGCACCCCACAGCTTGGTGTGCGGTACCGTGACCTCGGTGTCGTCGGCGGTCACCAGACGAACGGCGCGGGCGCCGATGGCCACCACTTCGCCGTAAACGCCGTCGATCTCGATCCAATCCCCGGGCTGATAGGTGTTTTCCAGGACCGTCACCACGCCGGCGATCAGGCTGCTGCCATAGTCTTTCAGGGCGAAGGCCAGGGCCAGACCGAGACTGGCCACCACCGCGACGATGTTCCGGAAGGTCGGTTCCACCAGGATCGGCACGATGATGGCGATGGCACCGGCCCAGATCACCAGGCGAAGAATCGGGATCACCCGGAAAATCGTCAGACGCCAGCGTGGCGACGCCTGTTCGGCGGCCCGACGGATGGTCCACCGCGTCGCCAGAATCAGGGCATGGGCCGCGAGCAGAATGGTGAGGACCAGCAAGAGATCCCACAACGTCAGGGTAATCAATCCGAGGGTGTCGAGGGTGCCGGAGTTGGTCATGGTCAGGCTTTCCTTTCATCGATAACAGGGGATGTGGCGCGCGCCCACAGTGCGGTCAGGTCCCCGGGCAGGGTGTCGGGATCGAAGGGCTTGGGAATGACTCCGGCCACCCCGAGGCTGAGGTACCGCGTCACCTCTTGGGGCTGCGCCTTGGCGGTAACGAACGCCACCGGCGTCGCCGCGGTCGCCGGCAAGAGACGCAGTTCGGCCAGGATCGCCGGACCATCAATGCCGGGCATCATCACGTCGAGCAGGATCAACTGCGGCCGGAAGTCCGGGGCGCGGTGCAACGCCTCGCGGCCACCGCTACAGATCTCGACGGTGAAGCCGCCCAATTCCTCCAGGACCAGCCGCAGGACGGTCTGGATGTCGGGATCGTCTTCGACGCAGAGGATGCGGGTCAGAGGTTCAGACATGGTGGTTCCTTATGGGTGGGCGACGCGGCGGGCAGATCGACATGGAAGCAGGAGCCGCCACCGGGGCGGTCCTCGAAGCCGATGGCGCCGTCGTGGCGGTCGAGGATCATGCGGACGATGGCGAGGCCAAGGCCGGTGCCGCCCTTCCGGCGGCTGTCGGTGGCGTCGGCCTGGGCAAACCTGCCGAAGATACGACCGCGGAATTCCTCGGGCACGCCCGATCCCCGGTCGGCGACGGTGACGCGCACGCCGTCCCCTTGACGGCGGGCCGAGACCTCGACGGTACCGCCGGCCGGCGAGAACTTGGCGGCGTTGGACAGCAGGTTGGCCAGCACCTGCATCAGGCGGTCGAAGTCGCCGTTGACCTGCAAGGGCTCGGACAGCGGTTCGACCGCGAAGCCGACCGCGAGTTGGCGGGCGTAGTCTCTGTTGGCCTCCACGGCGTGATCGAGCAGAGCGCCGATGTCGATCCCGGCGAAATGAAACTCCATCCGCTCGGACTCCATCTTCTCGATATCGAGGATGTCGTCGACCAGCATCCCCAGGCGCTCGGTGTTTCGATAGGCAATGTCGACCAGCGAGGCGGTCTTGGCCGAAACCGTGCCGCCCACGCCTCGGAGGATCAGCTTGAGCGTGCCCTTGATCGAGGTCAGCGGCGTGCGCAGTTCGTGACTGACCGTCGCGATGAACTCCGTCTTCAACCGTTCGACCCGCTTGCGCTCGGTGATGTCGCGGACGATGCCGGTGAACAGCCGGCCTTCGCCCAGCCGCACTTCGCCGACCGCCAGGTCCATGGGAAAGACGGTCCCGTCCTTGCGCAAGCCGGAAACCTCGCGGCCGATGCCGATGACCTTGGGCTGGCCCGAACGAAAATAGGCCGCAAGATAGCCGTCATGTTCGCCCCGATAGGGTTGGGGCATCAGCATGGCAACGGTGCGGCCGATCACCTCTTCCGGCTGGTAGCCGAAAAAGCGTACCGCCGCCGGATTGAGGCTGTGGACGATGCCACGGTCGTCGATGGTGATGATGCCGTCCACCACCGTGTCGAAGATCGCGCGCAGCCGGGCCTCGCTGTCGGCCAGCGCCGTCCGGGCGTGGTCCGTCGCCGCCAACTCCCGCCGGGAGCGATCGAGGGCCAGGCCCAGGTCGAGCGTGTCGACCACGATTTGTGCCAGATCGGCGAGTTGCCGCCGCGTCTCGGGCGACAGGTGGCGGGGTTGGCGGTCGATCGCGCACAGCGTCCCGAGCCGGGCACCGCCCCGGGTCCGAAGCGGCGCCCCGGCGTAGCAGCGAATGCCGGGCGCGCCGGTCACCAGCGGATTGTCATGGAAGCGATCGTCGGCGCGGGCATCCTCCACGACCAGCACCCGGTCGGACAGGATGGCGTGAGCGCAGAACGACAGTTCGCGCGGCGTCTCGCCGGCCTCCAGCCCGACCTTGGACTTGAACCACTGGCGATGGCGGTCGACCAGGGAGACCAGCACGATGGGAAAACCCAACAGTTCCGAGGCCAGCCGGGTGATACGGTCGAACCCCGGCTCGGGCGGCGTGTCGAGGACGCCGTAGCCGGCCAGCGCCGCCAGGCGCAATTCCTCGTCGGGGGGAAGCGGTGGAGGGATCATGGCTGGTCTTCTCCTGATCACCGCTCGCGCAGAGCCTGGGACAACGCATGGTAAACCGGCTTCAACAGCACCGCCATCAGCGTGCGCTCGCCGGTTCGGATGTCGGCGATCACGGTCATGCCCGAGGCCACCGGATGCAGCGACGGGTCGGCGCCGACGTAGTCACGCTCCAGCCGGATGCGGGCGCGGTAGGTGCGGTTGCCGGCGGTGTCCTGGAACGAGGTCGGCGACAGGGTCTCGATCACGCCGGGAATGGCCCCGTACCGGCTGTAGTCATAGGTCATGACCTTGACCGCGGCGGGCAGGCCGACCCGAACGTGGCCGATGTCGCGCGCCGGAATCCGGGCCTCGACCTGAAGCCGGGCCTCGACCGGGACGATGTCGACCACCACCGAGCCCGGAGCGACGACGCCGCCCACCGTCTCGGTCTGCAACCCGTGGACCACGCCGCGCACCGGGGCGCGAATCTCCAGGCGCTTCACCCGGTCCTCATCGCGTTCGACGGCCTGGCGCAATTCGGCCATTTCGGCGGTGACCTTATCCAGTTCGGCCACGGCGTCGGTGCGAAAGCGCACCTGAAGGTCGGTCAGGCGGGATTCGGCCTCGACCGCCGCCTCGCGGCTGCGCTGGGCCTGGGCGACCATGTCGCTCAACTGGCCCTGAAGACGAGCCTGCTCGCGCTGGTACTCCAACAGTTGCATGCGCGGATAGTCGCCCTGTTTCACCAGGAGGGCGCGCACCGAAACCTGTTCGTCCATCAGGGAAAGTTGAATCCGCACCGCCTTGATCTGGCCGTCGTACAAGGCGATCTCGGCCTTGCGCTGTTTGATCTGCTGGCGCGCCACGGCTTCCTGGCTGCCCAACGCCCGGCGCTTGGCGTCGAGCAGGCTGGCCTGGCTGGCCGCGAGTTCCGCGTAACGTCCTTTGCCCGCCGGCACCGGCACGGCGCGGCCGTCGATGGCGGCACGCAACTGGCCGGCCCGCAAATCCAGCCCGGCCAGCCGGGTGCGCAGCCGCTCCAACTCCGGCAGCACGGTGCCGCCCGACAGTTCGATCAGGAGTTGGTCCGGCTCCACCAGATCGCCTTCGGCCACCAGGATGCGGGCAATGATACCGCCTTCCAGATGTTGAAGGTGCTGGACCGAACCGGCCGGCAGAACCTCGCCCGAAGCCGGGGTGACCTCGGCAATCGGCATCACCGCGGCCCAGGCGATGAAGGCGACGACGGTGGCCAAAACCGCGGCCACGATCAGCGCCGGCAGCCGGCCGGGACCGACCTCGTCCAAGCCGGACGACTGGCCGAGCCGGAGCGAAGGCGACCGGGTAAACCAGTGCGAAGGCGACCGGGTAAACCAGTGCGAAGGCGACGGCAGGTCGGATACCGAAGGGGTGGCGGTGTTGGTCATCGGGCGGCTCCAGTCATCTTGGACAACAGGTCACGGGGCGGGCCGCTGAAGGTCAACGCGCCCTGGTTGAGCATCAGCACCCGGTCGGCTGCGGCCAGATGCCGGGTGCGATGGGTAACCAGCAGCACGGTCGAACGGCCGCGCAGCATCTCGATATGGTCGAGCAAGCGGGTCTCGGCCTCGGCGTCGCCGGGCGTGCCGGGCTCGTCGAGCAGCACCACCGCGGCATCGGACAGCCAGCCGCGGGCCAGGGCCACCCCCTTCAGCAGGCCAGCCGGCAGTTGCCGGGTGCCAGCCCCGGACAGCGAGGTTTCGAGACCGTCGGGCAGCGACCGGAGGGCGTCGAGAATACCGGCGCGGCATCGGACAGCCAGCCGCGGGCCAGGGCCACCCCCTTCAGCAGGCCGGCCGGCAGTTGCCGGGTGCCAGCCCCGGACAGCGAGGTTTCGAGACCGTCGGGCAGCGACCGGAGGGCGTCGAGAATACCGGCGCGGGCACAGGCGTCCTCGAGGTCGCCGGTGGTGGCGAACGGGTCGGCCAGCCGCAGGAAGTCCGCAATCGTTCCCGGAAACGGGTCGAAGCTTTGGGGGACGTAGGCAAGAGAACGACGCAGTTCGGTCGGGTCCATCTGGCGGACATCGAGACCGTCGATCAGCACCGCGCCGGCCTGGGGCTGGTAAAGATTGAGGATCAGCCGCAACACCGAGCTTTTGCCCGAGCCGTTGGCGCCGACGATCGCCACCACCTCGCCGGGCTTGATCTCGAAGGACAGGTTGGCCAGCGCCGGGCTTGCGGTTCCGGGATAACGCAGGAAGACGCCCGAGACCGTGACCCGCCCCAGGCGCCGGCCGCTGCGGTTGGCGGTGTTGGCGCCCTGGTCCCCGGCCTCTCCGGCCTGGGCCATCAGCAGATCGAGGCGCTGCACCGCGCTGGTGATCTCGTCGACGCGGGTGAGCGCCACGAACAGCATCTGGAACGGCGCCAGCGCCCGCCAAACCAGGGCCATCGAGGCGATCAGAGCGCCGACCGAAATCCGTTCGTCCATGACCAGCAGCGCGCCGGCCGCCAGGGTGGCGCCGCCCGCCGCGATGTTGGCGAACTGGGCGACGTTCTGGGCAATCGCATCCAGGTGCGCCACCCGCAACGCGGCCACGGCCGCCCGTTCCGAGCGGTCGCGGAAGCGGGCCAGCCACAAGTCTTCCTGGGCCGCGGCCTTGATCGTCCTCAGGTTGGCCAGCATCTCGATGGCCATCGCCTGGGGACCGGCGGCGGCGGCGGTCGCGGCGGCGGCGGCCCGGCGCGCCCGGCGGAACAGATTCTGGCCGAGCAGGGCGAACGCCACCGCGACCCCAAGCGGAACCAGCACCAGCCAGCCGGCCAGAACCGCGACCACGGCCAGGAACAGCAGGATGAACGGCAGCTCGAGCACCGCCAGCGCCAGCGGACCGGTGAAGAACCAACGCAGGGTTTCGACCTCGCGCAGCCGGGCCAGATGGGTGGCGGCCGGGAAGCGCTCCAGCCGGGCGAGCGGCAGCGACAGCAGCTTGGACAGCGCGGCGGTGCCGAGCAGCATTTCCAGGCGTCCCGCAATATGGGCGATCAGGGTGCCGCGCAATGTCCGCAAGCCCGCCTCGCAGACCAGTGCCAGGACGATGCCGAGGCCCATATAGGCGAGCAGGACGGCATCGCCGGTGGCGATCACCTGATCGTAGACGGCCTTGGCGAACAACGGCGACGCCAGAGCCAGCACGTTGATGAACAGGGTCAGCAGCAGCAGCCAGCGCAGGCTGCCGGCAAAACGGCCGGCGGTCCGGCCGAACCAGCCGCCGGCCGCCGGCGCCTGGTTCCCGGCCGCCGGCCCGGTCACCGGACCATAAGCCCAGCCGGCGCGGGCCGGGGGCCGACCCGAATGGACGGTACGGTCGGCACCGTCGAAATAGCCGTCGGGGGTCAGCACCAGGGGCGCGCCGTCGTCGCCCACGAACAGGCAGGGCACCGGCCGGTCGGGCGCATCGGTCCGGGTGCGCGCCGCCCCGGTGACGAAGCCGAGGCGGGCGAGCGCGTTACGCAGATCGAGAGTCCGCATCTCGGCGGCCGAACCGGCGGCGGCGACAACCTGGCGGGCGGTGCCGCGCCAGCCAAGGGCATCGAGCATCGGCCCGAGACAGGCGGCAATGTCGGAACCGGCGCTCCCGAACGGGATCACCCGCCGGGGAAGCGGCAAAACAGCGGTGGTCATGACGATTCTCCCGGTACGAGCCGGCCCTCGGCCAGACTCAGGCGGCGGTCGGCCAGGGCGAGGAACTCGGCATCGCCGCCGGTCAGCACCAGCGCGGCGTGGTTCTTCATCCCGGCCAGCAGGTCGCGCAGCCGGCGGCCGTTGGCGGCATCGAGCGGCAGATTGGCCTCGTCGAACAGGATCAGCCGGGGTTCGCCGACCAGGGCGCGGATGATCGCCACCTGCTGGCGGATGCCGACCGTCAGCACCCCGCCTGCGGCACCGCCGACCACGGTGGCGTAGCCATCGGGCAACCGGCGAACCGTGGCGTCGAGCCCCAGCAGATACGCCAGGTACATGGCCTCGTCGGCGAAGTCCCGCCCGCCGCGGAAGCCGGTGAGATTGTCGAGCAAGGTGCCGTCGAACAGCCCGCCACGCTGGGGCAGCAACGCCGCCTGGCGGCGTAACCGGCGCGCCGACGCCTCGGACAACGGCGCGCCATCGGCCAGAATCGCCCCGGCCTGGGGGCGGATCAGCCCGAGCAGGGTCAACAGCAGCGCAGTCTTGCCGCTGCCGACGGCACCCTGGATGGCGACCGCCTCGCCCGGCCGCACCGCCAGCGACAGCCGGTCGAACAGTGGCGCCGCGCGGCCCTCGGGATGAAAGGTAATGTCGCACAGGTCCATGGCGCCGGCGAACGGCGCCGTCGTACCGATTTGACCTTCGGCGGCCTCGGCCGGCAAGGCCAGCCCGGCCTCGACCCTGGCCCGGGCGAGCGTGCCGTCGCGCAACGCCGTCCACAGTCCCAAGGCCGCCTGAACCGGCTGCAAGGCCCGTCCGACCAGCAGGGTGCAGGCCGCAAGTTCGCCGGCACTCAGCGTCCCGTCCAGCACCATGGTCGCACCCACCGCCATCAGCGCCGCGACATTGGCCTGCCCGGCCAGTCCGCCCAACGCCTGGGCCAAGGCACCCTGCCACGCCACCGCCCGCACCGCGCCGGCACTATCCTCTTGCAGGCGCTCGTAGCGGCGCAGCAAGGGTTGATCCTGCGCCAGCGCCTTGACCGAAGGCAGGCCGCCGAGCAGGTCGAGCAGGAAGGCGTGGCGGCGCCCGTCGCCCTCGACCCTGACCGCGACGGCACGCCCCAGAGTGCGACTCAGGCCCCAGCTGCCCAGGGCGAACACCGCCACCACCGCCAGCGGCACCGCCACCAGCCAGCCGCCGATCGCCGCGATCAGCAGCAGGTACAGACCGGCGAACGGCAGGTCGATCAGGGTTGCCGCCATCTGGCCGGACAGGCGGTTGCGCAGGATGCCGACCGCGGCGAGGCGGTCGATATGGGTTCCCATCGGGTCGCGCTCGGCGTCAGCCAGCGGCGCGCCCAGCAGACGTTCGACCAGGGCGGAGCGCAGGGCGTGCTCGACGCCGGCCCCGACCCGGGCCGAGACCACCGACCGGCAGGCGCGCAACGCCGCGTCAAGAACCAGCGCCAGCGCCAGTCCCAGGGTCAGCACCAGCAGCGTCGGCGCCGAACCGTTGGGCAATACCCGATCGTAGACCTGAAGAATGACCAGCGGCAGCGCCAGGGACAGCAGATTGATCCCGACCGAAGCGGTCAGCACCAGACTGCGGCTGGCGGCCGCACCGGGCGGCTGAAGTCCCGTCAGGGAAGGGACCAAGGCGGGAAGCGGGACGACCATGCGACCTCCGGAACCGTCGGATGAGGTATCGGGCGACGGAAACCGAGTGCTCCCGGGCGCCGCTCACGACAAGATGGCGGGCGCCGCCGGTAAGCACACGCGACGAAACAATTCACAAAGGTTTCAGCGGTGTTTCAAACCACGACGTCATATGTATCCAGGGGTGTCACGCTCCCGGTGGGGGTCAAGGGGGCAAAGCGCCCTTCAGCAACCGGCCCCGGTAAACAGGTAGCCGGCGCCGCGCACGGTCTTGATCAGGGTGGGGTGGCCGGGCTCGGGTTCGATCTTGCGGCGTAACCGCGTCACCAGGATGTCGATACTGCGGTCGAAATAGTCCCAGTCCCGGTCGCGCACCGTCGCCAGCAGGGCTTCGCGACTGAGCACCCGGCCGGGACTGTCGACGAACGCGCACAGCGGCGCGTACTCGCCCGCCGTCAGCTCCACCACGTCGCCGGCGGCGGAGACCAGCACCCGGGCGTCGCGGTCGAAACGCAAGACACCGACCATCGGGCCACCACCGACCACCGGCCCCGGAGGCGACACCGCCCCTTCGACGCCTGGGCCGACCCGGCGCACAATGCTGCGGATGCGGGCCAACAGCTCCCGGGGCTCGAACGGCTTGGTGACGTAGTCGTCGGCGCCGATCTCGAGCCCGACGATGCGGTCGATGCTGTTGTCGCGCGCCGTAAGCATCAGGATTCCGGCCCGATGCCGGTCGCGCACTTGGCGCACCAGAGCGAAACCGTCCTCTCCGGGCAGCATCAGATCGACGATCACCAGATCCACCGTGACGGTGGCCAGCACCTCCCGCATGGCGGTTCCGTGTTCGGCGAGACTGACCTCGAACCCCTCGCCCAAAAGGAAGGTCTCAAGATAGGCCCGCATGTCGGGATCGTCATCGACCACCAGAATCCGGCGTCCGATCGGGGTCGTGCTACTCGATTGAACGGACATGGCGCGAACCATTCGATGAAACACCATTCGATGAAACAAATGAAAGGTTGGCGAAACCAACCGTTACGATAAGCGATCTGTCCGAATTCGCCAAGGACTCCATGTTCCCGTTCAGCCGAACACGGCCGACAGCGCCGCCGTCACCGCATCGAGGACCCTCGCCATGCCCGCTTTACCCGCCCGCCCGCCTGTTCTCGAGGCGCCCCGGCCGGCCTATCCCCGCGCCGAGGACAGCGTGCGCCCGTTCGGCAACCTTCACCACGAGGTCGCGACCTCCAGCATCCACACCGGTAACGAGATACTTCACGAGCCGGCCTCCGAGGTTCCGATCGTCGGCGCGGCATCGCTTCCGGCCGGTCCCGGTTCGTCGCCGGCGACCGCCACGGGCCTCCAGCCAGCACCGCCGCCGTCCCTGGCGCGCTTCGACGCCCTCCCGTCCCTGCCCGGCGTTCCGACGCCTGACGGCGATCGCGGAGAGGCGGTTTCACTGGTGTCGGCCCTGGCCACCGGGACCGCCGTCCGGGAGACCGCCGTCGGTGACGGTACCGTCACGGCCGTAGCCGGAAACGCGAACCGTATACCGGTCTCCGATACCGCCCGATCCGCCGGCCCCAACCCGGCCTCAGCCGGAGGCGATTTGTCCGCTGCCGAATCTCCCGCCCTCACGAGGGCCTCCGGCAGTTTCAGCGTCTCCTCATCTGCGGGAAGCGGGACGACAATCACGCCAACCGGAAACACCGGAACGGCGCCCGCTGCCCCCACGGGTTCCTCCCCCGGTGGTGAACCCGTCATCGCACCCGTCGGAACCACCGAAGGAACCACGCCCACGGTGCCTCCGGACACTTCCGGCGACACATCCCCCGGCGGCGGGACCGTCACCACGCCGACCGACGACACCGAAGGGACCACGCCCACGGTGCCTCCGGACACTTCCGGCGACACATCCCCCGGCGGCGGGACCGTCACCACGCCGACCGACAACACCGAAGGGACCACGCCCACGGTGCCTCCGGACACTTCCGGCGACACATTCCCCGACGGCGGGACCGTCACCACGCCGACCGACAACACCGAAGGGACCACGCCCACGGTGCCTCCGGACACTTCCGGCGACACATTCCCCGACGGCGGGGCCGTCATAATCCCGGACCTGACGCCGGTGGCCCTGACCGGCCTCGAAGACACCGCCCTGGCCCTCGACTTCGGCCTGGGCGCGCTGGCCCCGGGCGAGAGCCTCAGCCTGACCGTCTCCGGCCTTTCGGCCGATGCCAGCCTCTCGGCCGGCACCGCCAATGCCGACGGTTCGTGGACGCTTACCGGCGACCAGCTCGCCGGCCTGACCCTGACCGCCGCCGAGCCCGGCGGCTTCACCCTGAGCGTCGACGCCACCGTCACCGACGGCCTGTCCGGCACCACCGCCACCACCAGCGCCACGCTGCCGGTCGAGGTGCTCAACCTCGCCGACGCCCCGGACCTGACGCCGGTGGCCCTGACCGGCCTCGAAGACACCGCCCTGGCCCTCGACTTCGGCCTGGGCGCGCTGGCCCCGGGCGAGAGTGTCAGCCTGACCGTCTCCGGCCTTTCGGCCGATGCCAGCCTCTCGGCCGGCACCGCCAATGCCGACGGTTCGTGGACGCTTACCGGCGACCAGCTCGCCGGCCTGACCCTGACCGCCGCCGAGCCCGGCGGCTTCACCCTGAGCGTCGACGCCACCGTCACCGACGGCCTGTCCGGCACCACCGCCACCACCAGCGCCACGCTGCCGGTCGAGGTGCTCAACCTCGCCGACGCCCCGGACCTGGCGCCGGTGGCCCTGACCGGCCTCGAAGACACCGCCCTGGCCCTCGACTTCGACCCAGCGGCTGACGTCAGCCTCTCGGCCGGACCCTCCGAAGCCGCCGACCCGTTACCCTCCGGCGATCCACTCGCCGGCCTGACCCTGACCGCCGCCGCCGACGGCAGCTTCACTCTCGCCGTCGATGCCACCGTCACCGACAGCCTGTCCGATGCCACAGTCGCCGCCGACGCCGAACCATCGGTCGCGATGTTCGATGTGTCCGAGACCGTCACTCCCGCGGATCTGCCGCCGCCCTCTGTTCAAGAAATCGCGACGACCGAGACCACGGCCACTTTCATGCCTCTCATTTGATCAAAAAAGGACGCGCCCATGACCGACGTTTCCAGTACTCCGGTTTCGGACACCACCGTCACCCGGCTGATGATCGTCGACGATTCGCTGTACATGCGCATGGCGATCCGAACCATGGTCGCGGTGCATCCCGACATCGTGGTGGTCGGCGAGGCCGCCGATGGCGATGAGGCGGTCGCCCTCGAGGCGGCGCTATCACCCGATGTCATCACCATGGACATCGCCATGCCGGGTACCGATGGCATCGAGGCCACCCGCCGGATCGCAGCGCGGGGCGGAGCGCCGGTGATCATGCTGAGCAACCTGACCGAGCGAGGCGCCGAAGCGACCTTCCTGGCGTTGGCGGCGGGAGCGGTCGATTACATTCCCAAATCGGCCTCCGCGCTCGACGTCGACCTCGGCGCCGTGGCGGCGGATGTGACGGCGAAGGTCCGGTTCTGGAGCCACCATCGGCTCCCGACCCCGAATGGAGGCCGGCACGAGCCGGTTCCGTTGCCCTTGCCCTCGGACCGCGCGCCAGACCTGGTTCTGGTCGTCTCGGGCGACGGCAGCTCCCAGGCGGTGCGCGCGGTGTTGAGCGGGATCGGGACCCCGCCGGTTCCGGTGGTGGTCGTCCAGGAGATGCCGACCGCCGTCACCGTGCCCTTTATCGATTTCTTGCGACGCACCACCGGACTGACGGTGCGCGAGGCGCTACCGGGAGCGCCGTTCCAGCCGGGCGAAGTCACGGTGCTGCCGGGCGGCAAGGATATCCGCCTGCTTCGCAAGGCCACCGGGCACCTGTCGGCGACCATCGCCCGACCATCCGGCGCCTCCGTCGCGGATCAGGTGATGATCTCGGCTGCCGGGATCGCCGATTTTCCGGTCGCGGTGATTCTGGGTGGCCGGACACCCTGCCACCATGGCGCCGCGGCCTTCAAGAACAAAGGATTCTTCGTCCTGATCCAGGACCGCGGCACCTGCCTCGCCACCGCCGCGCCGGACAGCGCCGCCGTCGGGGGCGTTTTTCCGGCAGCGTCTCCGGGGCCTCTGGCCGCGACGCTTCGTGCTCTGCTGATATCGCCATCGCCGTCGGACCGGAGCGAACGGTGAGCGACGTCACCGGAGAGGCGGCGGATCGCGCCGCCGCAGTGGCCCGACGCATGGCCGATTTGCGAACCGATTATCGGGCCAGCCTGCCGGAGCGGGCGGCGCGGATCGCCGCGCTCTGGAGCCGATATCGCGCCGATGGCGACCGAAAGGTCGGCCACGAGGCCCGTGATCTGGTCCACCGGCTGGCCGGCACCGCAAGCGTGTTCGGCATCGCCGAATTGGGCCTCGCCGCTCACGACGTCGAGGCCGAGATGCAGCGGGCTCTCGATGGCTTGGCGTCGGTGGACGACGGCGTGCGTCGGATGCTTGATCTTATGGGATTGAACCCGCCGACAGCCAGCAACTCTTCCTGATCCGACAGGCCGGGATAGACGAAGGAACAGCCCATCAGACAACTGCTTTTGCGGCGATCCACCTCAATGTAGAACGACAATTCCGCGGTCGCGTCGGGTTGCTCCGGCGGGCGCGTGGTGCAGCCGCCGACACCGAAGACCAGAGCCATAAGGAGAATGCACCCTGCCCGTGCCATAATCACTCCCGTGCCTGCGCCCATCCTGATTAGCGAAGTCCGGCCAGGGCCATACCGCCGAGGCCGCAGAGGACGATCAGGCCAGCTATCGCCGTCACCCATGCCGCGAGAATAGCCGAGCGGCTGGCCTTCCTGGCGCTTTCCGTTTCCCGGCGCAACTCGGCCAGCACCATTTTGGCCGCGGTCTCGCCCGCCGCCGTTATTCTGGCCTCGATCCACTCACCGGCCTCGGTCAACAGCGCCTCGGCTTCCTTCTTGGCATCCACGACTGCCTGCGTCGAGGCGGCCGTGACGCGATCGGCCTGGACCTTGACCTGGCGATCGAGCTTGACCAGGGCCTGATCGAGCATCAGTTCGTTGATCACCGCCACCGCCAGGATGGGGTCGGCGGCATTCAGCCGAACCCCGGTCTCCCTGGCGATCGCCGCAATCAGGTCTTTCGCGTCCATCACAGGACCGGCGCCAGCTGATCCCGGATCGGCCGCCACACCTGCCGAAGCCGCTGTTTGGCGATCACGAAGAACGCGCTCGACCGATCGGCTTCCTCGAAGGTCAGGCCCCGGGTGAGCATGTCCGCCAGATTGGCCCCGAAGGTGCCGGGATGCAGGCGAACCAGGCGGATCACCGCCAGGATGCGGTGCTTATGGCTCTGGTAGAGCGCGGTTTGCTCGAAGCTGGCGCCGTCGGCACCATCCACCGGTCCATGATGCTCGTTCAGCCAGAGGACCATGTCGGCACTCGCCGGGAACTGGGCCGCGACGCTGTCGAAGCCGCGGCCGGTCTGAACCAGCTCCTGGCCGCCGGCGACGACCAGATGGACGACCATCTTCTTGCCGGCCTCGACCACCGCCTCGGCGATCCCATCCTGCACGAGGTAACGGCTCAGCGGCGCGAACGAGGTCGACCCGTTGTCCACCACGAAATGGGCGTCCTCGGTCAGCATGCGCTCGGTCATGGCGTCGAGCGCCCGCACGTCGATCTCGTCGCTCTTGGGCAGGAACAAAGGCACCGGTTCGGCCTTCAGGGCCGGAATGTCCCGGAGCGAGGCATTCTCCCGGTCGGTGTCGAAGCACACCACCCGTTCGCCCCGTTCCATCAGCGCCTGGGCGATCAGGGACGCGATGTAGGTCTTGCCGACCCCGCCCTTGGGCGCCAGGACCATGTGAACCTTGCGCGGGATGCTAGACCCCGCGCTTGGGGAAATAGCCGGGGCCGAAGAGCCGTTCGACCTCTCCCTCCTGGACGATGCCGTGGTGGTGGAAGGTTGGTCGGCCGGCGGGGTCGGGTCGGGCATGGGCGGGTCCTCCGGTAGAGCGTGTCGGGGCTATCGAGGTGGGGGGCGGCGGATCGGCAGCGGCCGGGATCGGCAGGGGCGACGGTGGCGAAGCCCTCGGCGATCAGCAGCGGCCCCGGCCGCGTCACGTCGCCGATGACGTAATGGCCGCCCTCAACCCGGTCGCTGGGCTCAAACCGCGTGACGCCGTCCTTGCCGATCCGCTGAAGGCCCCGGATGCGGCCGTCGGCGTCCTGAACCGGCACCATCAGACGCCCGTCCGCGTCCTGGCGGAGCCCATGGGCCTGTACGCCCTTGTCGGCCAGGTAGGGATGCGCCCGGGCCGGCGTGGCCGCGGTCCACAGGGCGTCGACCTGCTGGGCGGTGCGCTCGGCCTGCCGCTCACGCCCGCGCGCCCGATCGTGCCGTTTCTCTGCGGCTTGGGCAGCCATCTGCGCCCGGTCCCGGGCACCGAGGGCCGCCGCCGGACCGCTGGCCGTCCAGTTCACGCGCACACCGGTCTTGTGGTTCCGAATCACCCCGGCCGGGCGGCCGTCGAGCTGCCCCTGGTAGGCGCCGCTGCGCTCCCGGGCCTGGTCCCCCTCGACCGGCAGCCGATGGCGCTGGCCATCCATCCGGGCCGGCCCGTCGAGCCGAAGGCCGGCCGCGCGGATGGCCTCGGCGAATTGCCCGGCCGGGTCGGCGTCCACGGCGATGTGGACCGAACCCTTGGCCGGCAGCCAGGGTGTGAAGGCTTCGAGGTCGACACCGGCCGGCACATACCAGGCCTTTTCGGTCCGGTCCCACCTGGCGCCGAGTTGCCGGGCATCGTCCTTCTCGTCATAGGGCACGGCGAGATAGGTGCGCTCCGGGCTGGGTGGTTGCAGTGCGGGACTGGTCTCCCGGATCAGGGTCGGCACCCGGGTCGGCTCCGGGTCGGCGTCCTGCCCGTCAGGGGGTGGCAAGGCCGTTTCTCTCTCGACCGTCTGCTCGGGCACCCGTTCGAAGGAGCGGATCAGCTTCGCGATCTTCTCGGCATCGGCCGCCGCCCGGAAGACCTCGCGGGGGTCTTGTTCCAGCACCTTGATCCAGCTTGCGACGTACGCCACGTGTTGGCTGGGATCGTGGCCGATGCCGAGCTGTTCGCCGAGCATCAGGGAGCCGATCTCCGCCCGCAGTTCTTCCCGGGCATAGCCCTCCGATCCGAACGGATGCGCCAAGTCGCGCGCCAGGCGTGACGAGTGGCCAGACCAATGCCCTTTATGCCGATATCGGCATAAAGGGCATAATGCCGTAATCGGGATTATGCCGCATGGCCTCTGGCGGAGGCTTGCATGCCGGGCTTCGGAACGTGTCAATGATTCTGAGACAGGGGATGGTATAATTTAGGCTTGGTTATTTATCGGTTTATGCGGCGGATTGATCCAGGCGGCGGTTGGTATGTCTGGCGGTTGCGGTTGCTTTTTGACGAAGCGCTCTGGATTTTTTTCGAACGCGATGTCGAGGACGTGCTGCCTGGCTGTGTGGACGGTTTCGGCTTGTCCGTAATGAACCTGGTCCGGGGTCATGAGGCCGATCCCGGCGTGGTGATGGTCCTGATTGTACCATGTGAAGAAGTCGCGGCAAAACGCCTTGGCGTCTTCGATACAACCGAACCGCTTTGGAAATCTGGGCTGGTACTTCAAGGTCTTGAAGTGGCTTTCGGAAAACGGGTTGTCGTTTGAGACGTGGGGTCGGCTGTGCGATTTTGTGACGCCGAGGTCGGCCAGCATTTGGGCGGTGGCCTTTGCTTTCATGGGCGCACCGCGATCGGCATGCAGCGTGAGCTGGCCGGGGGGCACCTGGTGCTTGATCATGGCGTCATTGAACAACATCTTGAATATGGTGGTGTTTTCCGCATCGGCAAGACACCATCCGACGATCCTCCGACTGAAGATGTCGATAATGACATAGAGATAGAAATAAGTCCACTTGGCGGGTCCCATCAGCTTGGTGATGTCCCATGACCAGACTTGGTTCGGGCCTTCGGCCAGAAGCTCCGGCTTCTTGTATTCTGGGTGGCGTAGTTGATTGCGCCGCTCTCGAACCTCGTTATTTTCATCCAGGATGCGATACATGGTCCTGATCGAGCAGTGGTAGATGCCCTGGTCGAGCAGAGTGGCGTAGACTTCAGCCGGGGCGAGATCGACGAAACGTGGTTCGCGCAGCAGTTCAAGCACCGTCTGTCGTTCCGCTGCACTCAAAGCCCGTTCCGGGCGGGGTCTGGGGCGAGGCTCGATCGGCGGCCCGGCCAGAACGGCGCGCCTGCGATAGAGGCTGGCGCGCGGGACTCCCAGGGCGGCACAGGCGGCTTTGGTGATGCCGGGTTCCGTCCGGGCGGCGATGGCGTCCATCAGATCCTGCCGTCGCTGTCGATCGGAGCCAGCGGTATCCCCAGCAACTCCGAAACTTTTTTTTGGAGGTCAATGATGGCTTCGGCACGCTCCAGTCGCTGTTTCAGCCGACTATTCTCTCGGCGAATCAGATCCAGTTCCGCCGCAAACGGATTGCCAGTATCCGGTTTCGGTCCTCGTTTGGCAGGGCGCAACCCTTCGTAGGCCCCGGCATCACGCTGCCGACGCCAGTCGCTCAATACCGACGAATACAGCCCCTCCCGTCGCAAGATCGCGCCAATCTCTCCGCTTCCCGACGCGCGGTCAGTCTCCGCCAGAATACGCAGTTTTTCTTCAATCGAAAAAGTGCGCCGCTTCGGGCGTTCCGAAATTTCCGGATTCGCCGCCGCAGGCGCCGGCACTACAGTCGGCCTACGGCCGTCTTCCGTGCCGGCGCCTGCGGCGATCAGCGGCTTCACAACCTTATTGGGCATGACCACGAGACTCTTCTCCTACGCCCTCAAGGGTAAACTTCCGGGGGGCCGGTGTCTCGTCATTGTTGGCACGGAGGGAAGCGCGCCAATCGGTCTCGATGCTCGACCACAATAACCTGCACATCT
>Ga0302154_10001153_pt1 | contig 22270 bp, 17 predicted proteins | sample I_Bog_N2_3_FD_193507 | JGI IMG/M metagenome (GOLD analysis project Ga0302154, IMG submission 193507) | Peat permafrost microbial communities from Stordalen Mire near Abisko, Sweden - I_Bog_N2_3 | ecosystem: Environmental > Terrestrial > Soil > Wetlands > Peat | place: Sweden: Abisko, Stordalen... | reverse complement strand
GAGTTTGCCTGGCTTGGCTTCCTGCTGCTTTGCGGTGTCGCCGCCGCGCCGTTTCTGTGGCGCCTTCGTCGCGAACCGCCGCCGATTCCCGGGCTGGAGATGCCCGCCGATCCGCTATGGGGACAGGCCGAATCCGAAGCCTGGACCAGCGTGAAGTCGGTGGCGGAGACGGCGCCGCCGTTGTCGTTCGGCAGCACGGATGAGGTGCTGGCGCTGCTGAAGCGCGTGTTCGAGACGGTATCGCGCACATTGCATGCGGACGCGAACGAACCGCTGATGCGGTTCACCGTGCCGGAGGCGCTGCGCGCGCTGGAGCTTGCCAGCATCGACCTGCGCCGAACCGTGCTGCAGACGGTGCCGCTATCGCACGCCGTTCGGGTCAGCGACCTGCTGTGGCTGATGGGTCTGCGCAGGCATGCCGGAACGATCGAGCGCGCTTACGACGTGTATCGCGTGCTGCGCCTTGCACTCGGCCCGGTCGCCGCGGTGGAACAAGAGTCGCGCGCCGCCATCGCCCGGCTGTTCGCCGTGCATGGCGTGCGGCGTATCCAGACCGGGCTGACGCGGCAGATCGTCATGGAGGCCGGGCGTGCTGCCATCGACCTGTATGGTGGCCGGCACAAGATTTCGCGCGAGCAAGCCGCACGCCTGGTCGAAGCGGATCGACAGGCGCTGCCGGAGCAAGCCGCGCCGCTGCCGGTGCGCATCCTGTTTGCCGGCCAGGTGAATGCCGGCAAGTCCAGCCTGCTGAATGCGCTGGCCAAGGCGGTGCTGGCGCCGGTCGATTGCGTCCCGACCCCGGCCGGATTCCAGGAGTTCCGCATTGCGCGAGGCGGTGACCTGGACGTGGTGCTGGTGGACTCGCCCGGACTCGGTGAACCGGACCGGCTGGAAAAGCTGGAGGCGGAGGCGCTTCGCAGCGACCTGATCCTGTGGGTCGCCGCAGCCATCCGGCCCGCCCGTGCGGTGGATGTCGTCGCGCTGGACCGGCTGCGTGGGGCCTTTGCCGCGCGGCCGGGCCATCGGACGCCCCCGATCGTGCTGGCGGTCAGCCAGGTGGACCTGCTGCGCCCGGTGCGGGACTGGGCGCCGCCTTACGACATCCAGACACCGGGCAGGCCGAAGGCTTCGTCCATCGCGGCGGCCCTGGAGACGGTCGCGACGACGCTTGGGGTGGGGCTGGAGGATAGCGTGCCAGTGGCGGTGCCGCAGGGCGGCGCTCCCTACAACATCGACCTGTTGTGGGCACGGATCACTGACGTTTTGCCCGTTGCGCAACAGACGCGGTTGAACCGGCTGCTGACCGACGGGCAGAGGAACTGGGACTGGCGGCGGGTGCTGTCCCAGGCGGTGCAGGGCGGCCGGATGCTGGTGCGGCACGCGGTGGCTGGTTCAAAGGGCGGAGGCGATTGAATTTCTTTGCGCAGTGAATCCGATTGGGTGTCACTGGCCATAGTTAGGGCGCGCAACTGTGTCATGGCGATGAGGAAGCCCGCCGCCATGGTGGCGAACTGGCCTCATCCATCAAGCCCTAGCTCACGGCGGACGATGGTTGCTTTCGCGAAATCCATGCCGGATGCCTTTTGCGCCGCAACCAGTTCAACGAATGGACGGCCATGTTTGGTGACGAGCTGCCATTCCGCTCCCGGCCCCATCCTTGCCGGTTGGAGTCGCCGTTGCAAAGGACCGCGTTCGGTCGAGACCGGCTGTCCCACCGGTGCTTACGGGTGGCCTGATCAGTCTGTAATCAGTGGCCTCACACCGGCGGGCGGCTATGGCGGAACGGCGATCCAGGTGATCAGGTCGTCGCTGCCGGCGGCCACGGCGCGGACGAAGCGCCCTTCCGCCTCGGCGTGGAAGCCGAGGCGCGGGTAAAGCTCCGCCACCACTGCGTTCCTGGGCGTTGGCCGGTGTTCGCCGACCAGCCGCACGACCCCCCGCGCCCGCGCCATTTCGATCAGCGCGCGCAGCATCAACGGCTCGGCCGAGCGGGAGAACACGCGGCAGCTCATCAGCCAGGAATCGATCCGCAGCGCGTCGCCCTCCTGGATCGCGATCAGCGTGGAAACCAAACCGTGGTCACCGAACCGGTCCGCCAGCCGCAGCGCCAGCACGATCGCGTCCGGTCGGGCCAGCAGGTCGCGCAGCGCCGCCTCCGTGTAGCGCCGCGTGGTCAGGTTGAACTGGTTCGTCTTTTGCTCAAGCTGCGCCATCCGCGGCAACTCCGCCGCCGTGGGGCGATAGACGCGGCCTGTCATCGCCAATCCCGCCAGGTAGGACGCACTATCGGTGGCCTGATCGAGCGTCGCCGACGCCTCGTGCCGCGCCGCATAGGCGGCGGTCCGGCCGAAATCCTCCGGCGTGTAGTGCGGCAGGTCGAACCAGTGCCCGGCATCGAGGATCTCGGCGAACCGGGCCGGGTCGGCACCCAGCGGCACCACCGCGACCTCGGGCAGTTCGCGCGCCACCAGGGCGCACTCCGCCGGGTTGTCGTCGGCGAACACCAGGCTGTCGAGCCCCAGATTGAGCTGCCGCGCGATCCGGCGCAGCCCCCTGGCCTTGTCGGTCCAGGCGCATTCGAACGCGGCAAAGTCCTCACGCCGCAGCGCGGCCGCCGGATGGGTGAAGCCGGCGGCGGCTGTCTCCGGTGCGTTCTTCGAGCAGACGGCGAGGACCACACCGCGCGCGGCCAGCCCCTTCACGGTGCGCTGCCAGGAAGCGAACGCCTCGCCGGCGGCGGAGCCGGGGCCGAGCGCAATCCCGTCCACGCCGTCGTCGCCGATCACCCCGCCCCACAGCGTGTTGTCGAGGTCCAGCACCAGCGCCTTGCGGGTGCGCGCGGTGGCCGCTCGCCATGCGCCGCGGAAGACCTGCATGTAGTCAGGCAGCCAGCGTGGGTCGAAATCCAGCCGCGCGGCGTGCCAGAAGCGGGGTGCGGACCAGCGTCGCGTGCCGATTTCGCCGGCCAGCCGTTCCAGGTCGATCCAGTGGACGCGGCCGCGCCCGGCGTCCAGCAGCAGTTCGTTGAGCCGGCGGACCTGGTTATCGGGGGCGGCGGGGGCAAGGCGCTCGGCGACGCCGCAATAGCGCTCGGACGGCGGAACCAGCACATGCTGCAGGATACGCGCGCCCTTGGCCGCCAGCGCGCCCCAGACCGAGCTGAACAGCGCGACGTTGGCGGCCAGCGCCGCGTCCACCGCCGCTTCTGTCGTGCCGATCGGCAGCGGCGCGATCAGACCGCGCCAATCGGGGGCGATCACCGCGATCTCGGGCGCGAAGCGATGCAGCGCCGAGCCGGGATCGAGGGACTCCTGCACGTAGGAGCCGAACGGTGCCTGGTAGAGCAGGGGGAACACGCCCTCCTGGACCACGGCGCACGAGATGGCGCGGCGCAGATAGTCCAGCGTCACGGCCCCGAGCACCGCGATGCGCTGGGTTGGCAGGTCTGGCGCCTCGGACGCGCCTGCGGCGATGCGTTCGCCGGCCTGCATGATGTCCGTCAGAGTGAGCGCTGCAGCGCCACGAAGCCTGCGAATCTCGGTCAGGAGCGGGAGGGTCGCCGTGGGCTGATCGAGCATTCGGATGCGTCCCGGTCGCGGTGGCGACCGGCAGTATCCAAGCGGAACATTAGCAATCCGTTGCGCAACACCCAGGTTCAGAGGTCCGGGAGTTCCGCATCGCCGCCTCGACGCGACAACCCTGCCGGTGCGACCGGACGCGGGCGCGGCCAACCCGAAACGCCCCGCTGTTTTACCCCGGCAACGTAGGGCGGAAAAGCGAAGCGTCTTCCGCCACTGCCGCAAGCCGCACCGAACCTCCGGATGACGCTCCGCCCACTCGCCCAGCCTTCGTTCAGGTCAGCGTATCAAACGTGGAAACTCTCGCCGCAGCCGCAGCGGCCCTTCTCGTTAGGGTTCGTGAACGTGAATCCTGACGTCAGCGCCGTCGCCTCGTAGTCCATCACGGTGCCGATAAGAAACAAGCTGGCCTTGCTGTCCACCAAAACCGTAAGGCCCTTATCGGCGATGACCTCATCGCCGGGGGAGGCGGCATCGACCCAGGACATATCGTAGGAAAAGCCTGAGCAGCCCTTGGTCTTTACGCCGATGCGCAGCAGCCGGTCCTGGCCGCCACCCTCGTAAAGCTGGCGCAGCCGGTCTGCCGCGGCATCCGTCAGCGTCATCAGCGGGGGCAGGGCGCGTGTCTTGCGGGGTTCGGTCGTTGTGCTCATGGGTCTTACATCACCATTGGTCAAAACATATTCAACTGCAGGCGGGCTTCTTCGCTCATTCGGCTCGGGTCCCAGGGCGGGTCCCACACCACAGAAACGTCGCAGCGCGTCACGCCGGCCACCGCCATGATCGCCTCGCGCATCTGCTCCGGCAGTTCCTGCGCGCTGGGACATCCGGGAGCGGTCAGCGTCATTTCTACCCTCACGCTGCCCTCGTCATTGAAGTCGATCGCGTAGATCAGCCCGAGTTCGTAGATGTTGACCGGGATCTCCGGGTCATAGACGGTCGCGATGGCATCGATCAGCACGACGTCGGTCAGCCTGGCTTGCGTTTCCCCGCCCGGCGTCCAGGCGGTGTGCGTGCTGGCGCTCATGTCATTCACTGGTCGCCTCCTTCGTCCCATCCAGCGCTGCCTGCAACGCGTGCCAGGGAAGCGTGGCGCATTTCACCCGTGACGGATAGTCGTGAACGCCGGACAGCGGCGCCAGCCGCTCCAGCGGCTCAGTCAGCGACGCATCGCAGTGCGGACATTCGCCGCTGCGCGCCAGCACGCGAAATGCGTCGAACAGCGCGCGCGCATCGTGCCGGCTGCGGCCTATGACGGTCTCCGCCATCAGATCGGCCGAGGCGATGCTGATCGCGCATCCGCGTGCTTCGAAGCCCACGCCGGCAATCGTTTCATCAGCCGCGTATTTCACCCAAAGATGCACGCGGTCGCCGCACATCGGGTTGTCGCCGGACGCCGTCGCGTCGAACGTGGCCAGCCGCCGCCCGTGCCGCGGATGGCGGCTGTGGTCCAGGATGACGTCCTGGTACAGCGCGCGAACGTCGGAAGGCCCGTCTGGCTCCTGCGGCATCACACTGCCCATCAGGCAAAAAACTCCCGCACCCGCTCAAGGTTGTCGGCCAGTGTGTCGATTTCCGCATGCGTCGTGTAGATGCCGAAGCTCGCGCGTGCGGTGCCATCCAGGCCGAAACGACCCATCAGCGGCTCGGCACAGTGATGCCCGGCGCGCACGGCGATACCCTGTCGATCGAGCAGCGTCGCCACGTCGTGCGGATGCGCGCCATCCAGGGTGAACGAAACCACCCCGCCGCGATCCTGCGCTCGGCCGATGATGGTCAGGCCCTTCACCCGGGACAGCCGCGTCAGCGCATGGTCGGTCAGCGAGGCTTCGTGCGCGGCAATCGCCTCGTAGCCGATCGACTGCACGTAGTCGATCGCGGCTTTCAGCCCGATCCCCTCCAGAATCGCCGGCGTGCCGGCTTCGAACTTGTGCGGCACTTCCGCCCAGGTAGAGCACTCATAGGTTACCGATGAAATCATATCGCCGCCGCCCAGGAACGGCGGCATGCGATCGAGCAGCGCCCGCTTGCCGTACAGCACCCCGATCCCGGTCGGGCCATACAGCTTGTGGCCGGTCCAGGCGTAGAAATCGCAGTCCAGTGCCTGAACGTCCACGCGGCGATGCACGATGGCCTGCGAGCCATCGAACATTACCTTCGCCCCGTACGCATGGGCCAACTGCACGATGCGGTCCGCCGGCGTGTAGGTGCCGAGCACGTTGGACATATGGGTGATTGCGACCAGCCCGACCGCACCGTCCCGCAGCAGCGCCTCGAACGCCGCCATATCCAGCTCGCCGGCGTCGGTGACCGGTGCAATGCGCAACGCGATGCCATGAGAGTCGCGCAGCATCTGCCAGGGCACCAGGTTGGAATGGTGCTCCATGGCCGAGACCACCACGGCCTGGCCCGGCCGCATCACGCCGCGACCATAGCTGTGGGCAAGGAGGTTGATCGCCTCGGTGCTGTTGCGGGTGAACACGATCTCGCTGCGATCCGCCGCGTTCATCAGCGAGGCAACGGCGTCGCGCGCGCTTTCATAAGCCTCGGTGGTGCGTTCGCTCATCCAGTGCAGGCCGCGATGGATGTTCGCGTATTGCGTCTCCATCGCGCCGCTCATGGCATCGATCACCGCACGCGGCTTTTGTGCCGAGGCGGCGCTGTCCAGAAACACCAGAGGAAGTCCCCGCACGGTCTGGCGGAGGATGGGAAAGTCCTCGCGAATGCGCGCAACGTCCAGTACGACCGGGCGAATATCGACGTTCATGCGGCCTGCCTTTCCCACCAGGCCTCGACGCTGCTTTCCAGCACGGCCCGCGCCCCACCGTGAACGATTGCGTCGAGTGCCTCGGCAAGAAACGCGCGCACCAGGATTTCGCGCGCCGCCGGATCGGGAATGCCTCGGCTGCGCAGGTAGAAAAGCTGTTCGGCATCCAGCTCGCCGACCGTGGCACCGTGGCTGCATTTCACGTCGTCGGCGAAGATTTCCAGCTCCGGCTTGGTATCGATCTCGGCGTCCGGCGACAGCAGCAGCGCCTGGTTCATCTGATAGCCGTCGGTCTTCTGTGCGCCGCGCGCAACCTCGATACGGCCCTGGAACACACCGCGCGAGCGGCCCGTCAGCACGTTCTTCACCGTCTGGCGTGACGTGCCATGCGGCGCGTCGTGCCGGACCACGGTGGTGAAATCGGCGTGCTGCTGGCCGGCGAGAAGCTGCGCGCCATTCAGATGCGTGACGCTGCGTGGCCCTGCCAGCCGCGCATGAACCTCGGTGCGCGCAACCCGTGCGCCGATATTCAGCGCGAAACTGTCATAGGTCCCGTGCTCGGCAATCTCGGCGTACAGCGTGGAGAGATGAAAGGCGGTGTGAGACTCATCCTGCAGTCGGATATGCGTCAGCACCGCATCCGCCGCGACATGCACTTCGGTGACCGGGTTGTGAAAGTAGCTCCCTGTGCCGACCGAAATCTCCAACAGCGTCAGCCGTGCGCCGCGCGCCAGCCGGATCGCGTGCCGCAGATGGAACGCGATTGGCCGGCCGCTCCCATTGGTGGCGATGCTGACAAGCTGGACTGTGCCGCCATCAACATTTTCCGGCACCGAGAGCAGCGCCCCATCGGTGGCCAGCATCGTGTTGAGCGCGACCAACGGCTCACGATCGGGCCGCGCCAGGTTGCCGAAATCCGGCGTATCGGCAAAGCTTTCCACGTCGAACGCCGGCGGCAGCGCCGACAATTCCGGCCGGTAGCTTCCGTCAACGAAGACGATGCGCGGTGCCTCGATGCCCGGCACACCAGCGAGCAGCGCGCTGTCTCCCGCCACCGAAACCGGCTCGTCGAACGCCGCCGCGCCAAGCCCCCGCAAATCGGTGTATTTCCACGCCTCATCGCGGCGTCCGGGCAGCCCGGTGGCACGGAACGACTCCGCTGCCGCGTCACGGATCGTGGAATCGCCCGGCAGCCGGTCACGCAATGCCGCGTACCGGGCGAGGAACCCAGCGACCCCAGTCTCGACGGGGACGGTCATGCCGCCTCCGCCACGATATCGGCGTAGCCCCGCTCCTCCAGCTCGTGCGCCAACTCCGGGCCGCCGGAGCGCAGAATGCGGCCGCCAGCCAGCACATGCACGCGCGTCGGCACCAGATAGTCGAGCAGCCGCTGGTGATGGGTGATGACCAACGCGGAAAACGCCGGGCCGCGCAGATCGTTCACGCCATTCGCCACGATCCGGAGCGCGTCGATGTCGAGCCCGCTGTCGGTCTCGTCCAGGATGGCAAGCTTCGGCCGCAGCAGCGCCATCTGCAGCACCTCGTTGCGCTTCTTTTCGCCGCCGGAGAAGCCGACATTCACGTTGCGCTTCAGCATATCGTCCGGCATCTGCAAGCGCTTCGTTTCAGCACGCGCCAGCTTCAGGAACTGCACGGCGTCCAGCTCGGTCTCGCCACGCGCGCGGCGTTGCGCGTTCAGCGCGGTGCGCAGAAAGTTCGCGTTGCCGACACCAGGCAGTTCGATCGGCGCCTGGAACGCAAGGAACACGCCGGCAGCCGCGCGCTGCTCGGGCTCCATCGTCAGCAGGTCGTGGCCGTCGAACGTCACGCTGCCAGCGGTGACGGCGTAGTCCGCGCGCCCCGCCAGCACGTAGGCGAGCGTCGATTTGCCGGAGCCGTTTGGCCCCATGATGGCGTGGACCTCGCCCGACGGCACCGTCAGGTCCACGCCGCGCAGGATCGGCTTGCCGTCGATGGCGGCAGCGAGGCCGCTAATTTGCAGCATGTCTTTCTTCCTCAGCCTACCGAGCCTTCGAGGCTCACCGCGAGCAGCTTCTGCGCTTCGACGGCGAACTCCATCGGCAATTCCTTCAACACATCCTTGCAGAACCCGTTGACGATCAGGTTCACCGCGTCTTCCTCCGACAGCCCGCGCTGGCGGCAGTAGAACAACTGGTCGTCGGCGATCTTCGACGTGGTCGCCTCGTGTTCCACCTTCGCCGACGGGTTGCGGCTTTCGATATACGGCACGGTATGGGCGCCGCACTGGTCGCCGATCAACAGGCTGTCGCACTGCGTGTGGTTGCGTGCGCCCGAGGCCCGCGGCAGCACGCGCACCAGGCCGCGGTAGGTGTTGTTCGACTTGCCTGCGCTGATGCCCTTGGAAACGATGGTGCTGCGCGAGTTCTTGCCGATGTGCAGCATCTTCGTGCCGGTGTCGGCCTGCTGGTGATTGTTGGTCACCGCGACGGAGTAGAACTCGCCGACGCTGTCATCGCCTTCCAGGATGCACGACGGGTATTTCCAGGTGATCGCCGAGCCGGTCTCCACCTGCGTCCAGGAAATCTTGGACCGGCGGCCGCGGCACGCACCGCGCTTGGTGACGAAATTATAGATCCCGCCGCGGCCTTCCGCGTCGCCGGGATACCAGTTCTGCACCGTGCTGTATTTGATCTGCGCGTCGTCGAACGCGATCAGCTCCACGACGGCGGCGTGCAACTGGTTCTCGTCGCGCATCGGCGCGGTGCAGCCTTCAAGGTAGCTGACATAGCTGCCGGCTTCGGCAATGATCAGAGTGCGTTCGAACTGGCCGGTGTTGCGCGCGTTGATGCGGAAATAGGTGGACAGCTCCATCGGGCAGCGCACGCCCTTCGGCACGTAGACGAAACTGCCATCGGTGAACACCGCGGAGTTCAGCGCCGCATAGTAGTTGTCCGACACCGGCACCACGGAGCTGAGATATTTCCGCACCAGGTCGGGATGCTCGCGGATCGCCTCGCTGATCGGGCAGAAGATCACGCCGGCCTTGCTGAGCGTCTCGCGGAACGTGGTGGCGACCGAGACGCTGTCGAACACCGCGTCCACCGCGACCTGCCGGCCCTGATCGGGATCGAACTCGTTGTCGGCGCCCTCGACGCCGGCCAGAACGGCGCGCTCCTTCAGGGGAATGCCAAGCTTCTCATACGTGCGCAGCAGCTCGGGATCGACATCGTCCAGGCTTTTGTAGCCGGGCTTCTTGCTTGGCGCGGCGTAGTAGTGCAGGCCCTGCAGGTCGATTTGCGGGTGCTCGACCTTGGCCCAGTGCGGCTCGGTCATCTGCTGCCAGGCGGCGTAGGCCTTCAGGCGCCACTCCAGCAGCCAGGCGGGTTCCTGCTTGCGGTCGGAGATCAGCCGGATGATGTCCTCGTTCAGCCCCTTGGGCGCGAGGTCCATCGCGATATCCGTCACAAAGCCCCACTTGTATCCGGACTGCGTGACAGACTGGACGGTGTCGAGCGTTTCGGTAACTGCGGCCATAGGGTGTCCTATTCGGCGGCGGTGATGGCGACGGGTCGGGCGGGCACCCGGAAGGCGCGCGGCACCGAGGCTTCCTGCATGTCGGAGAGCGTGATAGACGATAGCGCCTGCTGGATCGCCTCGTTCACCGGGTCCCAGCGGCCACGGACCGGACAGAGACGCTCTGCCTCGCAGCCGCTGACCGAGGCTTCCACGCAGGCGGTCAGCGCGATCGGGCCGTCTACCGCGGTGATAACGTCGGAGATTGGAATGGCGCCAAGCGGGCGCATCAGCCGGTAGCCGCCGCGAGCGCCGCGCTGCGACGTGACCAGCCCGCCGGCCGCGAGCGTCTTGAGCACCTTCGCCACCGTGGGTTCGGGGATGCCGGTGGCCGAGGCGATGCAGGGCGACGTTTCGACGCAATTGGAGGCGGCGAGACGAACCAAAACCACGACCGCGTAATCCGTCAGCTTTGACAACCTGAGCATGGATTGTCGTTCACCCCGGTTGATTTTAATCGGACCAGGACGGTCCTGATTGACCCGAAATGGCGCATCGCCGGCATCGCGTCAAGGGCTGAAACGAGCATCAGGGGGGAATCGAAAAAAGCCGCGCGTCAGGCACAGTCCGGAGTGAAATCAATCCTGTTTGCCGATCACGGGAGACGGCTCGTTTCATCCACCGAAGGCGTCATGCGCGGGTAAAGCGCAGCATGCGGCAGCGGCTGGTGACCACCCGGAGCGTGTTGTTCGTCTCCAGCACCAGGCAGGCGCGTTGCCGCCGCGGCCCCTCGGTGTGATCGGCCAGGACGCTGCGTTCGCCCAGCGGCATCAGCGGCAGGGTGGCGTGCAGCGGCCCGGCGCCAGTCGCCAGGAAGCCGCCCGGCGTGATTGCAAACCGCCCGTTCTGCCCGGTGCAAACCCAGGTGCCGACAAAGTCCGCCGACACCTCCGCATCCGCTGGCACCGGCCGGAACCGGCGCGCGACATGGCCGATCTCGCCTTCGATCGCATCGCCGGCAAAGCGGAGCGATACCGGCAGAGCGGACGACCGGCTGACGGCGGTGCCGTCCTCGCCCCGGATCAGCGTCTCCGTCGCGCCGAGAAAGGACAGCTCGCCGCCCTCGTGCTCGATCCAGAACGGATCGCCGTCGGCGACGAACAGGCCCTGCGGCAGCAGGCCGGACGCGGGCTCGGGCGCCGGCGCGCCGGTCAGCGCGGCCAGCACCGTCAGCGCGATGCCGTGCGCGTCGGTGTCCTCCCGGTTGCTGAGCACCGCGACGCCGGCGCCGCGCCCGGGCAACAGCAGGAAATGGTTCTTGTAGCCGGGCAGGGACCCGCCATGACCGATGGCGATCTCACCGTCCAGCGGCGAGCGCGCAAGGCCAAGGCCGTAGCCGGTGGCGCGCCCATCGCTCAGGTGCCGCCGGGCGCCAAGCGGCGCCAGCAGGTCCGCGGCCGGGGCGCGGCGGGTCATCAGCGCCTGCAGCCAGGCAACCAGGTCGCTCGCGCTGCCGGCCAGCCCGCCGGAGGGCGAGAAGTGCAGGCCATAACGGCCGCGGCGCCAGCCGGACGAGGTGCGGTAATAGCCGGCGGCAAGATCCGTCACCGGTTCGGACTCGTCCTCCGGCAGCCGGATCGACAGGCCGAGCGGGCGGAAGAACCGGGCGTGCAGCGTCTCCCCGAACGGGATGTCCAGGCCGGCCAGCGCCGCCTCGACCAGGCGGTAGCCTGTGTTGGAGTAGGAGACTTCGCTGCCGGGCGGAAAATTCAGCGCATCGGCGCCGGCGGCAAAGCGCAGCAGCGACGCGCGGTCCAGGCTCGCGCTCCACGGGACGCCAAGCAGCCACATCGCTTCCAGCGCATCGGGCAGCCCGCTGGTCATGTCGAGCGCCCGGGCGATCGTCACCCCCGCCTGGGCCGGCGCGAGCTTCGGCAGATACGCGCCCAGCGCATCGTCGAGCGACAGCCAGCCTTCCGAGGCCAGCCGCACCAGCAGCGCGGCACAGAAATGCTTGCTGATCGAGGCGTAGCGCACCGCGGTCCCGGCGGTGAACGGCAGCGCCAACTCAAGCGAGGCGAGGCCGCCACAGGCCTCGGCGCGGATGTCCGACCCGTCGAACAACAGGATGGCGCCGCCGGGGCCTCCCTCGGCGGTCCAGCGCCCCGCAATGCCGGCGGCGGCTTCCATGGCCTTGCGCCAGTGCATGAAGCTGTGTCCTCCTTGCGGGTCAGCGCGCCTCCCCATCCCGCAGCAGCGTGGCGGCGCGAACGGTGCTGCGATGCTGCACCAGATGGCCGTCGCCGCGAAGCACTTCGAACCGCGTCGCGTCGCCTTCCCGCCAGAACCGGACATCGAGGCTGTGCCGCCCGAGCCTGAGATCGTAGAGCGCGACATCGGGCAGCCACTCGGGCAGCCACGGATCGACGAACACGTGCCCGCGCGGGGCATCCAGGTCGATGCCCAGCATCGCCTGCAGCAGCGAGAAGGCCGAGCCGGCCGCCCAGGCCTGCGGCACGTTGGCGCCGAGATACTGCACCGGGAAGCCGCTGACCTCGCGGTGGACGCCGGCATACAGCTCCGGGAGCTGGCTCAGCAGGAAGTGGCTCGCCGCGTGGCTGATGTCGTGGGCGATTCCCGCCGCCTCGCGATGAAAGCCGTAGCGCTTCATCCCCAGCGCGATCAGCCCGTTGTCGTGCGGCCAGACCGAGCCGTTCTGGTAGGAGTAGGGGTTGTAGGCGGGATGGTCGCCGGACAGCGTGCGGATGCCCCAGCCGCTGTTCATGTCGGGGGCCAGCAGCCGGGCGATCACCCGGCCCGCGCGCTCCGCCGGCACGATGCCGGACCATAACAGGTGGCCGGGATTGGAGGCGGCGGTCAGCACCGGTCGCTTCTCGCCGTCCAGCATGTAGGCGTAGAAGCCCGAGTCCTCGTCCCAGAACAGCGCGTTGAACCGCTCGAACAGCGCCGCCGCCTTGGCGCGCAGGGTGCGGGCGCGGCCCGGGTTGCCCAGCTCGACATAGATCTCGGCCATGCGCAGCCAGGCATCGTAGACGTAGCCTTGCAGCTCGCACAGCGCCTTGGGGCCGCGCACGGGCGTGCCGTCGGCATGCACCATGGAATCGCCGGCATCCTTCCAGGCCATGTTCTCGTAGCCCACTGGCGAGCGCGTCTGGTACTCCTGGATGCCATCGCCGTCCCGGTCCCCCCAGTTGTCGATCCAGTCCAGGCAGCCTTCGGCGGTGGCCAGGTGGTGCTCCAGCAGCCGCCGGTCGCCGGTGGCGCGCCAGGCCGCGTGCAGCGTGATCAGATACAACGGCGTGGCGTCGGCGGTGCCGTAATACGGCGTGTGCGGAATCAGCTTGAAGTGTGCCAGTTCGCCGTAGCGCAACTCGTGCATGATCTTGCCGGGCTCGGCGTCGCGGAAGTCGTCGCGCTCCCTGGCCTGCCAGTGGCCAAGCACGTCCAGCGTGCCGCGGGCAAATTCCGGATAGATCAGCACGTTTTGCAGGCTGGCGATCAGGCTGTCCCGGCCGAACGGGCACAGGAACCACGGCAGCCCGGCCGCGGGCATGAACACCATGTGGTCGGAGCCCGCCAGCGGCAGGCGGAGCGCCGCCATGTCCTCGGTCGCCTGGCGGTAGAAGCGGTAGAACTCCTCGTTGCTGGTTCGCAGCTTGAGCACGGTGCGCTGCCAGTCGTGACGGGCCTTGGCTTGCTCCGACTGACTGGCGTGTTTCGCGCACTCGCGCGGCGCCGTGTGATGCCGGTCGCCGTCCGTCATGTCGTAGAACAGGCAGCAATGCCAGGTCGCGCCGGGGCTGATCCGCACCTCGAAGCTGAGCCGGCCGTTGGCGTACACCGCATGCGGGTCGTCGGTGTGCGTGCTCACGCTGATCGAACGGACAAAGTCCCGGTTGCGGTAGGTGGTCTCCAGCCGGTGATGGGCGTCCGACCACTCGGTGGTGATCCGGCCGCGGCGGACGATGCGGTTCGCCTTGACGTCGAAGATATCGGCAAAGTCGGAGCGGATCGCGACTTCCAGGTTGAAGCGGACCGGGCGCGGGCCGTGATTGGTGATGTCGAGGTCCTCGTGCAGCCCCTCGCCGATCACCCGGCTGAGGCGGAAAGCCAGCGTGTGGGCGGCGACGGCGCCGTCCTCGGTGAGGAATGACCGGTTGGTCAGGTAGATTTGCGCCAGGTCGTCGTTGACGGCGCCGCCGTTCAGCAGCTCCCATTCCTCGCCGTTGGCGTAGACCGCCCAGGCGCTGATCAGGCGCGTGTCGAGGAAGAACAGCCCCTTGTCGGTGGGCCAGATCACCTCGCCGTTGGGCTCGGTGACCAGCACGGTCATCCCGTGGTGGATGGCAATCTGCGGCGGGCCGACCTGGACCTTGAACGGCATCGGCGGTTCCTCGCTGGCTTGGGGAGTGCGCTTTGTTCGAGTTGGGCCACCTGTATGGTTTCGCAAGCGCCACTTCGCCGCAGGCGGTGGGGCGGCTGGTCAGGTGATGCGCCGCGTTCAGGGGGCAGGAATGACGGAGGGGGTAGGGATAACGGAGCCGACGCGCTGGACGCTCGATCACATCCGGCAGCACATCGAGGAGGGGCTGCCGTTGGTGCCGCTGTTCAATCTGGAGGTTATGGCGGCGGAGGCGGACCGGGCGGTGCTGCGGCTGGCCGAGGGGCGGCACGTGACCCGGCCGGGCGGCAGCGTGGCGGGGCCGGTCCAGTTCGCCCTGGCTGACGTTGCGACCTACGCGCTGATCCTGGCGGCTCGGCACGATCCTGGGGCGGTGACGGTGGACCTGACGATCCACTTCCTGCGCGCTGCCCACAGCCTGCCGCTGCTGGCCGAAGCGACACCCCTCCGCGCCGGCCGGCGGTTGTTCACCGCCATGGTGCGGATCAGGGAGGAGGCGGGCGAGCGGCTGGTATCGCAGGCGACCACGACCTGGGCGCTGTCGTAGCCAGAGCGCGCCGGCCGGTTGGGCGAGCGCCCCAAACTTAACCGGCCCCTGATGGCGTTCTTCTCCGTGATCGCCTTCGTAGGCAGGGCGCTGGGCTTCTTTCTGCTTGCAGGCAGGCGACCCGCAGGCGCGATCGTCAGGCGCGGGCGAACGCCACCACGCTTTCCAGCCGTGCGGACCACAGGAACTGGTCGATCGGTGTCGCGCTCGCCACATGGTAACCCGCTTCCCGCAACGCCCGGCCATCTCGGGCCAGCGCCGCGGGATTGCAACTGACGTAGACGACCACGGCAGGTCGTGCCGTCGCGATGGAGGCCATCTGTGCCGGGGCGCCCGCGAAGGGCGGGTCAAGCACAACCACGGTGCATCCGGCCAGCTCCGGCGCCGCGAGGGGCTGGCGGGCAAGATCGCGCTGTGTCGCACTGAGCCGCCCGGACAACCCGGCCTGGTTTGCCGCTATTCGCAGTGCCTTCACGGCGGCGGCGTCGCCCTCCCACGCTGCCACCCGTGCCCGGCCCGCCAAAGCGAAACTGAACGCGCCGCAGCCCGCGTACAACTCGGCGATCCAGGCCCGGGAGGGCAGTTTCGCGGGCAACGCCGCCAGCACCGCGGTCGCAATTGCGGCTTCGCCAGCCCTGGAGGCTTGCAGGAAGGCGCCCGGTGGCGGGGAGATCGTGACGCTGGACGAGGTGACCGTTGGCGGGCGCAGCACACAGACCGGCTCCGGCGTGTCGTCGTTCAGCGCCCAGGCAACGCGCGTCAGCATGTGCTCGCGCGCGAGGGCGGTCAGCGCCGTGCGGTCCGCCAGCGTCAGCGCGGCATCCGTGCGCAGCAGCAGGTCGGGGCCGTTGTCCAGCAGGTTTGCCACGACCGACGCCTCGCGCCGCAGCCCCTGCAGCCGGGCCAGCACCGCACGGACCGGCGCGATCAGTGCCGTCAGCGCCGGATCGAGCACGTGGCAGTCGGTAAGGTCCACGACATCCTTGCTGCGCGGCCGGTGCAGCCCGAGCACCACGCCGGCCGCCACGCGCCGCGCCGCCAAATCCAGGCGCCGGCGCACCCGGGGCGGCGTCGGCACGATGTCCGCCACGTCGAAGCCGTCGAACCCCGCCCGGCGCAATGCATCGCGCAGCAGGCCAGTCTTCCACGCCAGGTAGGCATCGCCGCGCCAATGCTGCAGCGAGCACCCGCCGCACGACCCGAAATGGGGGCAGGGGGGTGCGACGCGCCGGTCGCTCGGCTCCAGGATGTCGCCGGCGATCGCCGCCCAGCCATCACCGCGCGGCGCCACCGGCCGCGCGAGCACCAATTCCCCAGGAAGGGTCAGCGGAACGTAAAGCGGCGTGCCATCCGGCAGTGCACCGATGCCGTCGCCATCCGCGCCCATGCGTTCGATACGCACGGTGCTGGCCGACGGAACGGACCGGCTGACCGCGCGGCTGGACGTCCGGGTTCCGGCAAGCGGCCGGGGCTTAAGCGCCAAACGCCGACAGCCCGGTCTGCGCGCGGCCCAGGATCAGGGCGTGCACGTCGTGCGTGCCCTCATAGGTGTTCACCGCCTCCAGGTTCATCAGGTGGCGGATGACGTGGTACTCGTCGGAGATGCCGTTGCCGCCGAGCATGTCGCGGGCGTCGCGCGCGATCGCCAGCGCCTTGCCGCAGGAATTGCGCTTGCACAGGCTGATCATCTCGGGGGCGGCGTTGTGCGCGTCCATCAGGCGCCCCAGGCGCAACACCGACTGCAGCCCCAGCGTGATCTCGGTCTGCATGTCGGCGAGCTTCTTCTGGATCAGTTGAGTCGCCGCCAGCGGGCGGCCGAACATCATGCGCTGCATGGTGTAGTCGCGCGCCGCGTGCCAGCAGAACTCGGCGGCGCCCAGCGCGCCCCAGGCGATGCCGTAGCGGGCATTGTTCAGGCAGGAGAACGGTCCGCGCAGACCCTTCACCGACAGCGCATGCTCCGCCGGCACGAACACGTCCTGCATCATGATCATGCCGGTGACCGAGGCGCGCAGCGAAAATTTCCCTTCGATTTTCGGCGCCGACAGCCCGGTCATTCCCTTATCGAGCAAGAACCCCCGAATATCGCCGCTATCGTCTTTCGCCCAGACCACGAACACGTCGGCGATCGGCGCGTTGGTGATCCAGGTCTTTGCCCCGTTCAGCCTGTAGCCGCCATCGACGCTTTTTGCCCGCGCGCGCATCGCGCCGGGGTCGGACCCGGCATCCGGCTCGGTCAGGCCGAAGCAGCCGATGTACTCGCCGGACCGCAGCCTGGGCAGCAGCGTGTCTTTCTGCGCGTCCGATCCGAACGCCCAGATCGGGTACATGACCAGCGACGACTGCACCGAGAATGCGCTGCGGTAGCCGGAATCGACCCGCTCGATCTCTCGCGCGATCAGCCCATAGCTGACGTAGTTCACGCCGGCGCAGCCGTGGCTATCCAGGGTGGCACCCAGGAGGCCCAGCTCCCCCATCTCGATCAGGATCTCGCGGTCGAACACTTCGTGCCGGTTGGCGTCCAGCACGCGCGGCAGCAGCCTTTCTTGGGCGTAGGCATGCGCGGTGTCGCGGATCGCCCGCTCGTCCTCGCTGAGCTGTTCGTCAAGCCGCAGAACGTCGTCCCATGTAAAAGGCGTGAACCGGCTGCGGTGCTGCGAGGCGGGACCGCTCAAGCCTACGACTCTCCGTCGTCGATCGAGGCATGCGCGTGGCGCGTCGGGCGACCCCGCACCAGCATGAAGGCCGGAATGTCGTCGCCGAAGCCGAGCACGGCCGGACCCAGGTCATCGTCCCGCCGGCGCGGCTCCCGGCTTCTGTCGTCGCGACGGCCTTCGTCCCGCCGGGCGCGCTCGCGCGGTGGCGGCGCAAGGGGCAACTCCACGGCCTGCGGCTTTACCTTCGCGATGGACACGGGCGCGATGGACACGGGCGGCTCCACCTTGGGCTTGACGCTGCGCGCCGGTTTGGCCGCAGCCTTTTCCTTCGGCGGCTTCGGCTCTGACTTCTTTGCCGCTGGTTTGCGACCGCGGCGACCGCGGCGACCGTCGGTTTCCGACCAGCCCACCGGGTCCAACCCCTCGATGGGCAGTTTCGGAATGCCGTGGCCGATCAGCTTCTCGATCGCCTCCACCGCGAACCGGTCTTCGGGCACCGCGATGGTGAAGGAATGGCCCTCCAGCCCGGCGCGGCCGGTGCGGCCGATGCGGTGAACGTAGTCTTCCGGGTGGTGGGGCACGTCGAAGTTGAACACGTGCGATAGGCCGCCGATGTCGAGGCCGCGCGCCGCCACGTCGCTGCACACCAGAAGCTGCAGTTCGCCCGCCTTGAACTTCTCCAGCGTCGCGAACCTGACCGACTGCGCCATATCGCCGTGCAGCGCACCGACGCTGAACCGGTGCTTGGTGAGCGACTTGTTCAGGATGTCCACATCGCGCTTGCGGTTGCAGAAGATCAGCGCGTTCTGCACGTGCTCGGTGCGGACAAGGTGGCGGAGCGCCTCGCGCTTGTCATGCTCGGCCACCAGAACCAGGCTCTCGATGATCGTCGTCGCCACCGAGGCGGAGCGGGAGACCGTAACTTCCTTCGGATTCTGCAGGAATGCGTCGGCGAGGCGGCGGATTTCCGGTCCCATGGTTGCGCTGAACAGCAGCGTCTGCCGGTTGCGCGGCAGCATGGCGACGATGCGCTCGACATCGGGGATGAACCCCATGTCCAGCATCCGGTCCGCTTCGTCTATCACCAGGACACGGGCATCGGTCAGCAGGATAGTGCCGCGCTCGAACATGTCGATCAGCCGGCCTGGCGTGGCGATCAGCACATCCACGCCGCGGGCCAGCACGTCCTTCTGGTCGGACATGCTCTCGCCGCCGATGATCAGGGCATGCGTCAGCTTCAGATGCTTGCCGTACTGGACGAAATTCTCGGCAACCTGCAGCGCCAGTTCCCGAGTCGGTTCCAGGATCAGGCTGCGCGGCATGCGCGCCCGCGCCCGGGAGCCGGCCAGGATTTCCAGCATCGGCAGCGTGAAGCCGGCGGTCTTGCCGGTGCCGGTCTGTGCCGTTCCCAGCACATCGCGCCCCATCAGCACGTAAGGGATCGCCTGCTGCTGGATCGGCGTCGGATGCAGGTATCCCATGTCGGCGATTGCGTGCAGCACCGGCTCGGACAGGCCGAGCTCGGCGAACGTTATGCGAGGCGGCTCCGCGTCTGGCGCGTCCGCCGGCGCCTCAACCTGTCCCGTTTCCGGCGACTCGGCTTCCGCAGCATCAGGCGCCGATGCAGTCTGGGGCTCGGACTGATCCTCGGATTCGACCCCTGGGACCTCGACTTCTGGGGCCTCGACAGGCTCGACCGCAGACGTCTCGAGATCCGCGGCTATCGGCGACGCGACGTCCGTTGGCGCAGCCGACCCGGCCTGCTCCCGCGCAACTGCGTCGCTGTCCGCCGCTGCCGGCGACCCGATCGCATCGTTGTCACGGCGGCCCTGACTTCGCGCAACTGCGTCGCTGTCCGCCGCTGCCGGCGACTCGGTCAACGCCTCGCCCGGTGGTTCCGTGCCCGGCGGCACAGACGTCTCTTCGCTGGGCAAGTGAATGGTTACGTCCTCGCTGGGGGCGTGGTCGGTCGGTCCCGCCGTGACGGTCGTGATATCGGTCAACACTTGGTCCAGTCGATGCTGGTGGCGCGCGGGGCCGCGATGATCGCGCTTGGTTCGCACGAGCTGTCGTCGCCCGCGCAATTAGCGCCGCATATCAAGAGGAACGGCGCGAAAGTCAAGCTTGGCGGCGCCGGGTGGCCAGGTTGCAGGCGATTCGCTCCGCCCCCCTCGCTTTTCCCGCCGTTCGCATGAGGCGCGCTGCCCGGCCGGGCGCCCCCGGGGGCGCCCGGGGGCCAAGGTGGGGCACCGACGCGTGACTGACTCTCGGACTGCCAGGCAAGACCCATATGTGGCATAGTCGGCAGGCTTTTTAAGCCGAAAGGTGCTTATCATGATTGGATTCCTGCGCGCAGCCGCCCGCCCGGCGCTGTTCGCGTGCTGCACAAGCCTGGTCGCCTTGGCCGCAGTCCCGCCGGCGCATGCGTGGTGGCGCGGCGGCGTTTGGATCGGGGTACCACCGCTGTATGTCGGGCCGCCGGCCTATTACCCGCCGCCCGCCTACTATCCGCCGGTCTATGCGCCGCCCGTGTATGCGCCCCCGCCTGTGGTTTATGCGCCGCCTTCCCAGCAATTGTCGCCCTCGCCCGGACAGGCCTGCTACGCAGGGTCCTACACCTGCCCGATGGACAGCCCCGTGCCGCCCGGCTCGTCCTGCTTCTGCCAGACCAATCAGGGCACCCGCGCCTGGGGACGCGCCGGATGATCGGGCGGACCTGACGTGTCGGGCGCGAACGACCCTCGCGAGGACCGAGCCCTTCCCCGCCAGGCGGAGATGCCGCCGCCGATCGAAGACTACGCCTTGATCGGCGACTGCATCACGGCGGCCCTCGTCAGCCGCCACGGCTCGATCGATTGGCTGTGCTGGCCGCGTTTCGACAGCGGCGCCTGCTTTGCCGCCCTGCTCGGCGCACCGCGCCACGGGCGCTGGAAAATCGCTCCGGCCGAACCGCCGCTCGCCGTCCGCCGCCGCTACCGGCCGGGCACGCTCATCCTGGAGACCGAGTTCGATACGCCGACCGGCACTGTCGCGCTGATCGACTTCATGCCGCCTGGAACGCCGAACTCATCCGTGGTGCGCATCGTCGAGGGGCGTCGCGGCCAGGTCGCCATGCATGTCGAACTCACGCTGCGCTTCGACTACGGCGCGGCGATCCCCTGGGTAACCCGGCTGGAGCACCGCACCGGGCAATGCGCCGTCGCCGGGCCTGACCAGGTGGTGCTGCACAGCGGCACCAGGCTGCACGGCCGGAACTACCACACGGTCGGCGACTTCACCGTTGCCGCCGGCCAGCGCGTGCCCTTCGTGCTGACGCATGCGGCGTCGCATCTCGAGCGTCCCGTTCCGCCCGACGCCGAAGCGGCGCTGACGGCCACCGAGTCGGCCTGGACCGAATGGTCCGGTCGTTGCACCTACAATGGTCCTTGGAAGGACGCCGTCCAGCGCTCGCTGCTGACGTTGAAGGCACTGACCTACCGCCCGACCGGGGGCCTCGTCGCGGCGCCGACCACCTCGTTGCCGGAGCAGTTGGGCGGGACGCGAAACTGGGACTACCGTTACTGCTGGCTGCGCGACGCGACGTTCACCCTGCTCAGCCTGGTCCATGCTGGCTACCCGGAGGAGGCGCAGGCCTGGGGCGCCTGGCTGCGCCGCAGCGTCGCCGGCACACCGGCCCAGGTGCAGACGATGTATGGCCTGGCAGGCGAGCGGCTGCTACGCGAGTGGGAGGTGCCCTGGCTGCCCGGCTACCAGGGCGCGAGTCCGGTCCGGGTCGGCAATGCCGCCAGCACGCAGCTCCAGCTCGACGTCTACGGCGAACTGGTGGACGCCCTGTACCAGGGTGCGCATTCCGGGCTGGTGAAGCCCAAGGCAAGCTGGGACCTGCAGGTGGCCCTGGTCACCCACGTCGAAACGCTTTGGCGGGAGCCCGATGAGAGCATCTGGGAGGTGCGGAGCGGCCCCGCGCACTTCACCTTCTCCAAGGCGATGGCCTGGGTCGCGATGGACCGCGCCATCCGCGGCGCGGAGGAATTCGGCCTGCCGGCCCCGATCGAGCGCTGGCGCCGGGTGCGCAAGGAGATCCACGACTCGGTGTGCCGGAACGGATTCAACGCGGAGAAGAACAGCTTCGTTCAGGTCTATGGCGGCACGGCGGTGGATGCGAGCCTGCTGCTGCTCCCGCTGGTCGGCTTGCTGCCGGCCGGTGACCCGCGCATCCGCGGCACGGTCGCGGCAATCGAGCAGGAACTGGTCGTGGACGGGCTCGTGCAGCGGTATCGCACGGATGAAAGCAAGGACGGGCTGCCGCCGGGCGAGGGCCTGTTCCTTGCGTGCAGCTTCTGGCTGGTCGATAATCTGGTGCTGCAAAACCGGGATGCCGAGGCGCGCGCGTTGTTTCAGCGGTTACTGAATCTGGCGAACGATGTCGGGCTGCTGGCGGAGGAATACGATCCGGCCGCGCGGCGCCAGACCGGCAACTTTCCGCAGGCGTTTTCGCATCTCGCGCTGATCAATTCCGCGCTGAACCTGGAAAGCCACCATGGCCCGGCGCGCAAGCGTGGCACGCATCCGGACCACCACGCGAGCGCGGGGTGACTGCGGTTTCCTGCTGTGGTTTCCGAAATGCGGAACGATGGAGCGAATCGTTGGTGTTCCTGTGGTCTCCCTCGCGATGTACTAGGGTATGCTCACATCTCGTGTCGTATGCGGATTGGTCTCGGAAAACCTTTGCGCGCATACGACGCGGTACGATTCGGTGCTCTCCGGCAACCGGAGAACACCAACCGCAATGGACTGGTCGCT
>Ga0302154_10001151_pt1 | contig 22318 bp, 16 predicted proteins | sample I_Bog_N2_3_FD_193507 | JGI IMG/M metagenome (GOLD analysis project Ga0302154, IMG submission 193507) | Peat permafrost microbial communities from Stordalen Mire near Abisko, Sweden - I_Bog_N2_3 | ecosystem: Environmental > Terrestrial > Soil > Wetlands > Peat | place: Sweden: Abisko, Stordalen... | reverse complement strand
TTTCGGCAAGCATCTTGCTCTGCACCATGAAATCGCGCGTTTTCTTCCAGCGCTCGTCGGTCATGATTCCGATGCCGTGCGTGGCCGCATCGCCGCCGGTGATGCACTTGATCGCTTTGAACTTGGCGATGCTATAGGCGATCTGATCGTCGCCTTGCTTGGGGTTCGCCACTTTGATCAGCGCGTTGCCGGGTGCCGGCGCGGCGAGATACGATTTCCAGCCCTCCATCGTCGCGCGCACGAAGCGCGCCACGACGTCGGCATTCTTGTCGATGTAGGCCTGCGTCGTGACGAGCGTCGTGCTGTACGGTGGGTAGCCCTCGTCGGCGAACAGGAAGAACTTCGTCTTCGCGCCGTGTTTCTCGGCCTCGAACGGTTCGGCCGTGATGTACCCTTGCTGCGCCAGGGTCGCATCCACGTAAAACGGCTGTAAGTTGAACGTGTACGGTCCGGCCTGATCGTCGGTGAAGCCGTATTTCAGTTTCAGCCACGGCCAGAAGGTGGAGTACGCGGTGCTGCTGACGAGGATCTTGCGGCCCTTGAGCGCGGCCAGCGACGGCACGTCGGGGTGCGTCATGATCCCCTGCAGATCGAACTGGTTGATCGCACCGATCGCGACCGCGGGCACGCCCTTCGCGACGCTGTCGAGCACTTGGATGTCGTAGCTCACGATGATATCGGCGTTGCCGCCGCCGAGCAACTGCATCCCGTTGACCTGCGGTCCGCCCATCTGGATATCGACGTCGAGCCCGGCCTTGGCGTACAGACCCGTCGCTTGCGCTTGATAGAATCCGCCGTGTTCGGCTTCCGCGAACCAGTTGGTCAGCAGCCGCACCTTCGTTAATGCGGCGGCGGCGCGGGCGGAACCGATTCCGCTTGAGGCGGCGATGAGGGCACTCGCGGCGCCCGCGATGGCGGAGCGGCGCGAGAAGACGGTATCAGGCTTGGTCATCGAACGGGGCTATGCCCGTTCCGTTTGCCGGCCCTCTGGACAATGTGAACACGAGGGCGGCGTTTATTCCGCCGAACCCCGCGGAACTGCTGAGCACGACGCGCGGTGCGAGCGCGAGCGGCGCGCGCAGTACGCCGACCGCGCAATCCGCAGCGGGGACCTCGCAGTTCACGACCCGCGGCGCGCGCCCGCGCGCGATCGCCAGCAGCGAGAGCACCGCTTCCCAGGCGCCCGTCGCGCCGAGCGCATGGCCGTGCTGCCCCTTCGTTGCGGTCAGCGGAATCCGCCCGGCGTCCGCTCCGAAGACGAGGCGTAGGGCGTCGGCTTCGCCGCGGTCGCCGAGCACGGTCCCCGATCCGTGCGCGTTGATGAGATCGACGTCGTGCGGCGCGACGCCGGCTTCGTCGAGCGCGCGGCGCATCGCGAGCGCGTTGTAGGTGCCCTCCGGTTGCGGTGCCGACATGTGGAACGCATCGTTGGTGAGCCCGTAGCCGGCAATCTCGCCGTAGATGCGCGCGCCGCGCGCGAGCGCGTCATCGTAGCGCTCGAGCACGAGCATCGCCGCGCCCTCGGCCATCACGAAGCCGTCGCGGTCGCGGTCGAAGGGGCGGCAAGCGCCGGCCGGATCGGCGTTGCGCGTCGACATCGCGCGGATGACGGTGAACGCGCCGAAGACGAGCGGCGCCAGCGGCGCTTCGCAGCCGCCGGCCAGCGCCGCGCGCACCTCGCCGCGCGCGATCGCGCGAAAGGCGTCGCCGATCGCCACCGCACCCGACGCGCACGAGTTCCCGTTGGCGACGTTGGGCCCGCGTACGCCGAACTCCATCGCCACGTTGCACGTCGCCGAGCCGCCGAAGACCGAGATCGCAAGCAGCGGACGGATTGCGTCGAGCCCGTCCGCGCGAAAGACGTCGTGCTGTTCGTCGGCGTAGGCGAGGCCGCCGAGCGCCGAGCCGACGTACACGCCGATGTCGCTGCCGTCGCCGTCGATGCGAAAGCCCGCGTCGTCGACGGCCAGGCGCGTCGCCGCCAGCGCGAATTGCGCGAAGCGGTCCGTCCAACGCAGCCGCTTGGTGCCGACGAAAGCGGCCGGATCGAAGTCGTCGATCTCGGCGGCCATCGTCGAGGAGTAACCCGCCGTCGGGAAGCGCGTGATCGTGCGGATCGCGATCTGCTCGGCGAGCACGTTGTTCCAGAACGCATCGATGCCGATGCCGAGCGGCGTGACGACGCCCATGCCGGTGACGGCGACGCGATAGCTCACCGCGCGCCCCGCTCGGCCAGCGCTTTCATGCACGCCAGCGTTTTGGTCGCGACACCGTGGATGAAGATATCGCTGACGACCGCCTTGCCGAGAAATTCCGCAGCGATCGGAAAGACGAACGCCAAACGGTGCACGATCCGGACCTCGGTGCGCGCCGCGCCGAGCGGCGTGAAGATCCATTCCACGTCCATCCCGCGCGCCGGTCCGCCGGTGTGGTGGAATGCGATGTGCGGACCGTGCGGATCGTTGGTTTGCCGCGCCGTCCAGCGCAGGGGAAAGAGTCCGAGCCGCGCGCCCATCGCGACGGTCCGCGTCGTGCCGTCGTCGTCGAGCACGCGCACGTAGCGGTAATGCGGCAGGATCTCGGGCCAGCGTTCGGTGGCGGCGGCGAGGCGGTAGATCGCTTCCGGCGGAGCGGCGATTTCGATGCGGTTTTCGGTGACGGTCAGAGGACGAGCTTCCCGAGGACGGCTGGTGTGAAGGCGCTTTGCGGGGCGCGCAGGCCGGCGAGCGCGTCGACGAGCGTGGCGCTCAAGCGCGGCGAGCGGGCGAGATTGGCCGCGGCGCGGCGAGCCAGCGGCGCCACGTCGATCAGCGCGCCGACGGCGGCGCTCAGGCGCTTTCGGGCCGCGAAGTCGGCGCTCCGCTCGCGCGCGTAGCGGGCGAACGCGCGCTCCTCGCTCGCAGCGCCGCGCGCGACGGCGACGATCGCGCGCGCCGCGCACTCGGCCGACGTGAGCGCGAGGAACACGCCTTGGCCCGTGAACGGGTTGAGGAACCCCGCCGCGTCGCCCGCGAGCAGCACGCCGGGTGCGGCCGCTGCGCGCACGTCGTGCGCGAGCGGACCGACGGCGGCGCGCGGCCCGGTCAACTGCGCGTCGGCGAACGAGCGGTGACCGCGGCCGAGTTCCGCCGCCTTGCCCGCGATGCCGCGGTCAACGTCGGCCGACCATGCGGCGAGCGCGGTCTTGGGCACGACGACCATCACGTTGGTGAGGCCGCCGCCGAGCGGGTTGAGCGCGAAGTACGCGCCCGCGCCGACATACATCTCGACGTAGCCGTCGAGGTTCCCAAACCCCGTGTAGTGGCCGCCGACGGCGAAGCGCGACCGGCCCCGGCTCGGCCGCGCGAGCCCCGCGCGCCGCGCGACGACCGAGCCGCAGCCATCCGCACCGACGGTCCAGCGCGCCGGCACGTCGTCGATGCCGCCGTCGTCACGGCGCAGCCGCAGCCCGGCCACGCGGCCGCCCTCGCGCAGCACGTCCTCGACCCGGCCGCGCACGAGCGTGACGCCGGCCGCGACCGCCGCGCCGAGCACGAGCGCATCGAGCGTCGCGCGCTCGCACGCCAGCGCCCCGTGGCCGAACGGCAACTCGACCGCCGGGGCGCGCGGCGGCACGAGACGCACGCCGCGCAGCCCGGTCGCGTGCTCGCGCACCGCGGCCGCCAGGCCCAGCCGGTCGAGCGCGGCCACGGCGCCGCCGTTGAGGTACTCGCCGCAAATCTTGCGCCGTGGAAACGCCGCCCGTTCGATCAACGTCACGCGCAGACCGGCGCGCGCCAGCGCGAGCGCGCAGGCGGCTCCGGCCGGACCGCCCCCGGCGACGGCGACGTCAACCATCGAGCAACGTCATGCGGAAGAAGGGTTCGCGCCGCGCGCCGGGCGCGCGCCAACCGGCCTCGTGCGCCAGCGCCACCGCTTCCCGCGGCGTGTATGCGCGGCGCACCGAGAGCGGCGCGTCGTGGCGGGTGAGGCGGTTGCGTGAGGTGACGTGCGCGTAGACCCACGTCGCGGCGAACGCCGGCGCCGAGCGGCGCAGGTCGCCGACGATCGGCGTGATGCGCGCGACCCGCCGCAACTCGCGCAGCAGCGCCCGCGCCGGTTCCGGTTCGAAATGATGCAGCGCGAGGGTGCACGTCACGACGTCGAAGCTGCCGTCAGCAAAGGGCAGCCGGCCGCCGTCGCCCCGGACGAACGTCAGCCGGTCCTCGTCGCTTGCGCGGCGGCGCGCGATGGCAAGCATCTCGTCGCTGCGGTCGAGGCAGGTGACGCGCACCTCGCGTCCGCTGCTGCGGCCGTCACGCACGAGGGCGTGCGGGACGTCGCCCGCGCCGCTGCCGACGTCGAGCACCGTGCGCGCGCCGCTGCGCCGGACCTCGCGCAGGATCGGCGCGATGCCGCCGAACCAGCGGTTGGCGAAAGCGATGTCGGCCAGATTTCCGGCGAGGTCGTCCGGTGCGTCGACCGGCTGGTCCATCAATTCGATCCGCCCGGCAGCGCGTCTCACAGCCCGAATCCTACCCCAGGCCCGGCGGAGGACCTGCGTCCATCGGCGTAGGGAAGCGGCAATGCTGATCGTCCTGAAGTACGGCGGGAATGCGATGACCGCCGGCGCCGAAGATCCGGTGCTCGACGAGCTCGCGGAGCTGGCCCGCGCCGGAACGTCGGTGGTGCTCGTGCACGGCGGCGGCCCGCAGATCGACGCCGCGCTGCGCGAGCGGGGGATCATCGAGGAGCGCATCGAGGGCCTGCGGGTCACCTCGGCCGAGGCGCTGGGCGTGGTTGAGGCGGTGCTCTGCGGCAGCGTCAACAAGGATCTCGTGCGCGGGCTGCTGGCGCGCGGCGCGCGCGCTTTCGGGCTTTCCGGCCAGGACGGCGGCTTGCTCGCCGCGCGCCCGATGCGGGTTGCGGGCGGCGATCTGGGTTTCGTCGGCGAGCCGGCCGGGGTCGATGCCGGGCTCCTGCGCGGCCTCCTGGCGCTGGGCGTGTTGCCGGTGATCGCACCACTGGGCTACGACGCCGCGCGCGGTGTCGCGTTGAACCTGAATGCCGATACCGCGGCCGGTGCGATCGCGGCGGCGCTGCAGGCCGACGCCTACGTCGTGCTCACCAACGTCGCGGGCGTCCGGCGTGACCGGCACGATCCGGCCTCGGTGATCCCGCGCCTGACGATCGGCGAGGCGGAGGGCTTCCTGGCCGACGGGACGTTCAGCGACGGGATGCGGCCCAAGATGCGCGCCGCCATCGAGGCTGTCGCGGGGGGCGCAAAGCGCGCCGTGATCGGGGCCGCGGAGCGCGACGGCATCCGCGCGGCGTTGGCCGGAAGCGGGACCGAACTGGTTATCGGCGCGTCAGGTGTCGGCAGGTAAGACGTGCTTGGTGACGGGATGCTCAGAAGGTAGCCTGCGACGGAAATAGGTTTCACGGAACCCCATCCTCGGCTACACTGGTCTTACCACTACTCGCCGCCGCCGCCCGCCTCGGAGATCACTCGCTTGTCCGACGTCCTCGTCCCGCCCGCCACGCCGGCGGTCGCTTCCGCATCCGCGAAATCCAAAGCGATCTATTTCTTCGAGGAAGGCACGGGCGAGCAGCGCAACTTGCTCGGCGGCAAAGGCGCGGGCCTCGCCGAGATGACGCGGGCCGGCCTTCCGGTGCCGCCCGGTTTCATCATCACGACCGAGCAGTGCCTGGAATTCTACCGCGCCGGCCGCCGCTTTCCCGACGGGCTGCGTGACGATCTGCGCGCCGCGATGCGCGAGCTCGAGAGCCGCACGGACAAGGGCTTCGGCGTCGCCGCGAACCCGCTGCTGGTGTCGGTGCGCAGCGGCGCCCGCGTCTCGATGCCGGGCATGATGGACACGATCCTCAACCTCGGCTTGAACGGCGAAACGGTCGAAGGACTCGCCGCGCTGACCGGCAACCCGCGCTTCGCCTACGACGCCTACCGGCGCTTCATCACGATGTTCTCGAGCGTCGTGCTCGAAATCCCGAAAGAACACTTCGACCGGCTGCTCGATGCCGCCAAGGCCGAGCGCGGCGTCAAGACCGATCCGCAACTGACCGCCGCCGATTGGAAGACGCTGATCCCGCAGTATCTGGCCGTCGTGCAGCGTGAAGCGCAGCGGCCGTTTCCGCAGGACGTTTTCGAACAACTCGATCTCGCGATCGGCGCGGTGTTCGATTCGTGGCATTCCAAGCGCGCGATCGACTACCGCCGCTATAACAAGATCCCCGACGACTGGGGCACGGCGGTCAGCGTCGTCTCGATGGTCTTCGGCAACATGGGCGACGACTCGGGCACGGGCGTCGCGTTCACGCGCGATCCGAACACCGGCGACCGCGAGCTCTTCGGCGAGTACCTGCGCAACGCGCAGGGCGAAGACGTCGTCGCGGGCATCCGCACGCCCGAGAAGATCGCCGACCTGCAGACCTCGCAGCCCGACGTGTACGCGCAGTTTATCGCGATCGCGCGGCAGCTCGAGACGCACTACCGCGACATGCAGGATCTCGAATTCACCGTGGAGCGCGGCAAGCTGTACATGCTGCAAACGCGCAGCGGCAAGCGCAGCGCCGAAGCGGCGGTGAAGATCGCGCTCGACTTCGTGCACGACGGCCTGATCACGAAGCAAGAGGCGCTGATGCGCGTCGAGCCGCGGCAACTCGAAGCGCTGTTCTTCTCGCGCATCGACCCCGATGCGAAGTACGAGATCGCCGGCAAGGGCCTCAACGCCTCGCCCGGCGCCGCGACGGGGCAGATCGTGTTCGACGCCGACACCGCCGCCGAATGGGGCAAGCGCGGCAAGAAAGTGATGCTGGTTCGCAACGAGACGGCGCCCGACGACGTGCACGGCATGATCGCCGCGAAGGGCGTGCTCACGAGTAAGGGCGGTGCGACCTCGCACGCGGCGGTCGTCGCGCGCGGCATGGGCCTGCCGTGCGTCTGTGGCTTCGAAGACATGGTGATCGACGCGCACGCCAAGACGTGCACGATCGGCGCGACGGTGCTGCGCGAAGGCGATTGGCTGACGATCGACGGCACGACGGGCAACGTCGTGATCGGAAAGCTCGATCTTATCCCCCCGCCGTCGGAGCAGCCGGCGTGGCTGGCGGAATTTCTCGGGTGGGCCGACGAGTCGAAGCGCTTGATGGTCTGGGGCAACGCCGACAATCCGGTCGACGCGCGGAAGGCGCGCGATCTCGGCGCGACCGGCATCGGTCTGTGCCGCACCGAGCACATGTTCATGGAGCAAAACCGGTTGCCGATCGTCCAGGATATGATCTTGGCCGAGACGCCCGAAGCGCGCGATGCCGCGCTGGCGAAGTTGCTGGTCTTCCAGAAGGAAGATTTTCTGGGCATCCTCGAGGCGATGGCGGGCTATCACGTCACCGTCCGGCTGCTCGATCCGCCGCTGCACGAGTTCTTGCCCTCGCTCGAAGAACTCGTCGCCGAAACGACCGAACTGCGGTTGACCGAAGGCGAGAGCTCGCCGAACTACGTTGCGAAGATGAAGATGCTCGCGCGCGTGCGCCAATTGAGCGAGGTCAACCCGATGCTCGGGCTGCGCATGTGCCGGCTGGGTATCGTCTCGCCCGAGATCTACGCGATGCAAGTGCGCGCCCTCTTCGAGGCGGCCTGCGAACTGCGCAAGCGCGGGGTCGACGCACTCCCCGACGTGATGATCCCCGGCGTCGGGACGCCCGAAGAGATGAAGATCACCTACGATGCCGCCAAGATCGTCGCCGACGCGGTGATCGCCGAATACGGCGTGCCGGTCAACTACCGCATCGGCACGATGATCGAACTGCCGCGCGCGTGCGTCGTGGCCGGGGCGCTGGCCGAGACGGCGGAGTTCTTCTCGTTCGGTACCAACGATCTCACGCAGACCACGTTCGGTTATAGTCGCGACGACGCCGACACGACGTTCATCCCGCAATACATCGCGAAAAAGATCCTCAAGGAGAGCCCGTTCCAGGTGCTCGACCGGGTCGGCGTCGGCGCGCTGATGCGCATCGGTATCGCGCAGGGCCGGTCCACCCGCCCCGAGCTCAAGATCGGGATCTGCGGCGAGCACGGCGGCGATCCGTCGTCGGTGATGTTCTGCGACGAACTGGGACTCGATTACGTCTCGTGCTCGCCGTATCGGGTGCCGATCGCGCGGCTCGCGGCGGCGCAGGCCCGCGTGGGGACGCCCGCGTAGGAGGTCCTTGATGTCAGGTCACGCTGAAGTTCCCGGCAGCGAGATTCGCGCCAAGCTCGACCACCCCGTCGTCGATGCCGACGGTCACCTGGTCGAATGCGGCTGGCTCATCGATGACTACGTGCGCGAGATCGGCGGCGCCGCGGTGCACGAGCGTTGGATGAACCGGCCGGCGCGGAAAGCCCGGGCGAAGTCGTTCTGGTGGGGGTTGCCGTCGGGGCCGCACACCGCGGATCGCGCGATGTCGATGCTGCCGAAGTTTTTCGCCAGCCGCATGGACGAGTGCGGCATCGACTTCGCGCACATGCTCTCGACCGAAGGCTTGGCGATCGGCTACTTCGCCGACGACGAATTACGCCAGGTCGGCTGCCGCGCGCTCAACACGATGTTCGCCGATCTGTTCCGCGACGTCGATCACAAGCTACGGCCCGTCGCCGTGATCCCGACGTTCACGCCGGAAGAGGCGATCCGCGAGCTGGAGTTCGCGGTCAACGAGCTCGGCCTGCGGGCCGCGATGATCGGCACGGAAGTGCGGCTCGGACCCGACGACTGGCGCTCGATCGCGATCGACACGCCGCACGATTACGATCCGTTCTGGCAACGCTGCGTCGAGCTCGGTATCGCGCCGCTGTGTCACACCGGCCACAACGGCGCGACCAACCGCCGTTCGCCCTCGAACTACGTGTTCAACCACCTCGGCATGTTTGCCGACGGTGCGGAGCACTTCTGTCGCGGCTTGTTCATGGGCGGCGTAACGCGGCGCTTTCCGACGTTGAACTTCGGCCTGCTCGAAGGCGGCGTCGCCTGGGCCGTGACCTTGCTCAACGACATCGTCGAGCATTTCGAGAAGCGCAACGTCGACGCGCTGCTCGAAAACCTCGATCCGGGCAAACTCGACATCGCGCTGCTGGCGGAACTCGCCGACCGCTGGGGCGGTTCGCGCATCACCGGCGAACGCGTGCGCCAACGGCCGCATTCGCCGGTGTCGAGTCCCGATCGCCCGCCCGTATTCGACGAATTCGCGGCGTGCGGTATGAAAGACGTCGCGGACCTGCGCGAGCTGTTTTGCGAGAACTTCTATTTCGGCTGCGAAGCCGACGACCGCATGCTTGCGGTCGCGTTCAACCGCAAGCTGAGCCCGCTCGGCGTGCCGCTCAAGGCCGTGTTCGGCTCGGACATCGGCCATTGGGACGTGATGGACGCGACGAGCATCCTGGCCGAGTGCTGGGGGCTGGTCGAGAACGGTCTGATCACGCCCGACGACTTCCGCGCCCTGACCTGGAGCAATCCGGTCAGCATGCATCAGCGCATGAACCCCGATTATTTCAAAGGCACCGTCGTCGAGTCGGCGGCGGAAAAACTGCTCGTACGCGCCTGACGGCGCGCTCACCCGAAGGAGAACCGCATGTCCGGTCACGCCGACGTACTCGGGAGTGAGATCCGCGCGCGCCTCGACCATCCGGTCGTCGACGCCGACGGCCACATGGTCGAGTGCGAGTGGTTGCTCGAAGACTATATCCGCGAGATCGGCGGCGCGCGACTGCACGAGAAGTGGCTCAACCGGCCGCTGACCAACGGCGTGACCAAGGGCATCTGGTGGGGCTTCCCGTCGGGCCCGCATACGGCCGACCGCATGATGTCGATGCTGCCGAAGTACTTCGCGGCGCGCATGGACGAGTGCGGCATCGACTTCGCGCATATGCTGACGACGATCGGCCTGGGCGCGGTCGAAAACCGCGACGACGAGTTGCGCGTCACCGTCTGCCGCTCGATCAACACGATGTTCGCCGATATGTTCCGCGATGTGTCCGATCGCTTGCGTCCGGTGGCGGTCATTCCGACCCAGACGCCGGAAGAAGCGATCGCCGAACTCGAGCACGCCGTGCTGAAACTCGGCTTCAAGGCGATCATGATCGCGACCGAAGTGCGGCCGCCGGGGGAGCCCTTCCGCTCGATCGCTTTCGATCCGCCGTTCGACTACGACCCGTTCTGGCGGCGCTGCGTCGAGCTCGGCGTCGCACCGATGTGCCACCAAGCGCATCTGGGCACGCAGAGCCGCGGCTCGCGCTCGAACTACGTCTTCAACCACCTCGGCATGTTTGCGGCCGGCGCGGAGTTCTTTTGCCGTTCGCTCTTCATGGGCGGCGTGACGCGGCGTTTTCCGGATCTGAACTTCGCCCTGCTCGAAGGCGGCGTCGCGTGGGCCGCCACGTTGCTCAACGATATCGTCGAACACTTCGAGAAGCGCAACCCCGAGGCGCTGCTCGCCAACCTCGACCCGGCGACGCTCGACGTCGACTTGATGTGCGAGATCGCCGACAAATACGGCGACGCGCGTTTCACGAGCGCACGTTTACGCCAGCAACCGCACCACTCGCGCGGTTCGAAGATCGGCGGCTCGGATCCGTTCGACGAGTTCGCAGCTTGTGAGATGAACGACATCTCGGACTTGCGCGACCTGTTCTACCGCAATCTGTACTTCGGCTGCGAAGCCGACGACCGCATGTTGGCGGTCGCGTTCAACCGCAAGCTGAGCCCGTTGGGCGTGCCGCTCAAAGCGGTCTTCGGTTCGGACATCGGGCACTGGGACGTCATCGACGCGACCAGCATTCTGGCCGAGACCTACGGCCTGGTCGACGCCGGCCTGATCACGCCGAACGATTTCCGCGACTTCACCTGGACGAACCCGGTCTCGCTGCACCTGCGCATGAACCCGGATTATTTCAAGGGCACGGTCATCGAAGCGGAAGCCGAAAAGCTGCTCCCGCAAATCACGCGCTCGTTCGCCACCGCGCCGTAGGGCCGGCACGCGCTCGCGCGGGGGGGGCGTGCGGGCCGCGCAAAGGATGGAGCGCCTCTCCTGCGGAGAGCCGCTCCTGCGTTAAAAGTGCCGCGACCGCACGCCCCCAATGTCATCCCGAGCGTAGCGCCGCAGCGCGAAGTCGAGGGACCGCCACCAAGCTCGGCGATTGCAGCGCGCCACCAAGCTCGGCGATTGCAGCGCGCCGCCAAGCTTGATGATTGCGGCGGTCCCTCGACTTTGCGCTGCGGCGCTACGCTCGGGATGACAAGGGGGGGCGATCCCTGCTCTTTTGCGTTCGCGCCGCATCGCGCACGTGTCAGCGGCGCATTCCTCAGACGTTAATGGATTCCGGCGCTTGCCGTGATGGCGTGGGTCCAGGCTCCCGCGGGTTTTTTCGTGATTACGGGGTCGCTCTTGCCGCTCATGAGGACGGCGACGGTGCGGTTCGCGGCTGACTCGTCGAGATAGCCGAGGTCGTGGGTTCCGCCGGGAATCAGTTTGGCGATTTCGGACATCATGCGCTGTTGGTGCGCGGCGGTTTGCGAGCCCGAGGTGTCGTTCGCGAGGACGATCTGCACCGCTTCGTCCTGATGCGCGATCGCGTAGCGCCAGCCGCGGATCGAGGCTTTGACGAACTTCGCGAGCCGCGCCGCCTTCACCGGATCTTTGATCTCCGCTTCGGTGCTCCAGAGGCCGTCTTCGAGCACGGCCACGCCCTGGTTCTCGTATTTGAAGACGGTCAGCTGCGCGGGCGTCATGCCGGCTTCGATCAACTGCCAGTACTCGTTGTAGGTCATCGTCGAGATGCACGCCGCTTGCTTCTGCAAGAGCGGATCGACGTTGAAGCCCTGCTTGAGCACGGTGATGCCGTTCGGGCCGCCGGCGATGGAATAGCCGAGCTTGGCCATCCAAGCTAAGAACGGATACTCGTTGCCGGAGAACCACACGCCGAGCGTCTTGCCCTTGAAGTCGGCCGGCGTCTTGATGCCGCTGTCGGTGCGGCAGGTCAACTCCAGGCCCGACTTCTGGAAAACCTGCGCCACGTTCACCAGCGGCACGCCCTTTTCGCGCGCTGCGAGCGCCGAGGGCATCCAGTCGACGATCACGTCGGCGCCGCCGCCGGCGATTACCTGCGAGGGGTTGATGTCGGGCCCGCCCGGCTTGATCGTAACGTCGAGCCCGGCGTCCTTGTAGAAGCCCTTCGACTGGGCGACGTAGTAGCCGGCGAACTGCGCTTGCGCGACCCACTTCAATTGCAAGGTCAACGGCTCGGCCGCCGCCGCCGGCAGCGCCGCGCTCATGAGCATCGTCAGGATCAGAAGAATTTTCACCGCCGCGAACCCTCCCAGAAAAGTACCGCTCGCTCGAGCGCCGTGAGGAGCGCAAAGATCGACGACCCGGCAAACGCCGCGAGTGCGATTTCGGCCCAGACGACATCCAGATCGAGCCGAGCGGCTTCGGTCGAAATGCGAAATCCCATGCCGACGATCGGCGTGCCGAAGAACTCGGCCACGATCGCGCCGATCAGTGCCAGGGTCGAATTAAGCTTGAGCGCGTTGAAGATCAGCGGCAGCGCGGCCGGGAGCCGCAGGTGCCGCAACGTTTGCGGATAGTTCGCCGCGTACGAGCGCATGAGGTCGCGCTCCATCGCGCCGCTGCCCGCGAGCCCCGCGGCCGTGCCGACGAGCATCGGGAAGAACGTCATCGCGGCCGCCACGGCCGCCTTCGAGGGCCAGTCGAAGCCGAACCACATCACCGCGATCGGGGCGATGCCCACGATCGGCAGCGCGCCGAACACGCCTGCCACCGGCATCACGCCGCGCATCAGGAAACGCGAGCGGTCGAGCCCGAGCGCCACCAAAAAGCCCGCGCCGCAACCGATCAGGTAGCCCGGCACCACGCTGCGCACGACGGTCTGTACAAAGTCGGCCCACAGCATCGGCAGGTGCGCGGCAAATGCCGCCGCGATGCCGCTCGGCGGCGGCAACAGCACGGCCGGCACGCCGAAGCCCACGCACGCGAGTTGCCAGCAGCCCAGCACGAGGCCGGCGAAGAGCAGCGGCGCGAGAGCGTTCACGCGCGCCCGCCGCGCGAACGGATCAGCGCGCGCTGCGCGAGATCGGTGGCGCCGATCGCGGCCAGCGACAGCAGCGCCGCCATGCACAGCGCGGCCCAGATCTGCAAAGTTTGGCCGTAATACGACCCGGCCAGCAGGCGCGCGCCGAGACCGGCCTGCGCGCCGGTCGGCAGTTCGGCCACGATCGCGCCGACGACCGCTAACGTCGCCGCGATCTTGAGGCTCACGAACAGGTAGCTCATCGACGCCGGCCAGCGCAGCTTGGCGAAGACGTCCCAGCCGCTCGCGCTGTACGTGCGCATGACGTCGAGCTGCAAGGAGTCGGGCGCGCGCAGTCCGGCGACCATGCCGGTCGCGATCGGGAAGAAGCTCAGCCACGCCGCGATCAGCGCCTTGGGCAGCAGCCCCGTGATGCCGGCGTTCCCCAGCACGACCACGACCATCGGCGCGATCGCGAGGACGGGCACGGTTTGGCTCGCGACGATCCACGGCATCAACGATTGATCGAGCACGCGCTGGTGAACGATCGCGACGGCGAGTAGGATGCCGACGACGCACGCCAGCGCGAAGCCCGCCAGCGCCGTCGCGGCAGTCACGGCGGCGTGATAGATGAGGCTGTGCGGTGAGGTGACGGGCGCGCCGAACACGCCCTGCGCGACGGCGAAAGCGACCTCGTGCGGGGCCGGCACGATCGCGCGCGGCCCCCCGCCGGTGAGGAACGCGGCCAGATACCACAGGGCCGCGAGCGCGGCGAGGACGGTCAGCACCGGCGCCGCGGTGCGGGCGCGATCAGTCATAACTGTGGCCGGCTAAGAGCGCGGTGCGCACGCGATGCGCGACCTCGAGAAAGGCCGGCGTTTCGCGAATCTCGAGCGGGCGTTCGGCGCTCAAGCCGCTCTCGACGACGTCGACGATGCGGCCCGGCCGCGGCGACATCACGACGATCCGCGTGGAGAGATAGACGGCCTCGGGGATCGAGTGCGTCACGAACACGACCGTCATCCCGGTGCGCCGCCACAGGTCGAGCAGGTGCACGTTTAGCCCGTCGCGCGTGATCTCGTCGAGCGCGCCGAACGGCTCGTCCATCAGCAGCAGCGCGGGCTCGAAGCTCAGGGCGCGCGCGATCGAGACGCGCTGCTGCATGCCGCCCGAGAGTTGCCAGGGGAAGCGCCCCTCAAAGCCGCTCAGGCCGACCTGCGCCAGCCGGTCGCGCGCGCGTTCGCGGCGTTCGGCGGCGGCGACGCCCATGATTTCCAGCGGCAGCATGACGTTGCGCTCCACGTTGCGCCACGGGTAGAGCGCCGGCGCCTGAAAGACGTAGCCGTAGCTGCGGGCCAGGCGCGCGGCCTCGGGGGTCGTGCCGTTGACGACCAGGGTGCCGCCGGTGGGCCGCTCGAGGTCGGCGATGGCCCGCAGCAGCGTCGTCTTCCCGCAGCCCGACGGCCCGATCAATGAGACGAACTCCCCGCGCGCGATCGTCAGGTCGATGCCGTCCAGCGCCGTTGTCTGCTGTGTGCCCGAGCCGAAGACGATGCTCAGGCCCGCTGCTTCAACGACCGTCATCCGCGGGGGATTCACGCGCCCGGCCGCGCGCGCCCTTTCGCCAATTGGCGCGCTCCGCCGCCGCCGTCTGAAGGCGTGACGTTTGCGGTCCGGCTAACGTATTGCTCGTATGCGCGTCCAACGATACCCCGCGATCGCCCGCTGCCTGCGCGGGTTTGCAAGTACGCTCGCCCTGCTCGCGATCGTCGTGCCCGCCTCGGCTGTGCCGTCAAGCGGCGCGACCGCCGGCTTCCTCGACGCGACGTTGCAAAACGGACTGCGGGTCGTCATCGTCCGCAACGCCCTCGCCCCGGTCGTTTCCACCGACGTGACCTACCTCGTCGGTTCGCGCGACGATCCCGCCGGCGTCCCCGGAATGGCGCACGCGCAGGAACACATGATGTTCCGCGGGACGAAAAACCTCGCGACCGCGCAACTCGGCACGATCGCGACCGCGCTCGGCGGCGCGTTTAACGCGCAGACGAGCGAGATGACGACGCAGTTCCAATTCACCGTACCGGCCGCGGATCTCGATGCCGTGCTGCGCATCGAGGCCGACCGCATGCGCGACGTGCTCGACCTGCAATCGGAGTGGCAGAACGAACGCGGAGCGATCGAACAGGAAGTCGCGCGCGACGAAGCCGCGCCGGGCAGCGATTTCTTCGACGACGCGCAGACGATCGCGTTCAAGGGCACGCCCTACGAGCACCCCGGCGTCGGCACCAAGGCGTCGTTCGACGCGCTGACCGGCCCGCAGATCAAGGCCTTCTACCGGCGCTGGTACGCGCCCAACAACGCGGTGCTGGTGATCGCCGGCGACATCGATCCCGATCGCACGCTCGCGGCGGTGCGCGCCCGCTTCGAGGGCATCCCGTCCAAGACGATTCCGCCGCATGCGGCCGCGAATTTCGTGCCGCTCAAACGCACGGTGATCCGGCGCGGCACGACGCTCGTCTATCCGATGGCCGCGATCGGCTTCCGGCTGCCCGGCGTCGACAGCCCGGATTTTCTCGCATCGTTCGTGCTGCAGGGCGTGCTCGATGCGAGCGGGGGCGCGCTGCACGCGCTCGCCGACGAGGGCGCGGCGCTCGACGGCGAGTGGCAATTCATGCCGTATTCGCAGGACGCGCAACTGGCTTTTGCCGTCGCGGCGCTCGCGCCCGGCGGCGATCCCGACGCGATGGTCCGCCGCCTCGAAGGCATCCTCAACGGTATCCGCCGCAACGGCGTGCCGCCCGATCTGTTCGAGTCGACGAAGCGCCGCCTCATCGCCGAACAAGAGCTCAGCCGTAACTCGATCGACGCGCTGGCCGCAGATTGGGCCGACACGATCGCGCTCGATCGCGAGCCGTCCATCGCCGAAGAGCAGCGCCTGATCGCGCGCGTCACCCTCGCCGACGTGAACCGCGTCGCGAAGCGCTACCTCGACGTCGATCACGCGGTGATCGGCGCGCTGACGCCCGCGCCCGGCGCCTCGCAGTCGGCGCCGCCCGTACCGGTGTCCCAGACCCGTGAAAGCCCGCTCGGCAAGCCGTCGTCCGTCACCGAATTGCCCGATTGGGCGAGCGCGCTCGTGCGCGCCGCCGGTGCGCCCGACGCGCACCTCGCGCCGCAACGGTCGACTTTACCCAACGGGATCACGTTGATCGTGCAGCCCGAAACGATCTCCGATTCGGTGTTCGTTTACGGCGCGATCAAAACGGCGCCGTCACTCCAGGAGCCGCGCGGCAAGGACGGCGTGTCGAGCATTCTCGACGGTCTCTTTCCCTACGGCACGCAGGCGCTCGACCGGCCCGCGTTCCAGCGCGCGCAAGATGCGATCGATTCGACGGTCGGCGGGGGGAGTTCTTTCGGCACGCAAACGACCTCGCGCAACTTCGACCGCGCGCTCGCGCTGTTAGCGCAGAACGAGCTCACGCCGCGCTTCAACGAGGACGAGTTCGAGATCGCGCGCCGGCGCGCGATCGACGAGTTGCAGACGGAACTCAACGGTACCCACGTGATCGCGACCGACCGGGCGGCTCAGTTGCTGCTGCCGTTCAACGATCCCGGACTGCGCCGTCCGACGATCGCCGGCATGCAAGCGATCTCGCTGGAGGACGTCAAGGCCTACTACGCCCAGACGGTGCGGCCCGATCTCACGACGATCGTCGTGATCGGCAACGTGGACGCGGCGCACGCTTCTGCCGCCGTCGCGAGCGCGTTCGGCACGTGGCATGCGAGCGGACCGCGCCCCGCGCTCGATCTGCCGCCGGTACCGCTCAACCCGGCCGGGTCGGTGAAGGTGCCGCTGCCGAACGTCCGTCAGGACTACGTGTCGCTGGAGCAGATGGTGCCGCTGGCACGTTCGGATCCGCAATACTACCCGCTGCTGCTGGGCAACGTCGTGCTCGGCGGCGGTTCGCTGGGGCCGGAGCAAAGCCGGCTGTTCCGCGACATCCGTCAAAATGCGGGCCTGGTCTACTCGATCGATTCGCAGTTCTCGTCGGGCGGCGCGCGGTCGCGCTTTTCGATCGAGTTCGCCTGCGCGCCGGAAAACGAAGCGCGCATCGAGGCGTTGATCGGCGACGAGCTGGCGCACTTGCGCACGGAGCCGGTCGGCGACTTCGAGCTCGCCCTGATGAAGGCATCGATGGTGCGGCGGGTCGTGCTCGCGGACGCCGCCGTCAGCTCGATCGGCCGCGATTTCCTGAGCTTCGCGACGGCCGGCTTGCCGCTCGACCAGTCGCAGGTCGACGCGCGGCATCTGCTCGAGACCGACGCCGCCGCGATTCAGTCGGCGTTCGCGTCGAAGATCCACCCCGAGAACTTCGTGCGGACGATCGAAGGGCCGTAGGTCAGGTGCCGGGCGGCGGGGCGGCACCGTAGCGAATGCCGGCGGCGCCGAAGGCGCGCGCGACGCGCAGTTGCAGTTCGCGCTTGAGCGCGAACTGTCGCGCCGGCGCGGTCTTGATCCACGCGCGCAGAATCAGACCGTCGCGGCTGAGTCCGTCGACGCCGACCCACTCCACCGTATCGAGGTAGGTGCCGCTCCACTGCGGGTCGGCCTCCACACCGGCGATCGTCGAGGTCAGCAGCGCAAGCGCCGCGTCGATGTCGGTCATCGGGTGGACGCTGACGGTGAAATCGACGCGCGACCAGTTGCGCGAGCGGTTCACGACGCTGGTCTCGGCGCTGTGCGAGATCGTCACGAGGTTGCCCGCCGCGTCGCGAATTTGCACCATCCGCAAGGTCAGACGCTCGACGAGCCCCGACGAGCCGTTGATCGTTACCTGATCGCCGACGGCGAACTGATCTTCGGAGAGGACGAGAAATCCGCTGACGACGTCGCGGATGAGGTTTTGCGCCGCGAGCGATACGGCGATCGCCGCCAGCCCGCCGATCGTCACGACCGATCCGACCGGGATGCCGAGCTGCGTCATCGTCGAGAGCAGCGCGATGAAGACCAACACGACGGTCTTGAAGCCGTTCATCGCGCGCACGATCGTCGGCACGCGTAGCGACTGGCGCGAGCGCTCATCGGCGGTGGCGAAGCGGCCCAGGTCCCACACGACCGGCAAGCGCTGGATCGCCGCCGAGATCAGTCGATCGAGCAGCGCGGCGCCGATCCAGATCAGCCCGATCGCGAGCGCGTTCTGCAGCACGGCGTGGCCGTACGGTGTCGTTTGCGGAAACAGCAACGCGGCCCAGGTCGCCGCGGCGAACCAGGCCAGCAGCACCGCGAACAGCAACGCGCCGCGCAGCGCCCGCAGGAGCCCCATGCGTTCGTGTTCCTCGTCGAGTGCCTCGATGCGCCGCCGGAGCGTTCCGTTGAGGAGCACCGCAACGAACGTCAGGATCGCCAGCGCCGCCGCCACGGCGCCCGCTTCGATGAGGTGGCGCCGCTGGACGGCGGGCTCGCGGATGAGAAGCGCGTGGACGAGCGCGAACTGGAGCGTCTCTTGCCAGCGTGCGGCTAACTGGTCGGCGCCTTCGACGTGCGCCCGCGCGTCGTCGCTGGTGACCGTGACGACCGGCAAGGCATCGGCGTGCGTGGTGTCGAGGACGGCAAGCACGTTCTCCGCGCCCAAGCGCTGCACGACGACGCGCAGCGTTCCAGGATCGTAGGCGCGCGCTTCGACGATCTGGGCGATCACCGCCTCGATGTCGCTCGCCCGGGTCGGGGCCGCCAACGTGTCGTGCGCGTCCGCGCTGGCCGCGACCGTGAACAGCGTCTGGCCGTCGAGCACGACCGGCGCGAGCGCGGATGCGGCCGCTGCGGCCGGCGCAGGCGAGGAGAATGTCAGATTGGGAAAGGACTGCGCCACGGCAGCCGAACCGGTCGCCCCCCAAATAGCTAGACCGAGCAACGCGGCCCAGATTGCTTGCATCACGTATCCCGTTTCCGCAGCTTCTTAGGATTGCATGCTCGCTTGTCGAACGCTGCCACCCCACGCCGGAGGTCGCCCATGAAGAGTCTGCTCGTCGCCGCAACGCTGCTCGCCCTCTGCGGCGCGCCCGCGCTTGCGGCGTCGCCGTCACCCGTGCCGAGCGGCCCGGTCTCCGTCCACGTCCGCGGCCGGATCGTCGGCCTCGCGGGCAACCTGCTGACGGTCGGGGCTCCGATGGGTCCGGCAACGACCATCGTCACGCTGGTGCCCAACTTCCGCGTGACGTACGTCGTCGAATCGAGTCTCGCCGCGATCGCGCCGGGCAGCTATATCGGCACCGCGGCGGTCCCGCAGCGCGACGGTTCGCTGCGCGCGCTCGGCGTGACGATCTTTCCGCCGGGCGTCACGCCGAATCCGGGCACGTTCCCGTTCGACTTGACGCCGACCAGCACGATGACCAACGGTACCATCGAAACGATCGGCGCGACGAAGGTCGACAACGCCGCCGCCGGCGTGCTCAGCGTGACCTACGACGGCGGCGCGAAGCGCGTCATCGTCGCCGAGGGCACCCCGGTCGTTAAACTGGTGCCGGCCGACGCGTCGGCGCTCGTCGCGGGCGCACGCGTCAGCATCACCGCAAAAAAAGACGTTGACGGCACGCTCAGCGCCGCCAACGTCAACGTGGGTAAGGACGGCCTGACGCCGCCATACTAGACTCGCGGGTCTAAAACGGGTACGGGTGGCCCTGTTTGCGGATCGTCATCCAGCGCCAGGTCGTGAACTCTTCGAGGTTCGCGAGCGAGCCGAAGCGGCCGCCGTTGCCCGAAGCGCCCATGCCGCCGAACGGGATACGCGGATCGTCGTTCACGGTCTGATCGTTGATGTGGACCAGCCCGGTGTTGAGCCGTTCGGCGATCGCCATCGCGCGCTCGATGTTGTTCGAGTAGATGCCCGACGACAGCCCGTAATCCGTGCGGTTCGCGAGTTCGATCGCTTCTTCGTCGGTCTTGAACGTCGTGATCGGCGCGACCGGCCCGAAGATTTCCTCGGCGAAAGCGGCCATCTCGGGCGTCACGCCGGTGAGCACGGTCGGACGGATGAAGCGGCCTTCGTGCGTGCCGCCGGTCGTCGCCTTCGCGCCGGCCGCGATCGTGCGGTCGATGATGCCGGTGACGCGTTTTTGCTGGTTGTCGTTGATGACCGGCCCGAGGTGGACCATCTCGGTCGCCGGGTTGCCGACGCCCAGCGCCGCGGCGCGTTCGGTCAGGCGCTTGATGTACGCGTCGGCGATCTTCTCGTGCACCAGGTGCCGGCTCGTCGCCATGCAGATCTGGCCCTGGTGGAAGAACGAACCGAATGCGCCGCCCGAGGTCGCGAGTTCGAGGTCGGCGTCGTCGAGGATGATCAAAGGCGAATTGCCGCCGAGCTCGAGCGCGACGCGTTTCAGGGTGCGGCCGGCGGCTTCGCCGACCATGCGCCCGACCGCGGTCGAACCGGTGAACGAGATCATCGAGACGTTCGGATCGTTGGTCAGGGCCGTCCCCGCGACGCCGTCGCCGGGCAGGACGTGCAGCACGCCGTCGGGCAGGCCGGCCGCCGCGAGCGCCGCAGCGATCACGAAACCGCCGCTGACCGGCGTCTGGATATCGGGCTTGAGCACGACGGTGCAGCCGAGCGCGATCGCCGGCGCGACCGAACGGATCGAGAGGATCAGCGGCGCGTTCCAGGGCGAGATCACGCCCACGACGCCGATCGGCACGCGGACCGCGAGGCTCTCGACCTCGTCGTTCTTATCGATCACGCGGACGTACTCGGCGCTCTCGGCGAGCGATGCCGCTTCGCGGAACTCGCCGATCGCGATCTGGACCTCGAAGTCGCCCTTGGGGCGGATGCCGCCGGTCTCGCGGACGTCGAAATTCGCGACCTCGTCGCGGGCTGCTTCCAGCGCGTCCGCGGCCTTGCGCAGGATCGCCGCGCGTTCGGCCGGCGGGGTCTTGGCCCAGCCGGGCAGCGCCGCCTTGGCGCGTTTGGCGGCCTCGGCGATGTCGACCGCGTTGGCAAGCCCCGTCGTGCCGAGCGATTCGCCGCTGGATTTATCGGTTACGTTGGTCGTGCCGCCGGCCGCCGAACGCCAGCCGTTGCTGAAGATTTTACCTTGCCACGCGGCGTGGTCGAGCAGGGGGATCACGCGTTCCTCGATCATCCAGTTGCCTCCGGTTGGCGTCAATGGGGGCAGAAGCTTTTCTCGCCCGAACCGTCCGACCTCTGCTAATGGGGGCCGGGCTCGCAGGTCCCGGCGGCGAAAGCGACCGGCATGACGACGATTTTGGAAGCGCTGCGGCGCAACGGGACCGTGCGCGAGGTGACGATGAGCCTGTTGCGCGATCTCGGCATGACGACGATGTTTGGGAACCCGGGCTCCACCGAATTGCGGTTTCTAAAGGATTGGCCCGAGGACTTCACCTACGTGATGGGCCTCCACGAGAGCTGCTCGGTCGCGATGGCCGATGCGTACGCCCAGATCACCGGCAACGCGGCCTTCGTCAGCCTGCACTCGGCGGGCGGCCTCGGCAACGCGATGGGCACGATTTACACGGCATTCCGCAACTGCGCGCCGCTGGTCATCATGGCCGGGCAGCAGACCCGCGCGATGCTGGGGATGGACCCGTTCCTGTACGCCCAGGAAGCGGCGTCGATGCCCAAGCCCTACGTCAAGTGGAGCATCGAGCCGGCGCGGCCCGAGGACGTTCCGAACGCGATCGCGCGCGCCTACTATGTCGCGATGCAGCGGCCGTACGGACCGACCTTCGTGTCGGTGCCGGAGAGCGATTGGGACGTCCGCGTGCCCTACGTGACGGCGCGCCGGATCTATTCCGATTTCGTGGCCGAGCCGGCTGCGCTCGACGCATTGGTCGAGGCCTTCGGTCAGAGCCGCTCGCCGGCGCTGGTCGTCGGCTCGGGGGTCGATCGCGACGGTGCGGCCGAGCTCGCCGTACGGTTGGCCGAGCGCACCGGTTCGATCGTCTATTCCAGCGCGCTCGCGAGCCGCGCCAGCTTTCCCGAAAATCACCGCCAGTTCGGGGGCGCGCTGCCGCGCATCCGCACGGGCGTCCTCGAGAAACTGCGCGGACACGATCTGGTCGTCGTGCTCGGCGCGCCGGTGTTCAACTACCACATCCACGCCGAAGGCTCGTTCGTCGAACCCGGGACGACGGTGTTCCAACTGACCGACGATCCGGCGGCCGCATCCTGGGCCGTCACGGGGACGTCGGTGATCACGAGCCTGCGCCACGCGCTCGAAGCGCTGCTGCCGCGCGTGCGTCATGGT
>Ga0302154_10001137_pt1 | contig 22474 bp, 14 predicted proteins | sample I_Bog_N2_3_FD_193507 | JGI IMG/M metagenome (GOLD analysis project Ga0302154, IMG submission 193507) | Peat permafrost microbial communities from Stordalen Mire near Abisko, Sweden - I_Bog_N2_3 | ecosystem: Environmental > Terrestrial > Soil > Wetlands > Peat | place: Sweden: Abisko, Stordalen... | reverse complement strand
CCTTGCGCTGATTCTGTTCAACCGGCATCGCGTCTACGTGCGCGACCCGCTGGCCACCGTGTATCGCAACGACGTCCGGCAATCCGGCGTGGAGGTCTACATCAATGCCTCCAACGACGTGCTGGTGTGGAAGGAAGATTCGCCCGGCGCCTTCCAGGTCCTGCTGCAGCACTGGAACCAGACGCCCGGCCTGCCCGCGCGCCTGACCTGCCTGCACTGGATGGTGTGCCTGGCCGACGCCGACCACGCCGCCATCTTCCCCATCCCTTTCACCGGCAAAGGCCCCCATGATGCCCATGTCGCCATGTCCGACCGCGAAGTCAGCTTCACCACCAGCGACGCGGCTACGCTGCGCATCGAGCTCCGCTGAGTGAAATTGGGAGCGGGCAACGGAGTGTGGGTGGGAACGAAATGCGGGGATTCTTCGCTGCGGCTCAGAATGACAAGCAGTAGGAAGAATGACGAGCGGTAGGAAGAATGTCTGGGGAACTACTTTGAGACCAAAGGGCAGGCCCGGAAGAAGATGGGCGGGCGAGCGCGGCAGCGGAAGGCCCCGCCGAACGCTGCTGCTGGCTGCCCTGCTCCTCAGCGGACTTTCCGCTGTCGCGCAACTCGCCGCCCAGCCCGCCGCCCGCGCCCTGGCGCAGGCGCTGCGCGGAACCCAGGCCTCCGCCGTTGCGCTGGATGCGCAGACCGGCAATGTGCTGGCCGCCGCCGGCCCTCCCCGCCGCGGCGCTCCCGGCTCCACGCTGAAGCCGCTGCTGCTCGAGTACGCGTTGGACCACGCCATCGTCCGCGCTGACACCGAAGTCTACTGCCGCCGCAATCTTCACATCGGCACGCGCGCGCTGCCCTGCACCCACCCGGCCAGCCAGCCCGTGTTTACCGCGGAGAGCGCCCTCGCCGAGTCCTGCAACACCTGGTTCGCGGAGATGGCGCGCCGCTTTACCGGGCCCAACCTGGACGCCGCGCTGGAGACGACCCGCCTGCCGCACGCGTCCATGGCCTCCGCCGATGTCGCCCAGCGCCAGCTCGCCGTGCTGGGACTGAACGGAGTGACCGCCTCTCCGCTGGAGTTGGCCCGAGCCTACCGTGACCTGCTGGCGCATCTGCCGCCGGAGGGTACCGTTGCGCGCGGCCTGCGCGGCTCGGTGGACTACGGCATGGCCAGCCCCGCCGCCGTGCCCGGCCTTGTGCTGCTGGGCAAGACCGGCACCGCCAGCGATCCCGGCGAGGCCTGGACCCACGGCTGGTTCGCCGGCGCCATTCCAGGCCGCGTGGTGCTGGTGGTGTACGTGCCCCACGCGGACGGCGGCAACGCAGCCCGCCTGGCGCAACGATTCTTCGCCGCGTTGCCGCCCGCTGGGAGCGCGCGATGAGACGCCGCCGGCACGACGCACTCTTTCTCGCACTGTTCTGCGCGACGCTACCCGCACTCGCCGCACCGGCCGCCGACGGCGGCGGCCGCGATGTCTCCGTCGCGCTCTTCTCCACGCGCGCGCTGCATGCCGTCACGCTGGCGCCGCTAGGCCCCGACGCCTGGACCGCGACCTGCGCGGTCTGCGCGCACACACCGCTGCCGGCGCCGCTGCATTGGCACGGCCCGGCAGAACTCTTCGCCGGCGGCACGCTTCGCATCACGGACGACGCCGCCGGCGAGGCCCGCGCCGCCAGCGGCCTGTGGCATCTGCGAGCGCATGACCACGACCTCGATGTCGTGCTCACGCTGCCCAGCGAGCGCTACGTGGCCGCAGTCCTGAACGCCGAGGCCGGCCCCAACGAGCCGCCGCAATCGTTGCGCGCGCTGGCTATCCTGGCCCGCACCTATGCGCTCAACGGCACACACTACACGCCCGCGCCTGGGCATCTGCCCGCCGACCTGTGCGACAGCACCGCCTGCCAGGCCCTGCGGCTCGATGCCACTCCACTGTCCGTGGACGATGCGGCGCGCGCCACTGCGGGCGAGACCCTGTGGTTCGGGCAGCGCCGCGCGGAGGTCTTCTTCAGCCAGAGCTGTGGCGGCACGACGGAGGACGCGGGCGCGCTGTGGCCCAGCCTGCGCGGCCTGCCCTACCTGCGCAGCCACACCGACCCCTACTGCCTGCGGCGCGACTCCGCTGCGTGGCACGCGGAGGTGCCGCTGGCCAAGCTGGCGGCGATGGCGCAGGCGGAGGGCTGGCACCTGCCCGCAAATATTGTGGCCGCGCAGGTGAGCCAACGCAGCGCCTCGCACCGCGCGTTGCGTATCGTCTTCACCGGCAGCAGCGGCGCGACCGCCGTGGTGGCGGCTAGCGCGCTGCGCTTCGGCATCGGCCGTGCGCTGGGCTGGGACACGGTACGCAGCGATGCGTACGACCTGGGCGTCCGCAACGGCGCGCTGCTGTTCGATGGGCGCGGCCACGGCCACGGCGTGGGCCTGTGCCAGGCGGGCGCGACGGAGATGGCGACCGAGGGAAAAAGTGCGCGCGAGATCCTAGCCTTCTACTTTCCCGGCACTGCTGTCCGCATCGCTCCCACTGACGAAGGCTGGCAGCAGACGCAGGCCGGGCCGCTAACGCTGCGCTCCGCCCACGTGCTCGCGGCGTCGCGCATTGCCGCCGTCCAGCAGACGTGGACCGATGCGCAGCGACGCTTTCCGCCGCGCCGCGCGCTGGCGCCGGAGATTGTCTACGCGCCCACCACCGAGGTCTTTCGCCAACTGACCGCACTGCCCGGATGGGCGCTGGCCGGCACGCGCGGCACCACCATAGTGCTGCAGCCGGAGGCTATCCTGCAAGCCAACTGCAGGCATGCGTCCGCTACGCTGCTGCACGAGCTGCTGCACGTTCTGGTGGAGGCGGAAGCCACCGATCGTGCTCCATTGTGGCTGCGCGAAGGCCTGGTGGAAGCGCTTGCCGGCGAATCCTCATCCGCCGCAGCCACGCTACCCGCGAGCGGGATTGACGCCGCGCTGCAGCACGCCGCGTCGCTGGCAGAGAGCCAGCGCGCCCACCGCGCAGCCGCCGCCCGTGTGCATGCACTGCTGGAACGCTATGGCTTGTCCACGGTGCGCGGCTGGCTCTCCACAGGCGTTCCCGCGGGTGTCCTGGCTCTGGAGTTGTGAGCCTGAGGTTGGCCGCGGACGGGAGCGAAATACGGGGAGATGATTCTCCAGTTAGTTCAGGCAGAACCGGCGAAGCGCAATCATCGCTGGAGGTTTGTGGCCCCACCTTGTGTCGGGCCTTCGGCCCTGTGAAAACGATCTGCACACATCTAAGGGAACTTTGCTCTAAGAGCGCCCGTCTGGGCCATCGGCGCACGTGCTTTCTGTGCGGTGGTGCGACCCAATTTGGGCCCGAGGCGGAATTTTTTGTGCGCCGAGGGTCTGTGACGCAGGTCATAGCGTCCAACCAGAGGAGCGCACACAGTAGAATCAAGTGCGCCGGGGTTGACCGCTCTGCAGCGCAGCCGGGATTGGGGAGAGAGCCGAAATGGAGACCGCAGTGCAATTTGCCAAAGCGCATGGATCGAAGACGCCGCCAGCCGAACTTCCCATCGCCGCGCTGGTGTCGGCGGTGGCGGTGGCGGCGGCGGGCGGCCTGCTGGGCTACTCGCTGCTGCCGGCCAAGAAGCGGCCCACCATCTCCAGCCAGCTTGGGTTTGGCGTGCTGGCCGTGTGCGCCGCCGCGGTGCTGTGGATCGAGCGCCGCGAAGAGGCCGCCGCCGCACACCACCTGGTGAAGCATGTCCACGGGGTGCGCGATGCGCGCTGGCTGAAGCGGCACCCGATTAATTTCGGGTGAGGCTGGGCGAGGGCCGCATGGTGTGACGGCAATCTTTGTGTCGGGCCTTCACAGCCCTCTGATTCCTGGGGCATACCAACCTAGGCCTCCGGCCTAGGCTGGTATGTGTCGCGCTTTCAGCGCTTTAAGAGCTGCCCTCGGCGAAGTCAAAGGGGGAGCGGATGCACAGGCGAAATACGGGGATTCTTCGCCTTCGGCTCAGAATGACAAGTTCGATCAGGATGACAAGTTCGCTCATTCTGGCATGTCCATGTGGGCGGCGGATGGGGGTGGGCTGCCGGACTCTTCGTGGGCAGCGGATGCGGGCGGGCTATGGAACTCTTCTAGAATCGCTGTATGGCAATTGAAGCGCAGGGGATGGCGGCTGAAGGGCAGACGCGGGTGGTGCATGCGGTGTGCTCGCACGACTGTCCGGACTCGTGCGCGGTGCTGGTGACGGTGGAGTCGCTGGCGCGCGGCGGCGAGCGTGCCGTCAAGGTCGAGGGCGACCCCACGCATCCCGTGACGCAGGGATTTCTGTGCGGCAAGGTGGCGCAATATCTGGAGCGCGTCTACTCGCCCGACCGGCTGCTGTATCCCATGCGGCGCAAGCCGGGAAGGCCGAAGGGTCCGGCTGGGTACGGGGCGGCTGGTTCAATACAGACCGGGGGCCGGGAGGCCGATGCCTTCGAGCGCATCAGTTGGGACGAGGCGCTGGACGAGATCGCGGCCAGGCTGACGGCCATCTCAGCGGAGTTCGGCCCGGAGAGCGTGCTGCCCTACAGCTATGCGGGCACCATCGGCAAGCTGGGCTATGGGTCCATGGATCGGCGATTCTTCCACCGGCTGGGGGCGTCGCAACTGGCGCGCACCATCTGCGCGGAGGCCGGCGGCGTCGCGTTCAAGCAGGTCTACGGCATCAAGCTGGGCACGCCGCCGGAGGACTTCGCGCACGCCGGGCTGATCGTGGCGTGGGGCGCGAACATCCACGGCAACAACATTCACCTGTGGCCGTTTGTGGAGGAGGCGCGGCGCAAGGGCGCACGCCTGGTCGTGATCGACCCGTACCGCACGCGCACCGCCGCCGTGGCCGACGAGCATCTCGCCATCCTGCCCGGCACGGACACGCTGCTGGCGCTGGCGCTGATGCATACCATCTTTGCGGAGGGCCTGGAAGACGCGGAGTATATGGCCGCATGCACCCTCGGCGCTGCGGAGCTGCGTGCGCACGCGCTGCGGCCGGAGCACGCACCGGAGTGCGCCGCCGAGGTGACCGGCATCGACGCCGGGACGATTCGCCGGCTGGCGCGCGACTACGCTAAGGCCGGTCGCGATGGCAACGGCCCGGCGGCCATCCGCCTGAACTACGGCGTCCAGCGCAGCGAGAATGGCGGCACGGCGGTGCGCGCGGTGTGCATGCTGCCGCTGATTACCGGCGCGTGGAAGCGGCGCGGCGGCGGGCTGCAACTGTCCACCAGCGGGGCGTTCCCGTTCAACGGCGACGCGCTGGAGATGCCGGAGCTGATGCAGGCCAGCCCGCTGGGCCGCGACGCCCGCACCGTGAACATGAGCCGGCTGGGCCATGCGCTGACGGAGCTGGGACAACAGGGAATTGACACAGCCGATGGCGATGGGCCGCCGGTGAAGGCGCTGTTCGTCTACAACTCCAACCCCGCCGCGGTGGCGCCCAACCAGAACGCGGTGCTGCGCGGCATGATGCGGCCGGACCTGTTCACCGTGGTGCATGAGCAGTTCTTGACCGACACGGCGGACTATGCGGACATCCTGCTGCCCGCGCCGACGTTTCTGGAGGTGAAGGACGTGCAGGGCGCGTATGGGCATCTGTACGCGCAGCTCTCGCAGCAGGCCATTGCGCCGCTGGGCGAGGCGTGGAGCAACGTGCGGCTGTTTGCCGAGCTGGCGCGCCGCATGGGCTTTGCGGAGGCCTGCTTTGCGGACACCGAGGACGACCTGATCGACCAGGCGCTGGCCACGGAGCATCCCTTCTTCGCCGGCATCACGCGGCAGCGGCTGCAGCAGGAGGGCCACATGGCGCTGGCGCTGCCCACCAATGCCGCCGGCGAGTCGCTGCCGTTCTCGGATGCCAGCTGGTTCCGCACGGCGAGCGGACGCGGGGAGCTGACGCCGGTGCCTGTCTTCACCGCGCCGGCGGAGTCGCGCGGCGGGGCGGCGTGCACGCCGCAGTATCCGCTGGAGTTTCTGCCGCGCAAGGCGGACAACTACATGAACTCCACCTTCGCCAACATTCCTCGCCACCAGCGCATGGAGGCGCGCAGCACCGGGCTGCTGGAGCTGCATCCAACGGACGCGGCGGCGCGCGGCCTGGCCACGGGCGATGCGGTGGAGGTGTTCAACGCGCGCGGCAGCATACGGCTGCGGGCGCAGGTGGGCGGCTCGGTGCCGCAGGGCGTGGTGGCGGCGCGGCTGAACTGGAACAAGCTCTCCGGCGCGGACGGCGCAGCGGCCAACAACGTGAACGCCTTGACCAGCGAGACCGTGACCGACATCGGGGCCGGGGCGACGTTCTACTCCACGCTGGTGGAGGTGCGGAAGGTGAGAGTACGGCCCGGGGTTGAAACGTCGGTTGGTCGGAGGCCGGTTACCGCAGGCTAAAGGAAGGTCTGTACAAGTCATCGGACACTTCCTCAGGGCTGAAGCCCCCATTGATTTTGGGACCGCTTGCGACGTGGCTAAAAGCCACGTCCTTTCAATTCGGAGACTTGTTCAGGGTCTCCCTAAAGGCTGCTGCTCCTCCCGAAGTGTGCGGTTTTCGATGCGTGGGGCGTGCGCGGGCTGCGCTGCGTGTGGCACGGACGGGCTGGTGGGGCCAATTTGGCCGTAACCGATGGGGTCCTAAACTCGCGTCGAGCGGCTTCGCTCCCATATAATCGAGCTTTCCCCTGAAGAAGCTTCCAGGGCGTCATTTTCAGCAATAGAGGGTGTGCGTATCTTTACCGTAAAGCGAGTGAGCGGAAGTTTCCTGGGTACCATGCAACAGTCTGTGCGCACGCGCTCTCGCATTGCACGCGACCTCGCCTTTATCGCCGCCCTTGCTGCCACGCCGCTGCTGGCGCAGAGCGCGCCGCCGGCGCCGACAGGCCTGCAGGATACGCCCGCACTGGCCACCGTGAGCACGCCCCCGGCGCAGGCGCTGTGCCAACCGGAAGTGATCGGCAACCGCCGCATTCCAAAGGACTCCGTACTGGCGCGCATCTCCTCGCACCAGGGCGATCCGTACGATCCGGTCACCGTGGAGCGCGACTTCAACTCGATCTGGAACACCGGCTACTTTGAGAGTGTGCGCATTGAGCGCACCGACACTCCGGCCTGCGTGCAGCTTGTGATCTACGTCCGCGAGAAGCCCACCATCCGCGAGATCGACTACAAGGGCCTGAACGCCGTCACGCTGTCCGATGTGCAGGAGCGGTTCAAGAAGGCCAAAGTCAGCCTGACCGTCGAGAGCCAGTTCGACGAGACCCGCGTGAAGCGGGCGGAGACGGTGCTGAAGGACCTGCTGTCCGAGCATGGCCACCAGTTCGCCACCATCCGCACCGAGGTCAAGTCCATTCCGCCGTCGTCGGTGGGCATCACCTTCAATATTAAGGAAGGCCCCACGGTGAAGGTGGGCAAGATCGCCTTCGACGGGAACTACAACCTCTCTGACCGCGAACTGCGCTACGCGATGGTGAACTCGCGGCCCATTGGCATTCCCCACTCCATCCTGTTTGAGAACCTGCTGTCCAAGACCTTCGACGCCAGCAAGCTCGACGAGGATACGGAGCGCGTCCGCCAGGCCTATCGCGACAAGGGCTATTTCCAGGCGGAGACGGGCGACGCCCAGACCCACGTGCGCGACGAGGGCGGCCTGAACTGGTTTACCCTGCGCCCCTCCACGGGCAAGCGCATCGACATCCTGATTCCGATAGAGGAAGGCGAGCGCTACAAGCTGGGCGGCATCACCTTCTCCGGCAATAAGATGTTTACCAACGTCCGCGCGCTGCGCGCCCAGTTCCTGCAGAAGGACGGCGAGTGGTTCAACGCCACCATGTTCGGCAAGGGGCTGAAGCAGCTCTCCAAGGCGTACGGCAGCCAGGGCTACATCAACATGGTGGCTAACCCCGTCCCCAAGCGCGACGACGCCACCAAGACCGTCACCTGGAATATCGACATCGACGAGGGCAAGCAGTTCTTTGTCTCGCGCATCGAGTTCTCCGGCAACACCGTCACGCGCGACAAGGTCATCCGCCGCGAGCTGCTGATGGAAGAAGGCCAGGTGTACTCGAGCGAGCGCTGGGACCTCTCCGTCCTGCGCCTGAACCAGCTCGGTTACTTTGACACGCTGAAGGTGGAAGACGACACGGAGACCCGTCCGGACTCCGACAACGGCACCGTCGACCTGCTGCTGAAGCTGAAGGAAAAGGGCAAGAACTCCATCGGCCTGAACGGCGGTATCAGCGGTTTGTCGGGCACCTTCATCGGGCTCAACTACGAGACCAACAACTTCCTGGGCCTGGGCGAGACGCTCTCCGCCAGCGCCAACGTCGGCGATCTGTCGCGCAACATCAGCTTCGGCTTCAACGAGCCCTACCTGCGCAACAAGCCGATCTCCCTCGGCACGGAGGTCTTCTCCCGCAAGACCGATTACAACCCGGCCAAGGCGTACTCCATCGCCAACGGCGTCAGCGCCAATGTCTCCAGCGCGCAGCAGTCGCTGCTGACCAACTACAACACCTCCACCACCGGGTTCACCGTTTCGCTCAGCGAACCGCTGAAGCATCTGTGGGTTGGTCGCGGGGTCAGCCGTGTCGGCATCACCTATGCCCTGTCACGCTCGTCGGTTACCACCTTCAACGACAACACGCGCAATGTCTTCCAGTCGCTGGCGTTCCGCTCCGGCGTGGCCGGCCCGAACCAGTTGAATGGCATCGTGACCTCGACGATCTCGCCCAGCTTCAGCTACTCCGGGCTGGACCGCGCAGTCGGGCCGCACTCCGGCCGCGACTTCAACGTGTCCGTGCAGGTGGCGGGCGCGGGCGGCAACGTCAAGTACATCTCGCCGGTGGCCAGCTTCCGCCAGTTCTACCCGATGAAGGGCCTGCGCATCGACCGCGAAGGCCGCAACGTCCTGGGCATCCGCGTGCAGTTCGCACATGTCTCCGGCTTCGGCGGGGAAGTTGCTCCGCCCACCAACCGCATCTACGGCGGTGGCGAGTCGGACATTCGCGGCTTTGACATCCGCGCGGCATCGCCCTACACGTTCGTTCCGGTGAAGGTGAACTTCAACCTCACCAATCCGGACAACACGCTGATTCCGCGCGACCCCACCAACCCGAGCCTGGGGTACATCAGTATCCCGCTGCCCGTCTACCGCCTGGTCGCGATTGGCGGCGACACCCAGTTGACGACCAATGTGGAGTACCGCATTCCCATCGTCAGCCAGGTCACCTTCGCGCTGTTCACGGACTTTGGCGTCACCGGCGACCTGCAGCCCAGCCAGCTCCGCCAGAGCGTGGGCGGCGCATCCACGCTCTCCAGCCCGCTGTACGGCTGCACCGGCTTTACCAACGGCGCGTGCGTGGGCGGCATCCCGGTGCCGGGCTTCTCGCCGCTACAGCTGAACACGGTGCCCAACACCAACTTTGTGCCGCGCATGTCCAACGGTGCGGAGTTGCAGGTGATCCTGCCGATCGTCAATGCGCCGTTCCGGCTGTACTACGCGTACAACCCGATCCGGTTGTACCGCGACGTGCCCCAGCAACTGGCCCTGCCCAACACATGTGCAGTGGGCCAGACGGCGTGCTTCCAGAACCTGTTCCCCAACTCCGACGCGGGGCGCTACAGCTACCAGCAGGCGCTGCAGCTCTACGGCCCCTCCTACCAGCTCCGCGAACCCCGCAAGACGTTCCGCCTGACGGTGAGCACGACGTTCTAGGGGCGGGTGCAAGGTTCCAGGTTCAAGGGAAAGACAGACGAGGCTGCCAGCAATGGCAGCCTCTTCCTTTTCTGCTTTGTGTCTGGAGCCAAGGTGGAGTGCAGCTGCGGGCGAAATGCGGGGATTCTTCGCTGCGCTCAGAATGACAAGCAAAAGCAAAAGCAAAAGCAAAAGCAAAGGCAACGGCAACGGCAACGACAAAGGCAACGGCAACGGCAACGGCAACGGCAACGGCAACGGCAACGACGGAGATTCTGGACTGCGTCCAGAATGACGAGCGAAGAAACTTCTAGCTTGTCATTCTGAGCGCAGCGAAGAATCCCCGCAGTGTGTTGCTGCAGCCGAAGTGGCTCTAATAGCTGCGCATGTACATCCGCGTCATTCTGTCGTGCCAGGCCAGGCGTTCCTCGTCGAGCGCAGCCCACAGGAATCCAAGCGCCATGGGGCAGGCGGAGAGCAGCACTGCGACGATCCGCCGCCGCAACGCAGACTGCGTCGGGTTCTCGTCGTCGAAGGTGCAGAGCGCGATGCGCGCGCAGCGCATCCCCGGCGTTCCGTGCGACAGCGTAAAGAACAGCCCCTGATACAGCAGGTACAGCAGCACCGCCGCGCCCGCCAGCGCGCCTAGCAGCAGCGCGGGCTGAATGCCCGCGTCGCCCGGCGCCTTGCCGGCAAGCTGCAGCACCACGGAGTGCAGCGACCGGAACGCGCTCCACTGGATGGTGTGCCGCGTGGTCAGCGCAAACGCGGCGGCAAACCCAGCCAGTCCCGTGCCCACGATTCCAGCGTTGATCGCCGCGGCCAGCGCGCGCCGCCCTACTGGCGCCACATCCGGCAGCGCTGCAGCCACCCTGGCCGCGTCGGTTTCGCTGGCGGCGTCCGCATCCATTGCGTCCGTCGCTTCTTGACTGCGCGCTGCGCGGTTGGCTGCACTGTCGCTTGCGGGCGCATCCAGCCAGATGGACGTCCATTGCGGCGTGGGCGACGCCGCGGAGCCAGTGTCCGGAGTGGTGGAGATCTGCGCCGGGTCCACCTCGAAGATCCGCAACTGGCCATCGCTCGCGTCCGGCTCTGCTTCGTCGCGCAGGGGGCCCTCGGCATAGCGCGGCCGCGCCTTGCGGGAGGCCACCAGTTGCCGCGGAAACTCAATCAGGTTGGCGGGCAGCGGCATGGGCGGTCCGGCGGGCTCCTCAAACACCGGCGCCTGGCGGAACGCAATCTCTTCGTCCAGCGCTGTTACCTCGGCGTCGTTGCGCTCCACGCGGCGGTTCTCCCGCATGGGCCCGGTGGCCGCAGCACCTGCAGCGGCCCGTCCCAGCCGCGCCGCGCTGGCCGCATCCTGATACAGCCGGACGGTAAACCCGGCCGTGGGGGTTGGCGCCGGAGCCAGAGGCAGTTCCGGCGCCGCAACTTCATGCGCCCTGGACGGCCTGCGCTTCGCTATTGCGCCCTGGGGACGGAAGGGCCGCGAGGGCTTGGTCCTGTCTGTGGTCTGCTCTTGAGTCCGGTCTGGCGAAAGCGGCTGAGCCGCGGCCCGCGGCAGCTGCATCTCCGGCCACAACTGCATCTCGTCTGTGCGCTGCGTTGCGGCCGGCGCGGCGACTGCGATGCGCTGTGTCTGCGCGGCCACCTCGGCGTCGCCCTGGTCGAAGGCGTCCAACATCTGCTGCTGCGCAGCGGCCACGGCCTGGGCATTGCGTGCGGCAATCTCCGCCGCGGCGCGTGCCTGCTGCACGGCGCGTTCCGCCTCCGCCGCCAGCACCGCGCGATAGCTGGGCGACTGCGCATAGCGCTCCGCCACCGTGGCCGCAATGCGCGCGGAGCGCCTGGCGCGGGGGTCCGTGGGCTGCGGCTCCAGCGGCGGCGCGGGCTGGTTCTGCGCCGCGCCTCTGCGGCTGCGGTGCGCGGCCAGCCGCTCCGCCACCTGCGCCCGCAGCGCGTCTGCCTGCGTCGAGGCGGCTTCCGCCGGTCCAGCTTCGATGGTCGTATCCAGCAGTGCAGAGCCCATTTTGCTCAAACTCCAACTCACTTCCGTGAAATCGTCTAACCTCTAAAGAGTGGTGCGTGTGACCCAGTCCATCGTCCGACAGCCGACGGCTTCTCCCGGAACTGCCGCAGCTCGAGCCCTTCGCCCGCGCAGCGGCGCATGCAGCCTGGCACAGCGCATCCACAGCGCCTGCTTCTTCATAAGTACCACGCTGCTCCTCGTAAACCATGCACATCTCGCAGCGCAACAGGTGTCGACTGTGGCACCTCCGCCTGCCGCCGCCGCCGATGCGCTGCCCAGCGCGCCCGCCGTACCCAGTGCGCCCGCACCGCAGTATCCCGACGCCGTGCTGATTCCGGCGCGGGAGGGCGAGCCCATCTCCATCCAGTCCGACACCGAATCGGGAACGGGCAGCCACTATGTCGCGGACGGCTCCGTCGTCATCACCAAAGGCGATCGCACCCTGCAAGCTGACCACATCGAGTACGACGCCGACTCCGGCGACATGGCCCTGACCGGCCACGTCGTCGTCAGCGGAGGCGACAACGACGAGCACATCGAGGCCAGCCACGCCACCTTCAACATCCATGCCCAGACCGGCCGCTTTTACGACGTCTCCGGCTCCGTGGGGCTGAAGCCGGCCAAGCCCGGCGCCGCGCCGCGCCGCGTCTATGCCAATGGCAATCCCTTCCTCTTTACCGGCAGGATGGTGGTGAAGACCGGCCCGCGCGAGTACCAGATCTACGACGGCACGGTCACCTCCTGCCAGCTCCCGCGCCCGGACTGGGTGCTGTCTGCCGCCGAGTTCTCACTGGACCAGGAAAAGGCGCACGCCACCAACAGCGTCTTCCGCCTGATGAACTTCCCGGTGTTGTGGATGCCCTACGTCACCCATCCGGTGAACGCCGACAACCGCCAGACCGGCATCCTGATCCCGGAGATCGGCTTCAACTCCGCCAGCAAGGGCACCACCATCGGCGAGCAGGTTTACTGGGCCATCGACCGCAGCTCGGATATCACCATGGGCGCAATCTACTACTCCGCGCGCGGCTACGAGGAGACGGGCAGCTATCGCTACCACGGCCTGGGGCAGAACTTTGTCCGCGGGCACTTCAGCTCCCTGCAGGACCACGGCTACACCCCCAGCGGAGGCACCTACATCAACCAGAGCGGGACCGACGCTACCATCTCCGGTCGGCTGGACGTGGGTGTGGACGACTATGCCCCGGAGCAAGCCAACCCTGCTCCCGCATCCGCCGCCACCCGGCTGGTGGCAGAGGTCGAGTACCTGAGCTCCTTCCCCTATCGCGAGGCGTTCTCCTCCAACTTCAACCAGGCCGTCTCCACCGACGTTGTCTCCGATATCTACGCGACCCACGCATGGAACGGCATGGCCGCCTCGCTGGAGGGCGACCGCTACCAGGGCGAGAAGCGAGTGGCCACCACCACCCCGCTGCAGGCGGAGGAGCAGGTCCACATCTTCCACGCGCCGGCCATCGAGTTCACCACCACGGATCACCTGCTGGGCGCTACCAGCATCGAGTGGAGCCTGGATAGCTCGGTCGCGGCGCTGAAGCGCTCCCAGCCCACCTTTACCACCAGCGGCATGGTGGAGCGGCTGGACCTGCACCCCGAAGTCGCCTATCCGTTCGGCGCGGGCGGATGGCGCATACGGCCCTCGGTAGGTGGTCGCGAGACCTTCTACAGCCGCAGCCGGTTCGCCGCCGTCCCTGGCGTAGCCGGGCCGCCCGAGGAGAACACCGCCACGCTCAACCGCTCCGACTTCGAGCTGGAGCTGGACCTGCGCGCGCCCGTGCTGGAGCGGACCTTTGACTCCGGCTGGGTGCGCAGGCTGCTGCGCCACGATGTGAAGCACACCATCGAGCCGGACCTGACTTACCGGTATACCACCGGAATCAGCAACTTTCCCAACGTACTTCGCTTCGACGCGGTGGACGTAGCCAGCGACACCAACGAGCTGGAGTACGGCATCACCCAACGGCTCTTCCTGCGCCGGCCTCCGGGCACCCCCTGCCGCGCCGCCGGAGCCTCTGCCGACGCCACGGAGATCCTGGGCTCCGCCGGAACCGACGCCGACGCCGACGCAGACCCCGGCGAGGCCACCGGATACGCCGACGCCGCCGAACCCCAGTGCGGCAACCGCGAGTGGATGAGCTGGCGCGTGGAGCAGAAGTACTTCTTCGACCCCAACTTTGGCGGTGCCGTCGTCGGCAACGGTCCGCGCAGCGTGCTCGGGTCCACACTCGACCTGACCGGCATCGCCTTCCTCACCGGCCCGCGCACCATCTCGCCGCTCACCTCGCGGCTGCGTGTCCGCACCTCGGAGCGGACGGACGTGGAGTGGGACTTCGACGTGGATACCTGCTCCGCTCCGGTCACCATCAGCTCGCTCACCAGCTCGCCGCCCTGCCGGGCCAAGTTCACCGCCGACAACATCTATGTGGACGTGCACCAGGGCAGCATCTTTGCCGGCGCCAGCTATGCCCGGCTGAATGCCCCGGCGCGCTCCTACGTGGACGGCGCGCTGTCGGCGGTCGCGGACTTCAACCAGATGCGCCTGCTCTTCGGCTTTGGCAACCCCGCCCGGCCCGGCTTGAGCGCAGCCGCCTACAGCGGCATCGATCTTGACCTCGGCACCGTGCAGTACGGCGCCATCCAGACCAGCTACAACTGGAACTGCTGCGGCGTGAGCGTGGAGTACCGCAAGTACGAGCTGGGCACCGCACGTAACGACAACGGGTACAAATTCAACTTCACGCTGGCCAACATCGGCAGCGCCGGCAACCTGCGCCATTCCGACCAGGTGTTCTAGCAGCGGACGACTTTAGGCGACCGGCGTTCCGTTGTGGACGCATGTGAAGCCGCATTCAAACTGTTCCTCCCGGTATAGGCCGGGGAAGTCGATGTTGTCGCCTCGGACGAGGGCAGCGACCATTGCCTCGGCTGATCCATCCGGAATCAGGTTCTTGAAGAACCTCAAGAATTGGCCACAGTTGATCGTCAGCCATTGCCTGGTGTCGCTCGGGGATGTGGCTGAGAAGGCGACGCCCTTGAGCTTCCCCTTGAACTGGCCTTCAGTGAATAGGATTGGCGATGCTGCAAGTTTGTATGCTTCCGTCACGATCAAGAACTCCAAGGCAGGTACATGAGAGCTGATTCCATGCAGCAGAAGCCTGAGCAGACCCGTCGACAGAGAGTATGGGCTGCGACCTATATCACGCCGCCACATCCGGGTTGGCCTCTCACCACATTCTTGCGCATCACGGCCGCCGTTGATGAGCAATCCTGACCGGATCTCACGATTCTTGAAAATAGAGCCGAATTGCACAGACCAGCGCATATTCGCGCAGGGATGATAGGCGTAGAGTGCCGCCATTACTCCGCACGGACGCTGCGTCTTCGCGGGCGAGCACAGTCGAGGCCTTCGATATGCCGGGAATAAAGAAAACCAAGTTCGATCCGGCAAGTTACCTGGCTGCCGCGGGAATAACGCGTAAGTCAATCCAGGTGAAGGCGAACCATGTCTTCTTTTCTCAAGGTGGCCCCGCGAATTCGATCTTCTATCTGGAGAGCGGCAGGGCAAAGCTCACCGTTGTGTCCCAGCGGGGGAAAGAGGCTACGGTCACGTTTCTCTCCGCCGGTGATTTTGTCGGTGAGGAGTCGCTTGCTGGAGTCTCGGGGCTGCGCATCGCGACCGCCACTGCGACCACCGCATGCACGGCCCTGAAGCTGGATCGCGAGGAGATGGTGCAGTTGCTGCATGAGAAGCATGAGTTCTCCGATCTCTTCTTGAAGTTTGTGCTCCTTCGAGGAGTTCGTACCCAGGAAGATCTGATCGATCAACTCTTCAATAACAGTGAGAAGCGTCTGGCGCGGACGTTGCTCCTGATGGCAGAATTTGGTAAGCCCGGCGAGCCGGCGACCGCCATCCCGCCCATCACCCAGGAGGTCCTCGCCCACATGATTGGAACCACCCGGTCTCGCGTCAGCTACTTCATGAACCGGTTTCGGAAGCTGGGCTACATCGCCTACAACGGCCACATCGAAGTCCACAAATCGCTGCTCAACGTGGTGCTGCACGATCAGTTGCCGGAGCAGATAGCGAAGCGGCCGGTCGTCCTCGATCATGAAACGACACCCGAAAAAAGGAAGAAGCGCGCAGCGGTGGCCCGGCTTCAATAGAACGTCTCGTGCAAAGGGCCGGATTCGCGCCGTCCATTGGGGACCGGATCCTGGAGGGAAGCGGGGCCGAGTTGGCCCTCCAGGACCGGGACCGCTGATCACAAGCGCACTCCTCCATCGAGGATTTCAAACTCGATATCCGGACCGGTGTGCTGCAACTCAAGCCGCTCTCACACGCGATCTTCGCCCGCGCTCGCGCCTTGTCACTTCAGACCACGCCGCGCCTGGGAACTCGCGCCGCCGATACCCTGCACATTGCAGCTGCACTCGAACTTGGTTCCAACGTCTTTCTGAGCTTCGATGTGCGGCAGCGGAAACTTGCCCACACGATGAAGCTGAAACTCAACCCGATGCCGCAAAAATGAGATAATCGATATTGTGCTGAAGCTTTTCAGGCCGCTCGGTTTCGTCCCGTTGATCCTCTCGATGGCCACGCTGGGCTGCCATGCGCAGGTGAAGGCCGACCCCGCCGGGCCGCCCATCCAGATCGGCGTCAAGCTCTCGCCGGAGATGGCGCGCCGCGTGGAAGTGATGCTGCGCAGCCGCTCCTCTCTGCCGCTGGAGTCCGTGGTGACCGTGGGCGTGCCCACCGCCAGCGAAGTGCCTGGCTACGACCGGGTTGCCATCACCTTTACCAACAATGGCAAGACCAGCAATGCCCTGCCGTTCCTGATCTCGGCCGACGGCAAGACACTCGCCCAGTTCAACAAATTCGACATGAGCGTGGACCCCAGGGACAAGGTCTCCAGCGTCGATCGTCCGGCGCGCGGCGGTCCGCCGTCGGCTCCCGTGCTGATCGTCGGCTTCGACGACCTGGAGTGCCCCTTCTGCGCCCGCATGCACGCGGAGATCTTCCCCGCCGTGACCGATCGCTACAAGGACCAGGTTCGCATCGTCTATCGCGACTTCCCGCTGGAGAGCATCCACCCCTGGGCCCTGCGCGCCGCCATCGACGCCAACTGCCTGGGCGCCGCCTCTACCCCGGCCTACTGGAACTATGTCGACTACGTCCACGCCCACGCGTCGGAGATTCTGGACGACGACAAGTCCGTACCCAAGGCCTACTCCAAGCTGGATGGGCTGGCCATGGACGAGGGCGCGCGTCAGAAGTTGAATGCGGTGGACCTGGCCGCCTGCGTTACCAAGCAGGACAGCCGGAAGATCCGGGCATCCATCCAGGATGGCGAGGCGGATACGCTGCGCGTGGATGCCACGCCCGCGCTCTTCGTCAACGGCGAGAAGGTGGACGGCGTGGTCACCCTGGATGAGCTCTATCACGTGATCGACCAAGCGCTGATCGCGGCCGGACAGACACCGCCGCCGGCCCCAACCCCCGCCAGTCCCGCGCCGGCTGCAACCCCGCTGCCGCCCGCAACCAAGCCGGGGAGTTAGTATCGCTGTGCGCACGTTTCGGAGTGGAAGCATGACCGCAGACCAGCAACGGGGAGCAGCAGGATACAGGATGAAGAACCATGAGTAGCCAAGCAAGTATCGCGGCGCGTGATTGCACGCGCGTTCCGGCAGCAGGCACGGCCCACCGCATTGCGACTCCTGTGCTGCTGATGGTGGCAGTCTCCCTGGTGGCCGGATGCAACCGCACGCCCGCGGCCGATGTGGTGGCCACCGTGAACGGCCACGCCATCCAGCGCGCGGACATGGACCGCCTGTACCAGCAGCAGTTGGGGCAGGCGCAGGGACAGGCTCAGCAGACCACCCCGGAGCAGGCCGACTCGCTGCGCCTGAACATCGTCCGCGAACTGATCGACGAGGAGATTGTGGAGCAGAGCGCGGCCAAGATGAACCTGACCGCGACCCCGGAGGAAGTCGACGCCAAAGTGGCTGAGATGAAGGCGCCCTACACCGAGGAGCAGTGGGCCGCGCAGTTGAAGGCGAACGGCCGCACCGTGGACTCGCTGCGCCATGACCTGCGCCGCGGCCTGACTATTGAGAAGCTGCTGAACAAGGAGGTCAACTCCAAGATCACGGTCTCCGACGCCGACGTGAGCAGCTACTTCAACCAGCACAAGGCCGACTTCAACCTGATCGAGGTGCAGTACCACCTGGCGGAGATTCGCGTGACCAGCGTTCCCTCGCCCCAGCCGGGCAATCTGCAGGGCAGCAAGGCCACCACCGACGCCGAGGCGAAGAAGAAGATCCAGGCGCTGAAGAACCGGCTCGACTCCGGCGACGACTTTGGCCTGCTGGCGCAGAACTTCTCCGAGAACCCGGAGACCGCCTCCAATGGAGGCGACATGGGCTTCCACTACGAGTCGGAGTTGCACGGCGACCCGGCCATCTTTGCCGCCGTCACCAAGCTCAAGCCGGGCCAGATCACCGACATCCTGCCGCTGCTGGACGGCCAGACCAAGAAGCCCGTGGGCTACGCCATCTACAAGCTGCTCTCCCGCGAGCCCGCAGGCCAGCGCGACCTGAGCGACCCGCGCGTGCAGCAGGCCATCCGCCAGCAACTGCACGATGGCCGCGCCGAGCTGCTGAAGGCCGCCTACCTGGACATCCTGCACGACCAGGCCAAGGTGGAGAACTACTTCTCCGAAACGATCTTCAAGGACGACGCGAAGTAGCGACGCGATTTGCTTTGGGAGTAGCAGCAGGCTTTAGCCTGCGGTAACAGGCGTCCAATCAATCGGGGTTTCAACCCCGGGCCTTCCTCTCACCAGTCGCCCGCATTTGGGTCTTCGCCGTTCGGGCTACTCCTGCCGCCCTACGCCCAGCTTCCACAGCACCTGCCGCAGAATCCCCATCCAGACCGGCGCGTCCACTGCATCCGCGCCCAGCCGCCGCACCAGCCGCCGCACGTGCGCGGGATCGCAGTTGGCCGCATGCCGCCGCGTGTACCCGGTCTGCGCCATCACTTCGTTCAGCAGAGCGGTCACGCGTTCCAGGTTTGCCGCCGTCGCCGGATTGAGTATGGGTTCCGCCGCCGCTTCGTTGCTGTATGCCTGCGGATCCTGCGGACTCTGCGGCGCCCGCACCAGCTCATACAGGCATACCGCTACGGCCTGCCCCAGGTTCATGGACGGATGGCGCACGCCGTCGTGCTGCTGCATCGGAATCGTCAGCAGCCAGTCGCAGTGGCTCAGCTCGTCGTTGCTGAGCCCCGTCTTTTCTGACCCGAAGAGCAGCGCCACGCGCCTGCCGCTGTCGCAATGTTCCTTACCGTCATGGGCGGGGTCCGGCTGCAGCTCTGCGCGCAGCAAGGGCGCGGCCTCTGCCAGCAGCTTCAATTCATGTTGCAGATCGCGCTCGCCGACGGCGGTGGTCCCCACCACCAGCGTGCAGTCGCCCACCGCCTCCGCCACGCAGGCAAACTCCTCTGCCTCCGCCAGCACTGCGGACGCATCCACTGCGGACTTCGCCGCCTCAAACGGCACGGGAAACTCGTTCACCACGCGCAGCCGGCGGAAGCCGAAGTCGTGCAGGGCGCGCGCCACGGCTCCAATGTTGCCGGGGTTGCGCGCCCGCACCAGCACCACCACCACCCGATCCTGCACATCCAGATCCATCCCTTCATCTTACGAGTCAGTTCCGGGCGTGAGTAGGTTCGCATCGCGCTCCGCCCCGCAGCAAGAATGAGAATGGCCGGAGAGGGTTGCTCTCCGGCCAGACTTTCAAGATGAAGTATGTAGTTGGCTCAGAGAGAGGACACTCGTGTCGCCTGAGCCGCGTCGCTGCGCACCACGCACTCCGCACACTCTGCAAGGATCGCCAGCAGCAGGCATGCGACCAGCGCGTCCAGAATGGCCGCCGCGCCCAGCCGCAGCAGCAGGCTCAAAGTCTCCACCCGCAGGCCGTGGCCCGGCGTCCATCCCATCAGCGCTCCGGTGCAGATGTTTGCCTCGATGGTGACCACCACCACGGTGATCCAGTACGTAACCGAGCGCAGCGCCCGCAGCATCGCACGCAGTGGCCGCTGGCTTGCCATCATGGCGAACACAGGAATGGCAATCGCTCCGGTGCCCGCCCACGCCACCGCCATGCCGAGCCACTGAATCCAGAGCAGAATGTGCGCGTAGGAGAAGATGTTGCGCAAGGCGTGCGGCACGCGCGAGTTCAGATAGCCCGCCCACTGCACGTCGTTCTGGTTGTAGCTGCCATGCGCGCGTGCCAGCAGCGCGCCCCACGCCAGCCACAGTGCAGCGCCCAGCAGCATCCACAGCGCGCCGCGCAGCAGCAGCCCGCGCGTGCGCTCACGCCCGGTCAGGCGCAGCACAATCGCCGTCTCTCCGCCGCCCGCCACGGCCACTACGATCAACCCCAGCAGGGACGAGCCGATCACGTCCAGCGCGCTGGCGTCCGGCATGTGCAGCCACAGCGCGCCCAGCAGAAACACCACCAGCGCCAGGCCCGCCTGCTCCACCACAACACGCACGCTCATCCGCCGAACCGCTTTGCGCAGCGTCGTCATTGCCCACCCCCTTGCGACGCCGGCGCGGGCACCTGCAACTGCAGCGCATCGCTGGTGGCCTGCACGCCCGGCTGGTACATCGGCTGCACGCGCGCCGGGCTGATCTGGAACGTGCCGGGATTCACCACCCGGACCATGTAGAAGATCTCCTGCCGTCCGGTAAAGTCGGTGGCAAAGAATGCCGCATGGTCGTCGTGATACTCGCGCCGCGTGAACCAGTCGTACCAGCCGCCGGGCCGAGCATCCAGCGGATAACTATCTTCGCTGGTTACAAATTCCGTTCCCGCCGGGATCGGGTCCTCCAGCAGCAGATAGCGCATGGGCGAGCCGCTGATCGCCTCGTGTACGGCCAGCACATCGCCCACCTGCGCGGTGCCGGCCAGCGGCTGCAGCGTGTAGACAATCTTGCCATTCTTCTGCACCGGCGCCAGCTTGTAGTAGTCGCGCGTCAGGTTCAGCTTCAGCGTGCCCGCCTGGTAGTCGCTCTTCGCCGTGGAGTAGTAGGTGCCGCGCGCCGACCAGTAGACGCGTCCGCTGCCGCTGCGCCGCACCACCTGCACGCTATTGTTGCCGGCTTGCAGGTGCGCCGCATCGAGGTCGATCGCCAGCGACGCGCCGCTGGTTGCATCCGCAGCCGTAAAGTGCCGCGTGCCGACGGAGTGTCCATTCACCAGCACATCGGCCGTAAAGTCGGACTCCAGCTCGTGCGACGCGGCCAGGTAGTCGACCAGCCCGAACAGCACCATCGCCGTCTGCTCGGTCGAATCCCACCACTCGCCGCCATTGCGCTGCACCATCAGCCATTGCGCCGCACCGGCCAGCAGCGGGTCGTTGGCATCCACCTTCGCCAACAGACGCACCGCATACGCAGTCGCCTCCGCATCGTTGCTGTAGTCCGCATCCAGCAGCGGGACGTACGATCCCTTCCAACTGACCAGGTCGCCCTGATGCACGGCCTTGGTCGCCAGCAGGTCCGCAACCTGCGCGGCGCGTGCGTCATGTACTTGCAGCATCGCCAGGCCGGTCATGGCCAGCGCCTCCGGCTCCAGGTCGTTGCGCCGCGACCATTGCGCATCCAGTGCGCTGCCCAGATTGGTGCTGCCCGATTCCGCCAGCGCGTACACCACCGCCGCGCGCAGCTCCGGACGCATGGTGGGGTGCTGCGCGAGCTGCGTGTTCAGGTAACTGGTGCCGCGGGCCAGCATGCCCTGCTGGTCGCCGGTGAGCGGCATGTAGGTGGAACCCATGCCGATGCCGCTGACCACATACGCGGTCATGTAGACGCGGCTGGAGTCTTCCTTCCACCAGCCCCAGCCGCCATCGTCGTGCTGGTAGTCCTGCAGGCGCGCGATGCCTGCCTGCATCTTGGCGTGCAGGTCCGCGTCGTCCACGTGGCCGCTCACCTTCAGCCGGTTCAGCGTCTCCGCCACAATCACGTTGGGCAGATAGCTCGACATCGTCTGCTCAGTGCAGCCGTAGGGATAGCTGGTCAGATAGTCGAGCGCGGTGAAGAGCGAGCCGGCAATGGACGAACTCGCCTCCAGATGCAGCGTGTGCGCCGCTGCGTCGGTGCTGGCCGGATAGGCAAGGGTCGCGGTGGCCTGCGTCGCGGTGGCTGCCAGCACACCGCTCTGGGCCAGCGTCCTGGCCACGCCCGCCGGCTCTACCGGGAAGGTGAGTTCCAGCGCATCGGACTCCGCATCTGTAATGGCGGACGCGGTCAGGTCTGCCGTCCCCACCTTCGACGCGCGCAGCCGCCACAGCACTGTCGCCTCACCATTGCTGGCGATGGTGACCGTCTGCTGCGCTCCGCTGACCGTGTCCAGCCCGGCCACCTTCAGCGAGAACGTCGCCTGCTTCGGCGTTGCCAGATAGTTGTGCGCGATCACCGGGATCGTAATCTCGTCGCCCTGGATCAGGAAGCGCGGCGTGCCCATGCGCACAATCACGTTCTTGCGCACCAGCACGCGGCTGATCGCCGAACCGGCCTTCGAGTCCGGCGTAATTGCCCGCACGGTGGCGCGCCATGTGGTCAGCGAGTCCGGGAACGTCAGCGTGACGCGCGCGTGGCCCGTCGCATCCGTGTGTACGTTCGGCGCCCAGAACGCCGTATCCGGGAATGCCTTACGCACCTTCGGCTGGGC
>Ga0302154_10001118_pt1 | contig 22678 bp, 16 predicted proteins | sample I_Bog_N2_3_FD_193507 | JGI IMG/M metagenome (GOLD analysis project Ga0302154, IMG submission 193507) | Peat permafrost microbial communities from Stordalen Mire near Abisko, Sweden - I_Bog_N2_3 | ecosystem: Environmental > Terrestrial > Soil > Wetlands > Peat | place: Sweden: Abisko, Stordalen... | reverse complement strand
CGTTAGTCTCGGCGGCCAGATCCTCGTTTTGCCATACCGTAGAGGGAGTCGGCAGGAACAATTGGTTCACGTCATTGCCCGAAACGTAATATATGTGGAGTTGATTGTTCGGAGTGGTGGCGAAACCGACGATGGACGTCCCAGTGTCAGGCAGCGGCCCTTTCGCTTTCTTCGTTAAGTCGGAGCTGCTCCACTTTAGGTTGTTGGTTGAGGCCAGCTGCAAAATGTGATCGTTGGCGGCTTGCAGATAGACGCGCAGTTTCTTCGTGCCTGGGATTACGAGGGCTGCGACACTATGTGATTCACTCTGCGACGGCGAACTCTTAGTGAGCGCAGTCAAGTCTTCGTCGGACCAGTTCGAGTTGTTGTAAAGGAATTGGTGAACGTGGCCGTCAGCTTGAGATACAAAATAAAGATAGGAATAGTTGCCGATGTTGAATCCGGCCATCCCCTCGTGAGCAAAGGACCCCAGGGTGCCGCCGGTGATGTCGGTCAAATCCTGATCCTGCCAGTTCGTGCCGTTGGTATTGAATATCTGGTGAATGTGCTGGGTTGCCATATCCATGTAAAAGATGTGCAATGCCGGGGTTGTCGTGAAAGCAACCACACTGCCGGCCCATGCCGCTGGACCTCCTGTGATGGCGGTCAGGTCGATATCGGTCCAGTCGATGTTGTTGTAGAGCATTTGATGAAGGTGGGAGCTAGCGTAGTCGGTGTAGTAAACATAGCTGTAGTTTTGTACGGAAAAGCCCGTAATCGTTCCTCCGCGAGCGGCAGGGGCGCCAGTTTCAACAGTAAGGTCTTCGTCCGCCCAGTCGTTGCCGTTGTAGAAGAGTTGGTGCACATGGGTCGAGGGAAATCCCCCCAAATAGAAGACGTGTTGTTGGTCGTTCGGCGTCGTGAAATAGGCGGCGACCCCTGAATTCGGGGAGACTCCAGCGAGGTTTTGGTCCGTCCAACCTACATTGTTGTAGGAGAGCATGTGAACTTCCTGGCCGTGCACGGGCACCGCGGCAAAACAAATCAGGAGCCCGAATGCACAGACGGCATGACGTAGGCGGTTGAGGGTGTCTTTGAATGTGCCCTTGCGAATCATAATGTTCTCCTTGGCTGGAGTATCGAAAGAATCTCCAGAGGCCGGCCCCGTCGTCCCCCCGTCCTAGAAATTGCTTTCCTGAACGCGACATCCGGCCCCCGGCGACCGCGAATATGATTCAGATCCGCAGCCGGGTCAATGAAACTTGGTTTTAAGTGTTCCTTAACTAAAAAGTGCCTGTGCCACAGCAACTTGCGAGCTGACTTTAACTGGAGTTTTGCGCTGTCTGCTGTGCTACCATCTTCCAACTTGGGGGAAGGGCATGCCCGGAGTGGCTCCAACCCGGCCTCGTTACCGCTTCGGTCCGTTCGAACTGGACACCGGAGAGGAATCGCTTGCGCGGAGTGGCACCCGCGTGAAAGTCCAGGACCTTCCCTATCGACTGCTCGTGCTGCTTTTGGAGCGGCCCGGAGAGATCGTCACCCGGGAAGAAGTCCGGCAACGCCTGTGGCCGGAAAACACGTTCGTTGAGTTCGATAACAGCCTGGGCGTGGCCATCCGAAAAGTGCGGGACGCACTTAACGATGATGCCGACACGCCGCGCTACGTTGAAACCCTTCCGCGCCGCGGATACCGGTTCGTGGCCCCGATCACAGTTTTGGGACCCGTTCGATCGCCAGACTTACCCCCGCCGGCCGTCTTGGTAAGGAAAGAGTCTTCGGTCCTACCTCCAATCGGCATGATTGAAGCCGCGCCCTCCCACAACAGGAGAGAGTACTGGCTAACGGCAGCCTTGGTACTGCTTCTCGTGGGCGGCGCGATCTACGCATTCCGGGCGCGACCTCGTCACCCAGCCGACAAAGCGGAAGCCGCCGGTACAGGAACTCCGCTGCGGATCCGTCGCTCCGTGGCTGTCCTTGGCTTCCGCAATCTGCCGGGTCACCCGGAAGACAACTGGTTGTCTCCAGCCTTTGCCGAAATGCTGAACACAGAACTGGCCGCCAATGGCACCCTTCGAATGGTGCCGGGCGAGGACGTTGCCCGAGTCAAACGCGAGCTGCCCCTTCCCGACGAAGACAGCCTGGCCAAGGGAACCTTGCAGCGCCTGCGAATCAACCCCGGCGCCGATGTGGTGGTCCTCGGTTCGTATACTCCGCTTTCGGGCAACGGAGACAAACGCATCCGGCTCGATGTACGCGTGCAGGATACGGTCCGCGGCGAGACCATTTCGGAACAATCCTTTACCGGCAGCGAGGCGAACCTTTTCGAACTCGCCACCCAGGCAGGTCAGGCGCTTCGACAGAGCCTGGGAATCGGCTCAGCCTCCGCCCAAGCCAGCCTTCAGGCGAGGGCCGCTCTTCCATCCAATCAAGAGGCAGTACGGTTTTATACGGAGGGCCAGGAACGTTTATGGGCGTTCGACTATATACACGCCCGCGATTTGCTGACGAAAGCCGTCGCCGCCGACCCCGGCTATCCGCTCTCGCATGCTGCTTTGGCCGATGCATGGAATCATCTGGGCTACGCGACGAAGGCCCGCGCTGAAATCGAGCGGGCACGCGCTCTCTCCGAGCATTTGGGGCCGGAAGATCGCCTGCTGATCGACGGTCAGTACTATGCCACGATCCAAGAGCGGGCACGCGCCATCGATGCGTATCGGCAACTGTTTACGCAGTTCCCGGACAATTTGGACTACGGCCTTCGACTCGCCAACGAGCAGCGATGGGTGAATCCCGAGGATGCGTTGCACACGCTGGAAGGTCTCCGGCATCTTCCGTTTCCTTCGAGCGACGATCCACGCATCGACTATATCGAGGCGCGCTCGTGGGTCAACAACGATGTCGTCAAGGCGCAGGCTGCGGCCCGGCGCGCAGTCGAAAAGGGGACCACTCAGGGTTCGCGGCTACTGGTTGCGCGAGCCTATGGAGTTCTCTGTCAGATCGGCAATGGCGATTCCACCGCCCAAGCCTGTGACAATGCTCGAAAGAGTTACACAGCAGTTGGCGATCGCGACAACGCAGCTCGAGCCACGAACGATTTCGCCATCCTCTACTATCAACAGGGCGACTTGGACCGCTCGGAGGCTATGTACCGGGAAGCGATCCAGGTGTTTCGTCAGGTCGGCGATCTCGAGGGCGTAACAACCACCTCCGGTAACCTGGGCGATATTTATCTGGCTCGCGGGAATCTGACCGATGCGGCACGCTCTCTCTCAGACGCGATTCCGGGCTACAAGGAAATGGGAGACAAGGACGGCGTCGCACTCACGCTCGCTGACCTTGCCGAAGTGGAGCGACGGCGTGGTGATCTCGAAGCGGCGCTTGCCAGTTATCGAGAGGCAAGAGCGATCGCTAAAGAGATTGACGACAAACGCGCCATTGCGTATGCACTCTCCGGAGTCGGCGACGTGCTTGCGGATCGCGGAGATTTGACGGCCGCGCGCAAGTCTTATGAAGAATCGCTGGCCCTGCGCAAACAGTTGGGAGAAAAGCAAAGCGTTGCGGAAACGGAGCTCGCCTTGGCGCGGCTCTCGCTTGAGGAAGGGCATGCCGCCGATGCCGAAACTGTGATCCGCAAGTGCAAGGAGCAGTTTCATCAGGACGGTCAAGCCGACGATGAGCTCGCCGCCAGCGTCACCTTGATGGAGGGGCTGCTGGACGAGGGCAAGCCCGTGGAAGCAGCCAAGGAAGAGCAAGCGAGTCGGGCGCTGGCCGCGAAAAGTACAAATCAACTCAACCGGCTCCAGTTCGATCTAGTCTCTGCTCGTGTCGAACTGGCCATCGGCCATATGGCGGCGGCGCGCCCCAAGCTGCAGCGGACCCTCGACAGCGCTCGTGCTCATCTTCTCCTGGGAATTGAACTGGAAACGCGGCTCACGCTTGCAGAACTGAAAAGGAAGCTAGGACAGGGAGTCGAGGCGCACGCAGATCTCGTCGCATTGGAAAAACTTGCGCGCGGCAAGGGATTCGGCCTGATCGCCGCCAAATCCCTGTCGGTCCGCAACAATGACGAAAAGAAGTCTATGTAATGTCTTTCTTCCTGAGCGCTGCTGCCAGCAGGCGTGTCGGGAGGCAATCCGAAGCCGTCGCATCGGCGCTTGCAACGTCTCGTCCTTTGCTTCGCCCTATCAGTGTGATCGGAGTACTTCTGGCCGCCGCTGTGTGGCAATGCCTACACTCGCGGTTCTTTGTCGCTCAAGCTTGCAATAGGTAGGGCATCTGGTTTGTCCGCTACATCGCTGTAGTCGATTTTGTAGACGGTCCAGCGCTCTTCGCGGAGCAAAAACTTCGGTATTTATGCGGGTCGGCGCATTAGAGCACCTGGTGCAAAACCAGGTGGGTCGGTTTTGGAGTCGCACAGCTACTGTAAGTAGTTGGAATAGTGACAGGCTGTCGTGAGGGCCTACTCCTCTCCGATTTGGTTGGTTGGACACACCGGGACTCCGCTGGAGTTTACCTAGCAGGTTGCGGAAAAACTCGGTTTCGCGAAGGGTTTGCTTTGTGATAATAAGGTCGAGATGAATACCCGTAGGAGAATTGTTCTCATCCTTGCTGCATGTCTTGCCTCTGCCCTCTGTGTCGCTGGAGGAGGGACGGAACCACTGTCCGAGATTCCAGCCGCGCAACGAGAAGCCTTGACCAAACGGTTAGGCGCATATGTGGAAGCATATAGAGGACGAAAGTGGGACAGGCTGTACGAGTTGGTCTCGGACACCGGCAAGGGAGGTGCAGATCGGCAGACATTCATTGCTGCCATGAAACATGAGCATGGGATAGATTTCGCACAGATGCCAGACCTCCTCGAATTCAACCCCGACCGATCCGAGAAAAACGATGATGGTTTCGATGTCTATGGGTGCGGGAAGGCCCGCCGCGAAGGCATGATGTTTAACGGCATTGCTGTTGTGCATGCGGTATATGAGCATAACGACTGGTTCTTCACGGGTTGGACGTTCACCGAATTTCCAAACGAACCGTGTAAGGCATTCGCCGACCCAAAGTGGCAGCCTTCTAACCGCATTAAATGGAACAGGTCGATGGAGGAAATCGCGAACTTCAAGTCACAAGGCGCTCCGTTCCACATAGATTCGCCTCGTTAAGCAAACAAGTCTGGTATGCGCTCCTCCTCAGACAATTGAAGATAACTGCTGCAAACAGGCCGTTGCGCCTGCCGAGGCATCGACTTCGAAGAAGCTGGTGCTGTACCTGAAAACTCTCTTGTTTCCACAACAGAACCTGATAAGAAGAAGACATGCGTGGACAAGACGATCAGCAGTTAGGAGTTTTCAGCTACGTAAGCCCTGAGCAACGAATCCCTCACGACCACCCGATTCGGCAGCTACGTGTCATGGCCGATGAAGCCCTGCGCGAACTGAAGCCTCGTTTCAGCAGACTATACGCCAAGAGTGGACGGCCATCGATCGCACCGGAGAGGCTATTGCGTGCGTTGCTGCTCCAAGTGCTGTACTCGGTGCGCAGCGAACGGATGTTGATGGAGCAACTCGACTACAGCCTGTTGTTCCGCTGGTTTGTGGGACTGAACATGGATGATCCGATTTGGGATGTGACGGTGTTCACGAAGAATCGCCAGCGTCTACTTGCAGGCAACATCGCCGACGCTTTCTTCGCAGCCGTGCTCAAGCAGGCACGACAGCGAAATCTGCTCTCCGATGAGCATTTCACCGTGGATGGAACCCTACTGGAGGCATGGGCCGGACAAAAGAGCTTTCGCCATGTCGACGATGACCGCCAGCCGCCCACCACTGGAACGGGCGAAGGCTCAAACCCGACCGTAAACTTCCACCGCGAGAAGCGCAACAACCAGACCCACTGCTCGACTACCGACCCCGATGCCATGCTGTCACGCAAGAGCCGAGGCAGCGGTGCGGTGCTGGCCTATCGCGGCCATCTGCTGACAGAGAACCGCAACGGTCTGGTGGTTTCGACACTCACCACGCGAGCGTACGGTTCGGCGGAGCGCGATGCCGCGTTGCTGATGGCTGAAGGTCTGCCCGGCACTCACCGCGTCACGCTTGGAGCAGACAAGGGTTATGATGCCCACGATTTCATCGCCGAACTGCGCCACATGGAGATTACGCCGCACATCGCGCAGAACGACACGAATCGCCGCAGCGCCGTGGATGAGCGCACAACGCGCCATACGGGGTATCAAGTCAGTCAGAGGAAACGCAAGCGGATCGAAGAGGTGTTCGGCTGGATGAAGAGCATCGGGTTGTTGCGCAAGCTACGGCATCGCGGACTGGAGCGCGTCAGTTGGATGTTCACCTTCGCGGCGGCGGCTTACAACTTAGTTCGCATCCGCAACCTAATCCGTAGTGCCCCACAGCGGCAGTGTGCATAACTGTCAAAGGTCTGCTCTGAGCACCCTTCAACGTGGCCAACCCGACGACAATGGCATCGGAAAACCACCGGAAGGCAAGCCATGCTCTCTACCGAACCCTTTTTCCGCAGCCTGCTAGATTGACTGCGGTCGTGGCACCCCACCCTTGCGCACAGAACGCGCAAGAGTGGGGCGCTCGGCTGTACGGCACTTAGCAGTACGATTGGTTTAGTCCTGGTGTTACTTCTCTTGAGCTTTCTGTCTTTGTTCTTTGATCTGCTTCATCATCTGCGGATGGCGAGCCCATTCCGTCTGCTTCTCGGCGGGCGCGCCGTAGAACTCCGGATGCAGGTAGAAGCCCTTCAACCGCGGTTCCTTCTCTTCTTCCACGACGAGCGGATTCGCCTTGGCGAAGGCATCCTGGCGCACGCCGGTAATCTGCCAGGAGACTTTCACGTTGGGCACGCTGCTGCGAATCGCGAATTCATGGTTCTGAACTTCGCTGGACACGATGGCTTGCGCAAACTGCCCAATCACCGTCAACTGATAGCGGAAGTCGGTATTGACGGCTTCGAACCAGTCGGGCAACTGCACTCTGGCCTCTCCCTGCGCGTCGGTGATGACATTTCCGGTGTAGATGTTCATCATCTCCGACGATTCCACCGAGGCGTGCACGAGGTATTTGTTGGCGGGATCGAGCGGGTGGTCGATCTTGAAGTTCTTCGTGGCCGCGCTCAGCGTGCCGGTAATGGTTACATTCCCGTTGAAGTTGCCTGCGATACCGCCGCTGCCGGCGATCGCCTGCATGCCGTCGCCAAACGACGAGCCAGTCCCGCCTTCGAAGTATCCGCCGTCGGCGTCCTGGGCGAGTCCGTGTCCACCCATGCCGATGATTCCAGATCCGCCAGCATTCTCGCCGGTTGGATTGGTCGCGCCGACGGCAATAATTCCGTTGGTTCCGTTGGCGTCTAAGCTGGCGGAGCCGCCATTCTGCGGCGCTTGGACCTCTAACCATGCAGAGGCGGTTGGCGCTGTTGCGCCAATGCCCACCTGCCCGTTGGGCAACAGAGTCATGACATCCAACCCGGTGCTGTCATTGCGGAAGTTCAGCTTGTTGATCCCCTGCGCCGAGGTAGCCCCGGTATTCAGAATCTGCCAATACATGCCGTTGGTTCCGGTGGTTTCGAGTTCCAGGGCGGCTCCGATGAACGCTTCCGGCCCGGACAGAAGAATGCCTTCATAGGTCGCGCCGGAAACGGTCAATCCGAAGTTGGAACTGGTGCCCGCAATGGTCTGATTATTTGTGAAAACATTCGCCGCAGCTAGCTGCGGAACCTTGGTTGTATCCAGATTCAAGGTGACAGTCCCACTCGTGCCGCCTCCGGTCATGTCCGTGCCCGCCGTCACGCCGGTGATGGTGCCGGTGCCCTTGGGATTTGCGCAGGCCCATGCTGTGCCGTTCCATGCCAGCACCTGACTGGTTGCACAGGTGTTGGTTAGCGATAGATTGAGCGTGCCGCTCGTGCCGCCACCGATCAACCCGCTGCCACTGGCCGTGGTGATTCCGGTGATTCCACCGCCGCCACCGGCGAACACAACATCCAACTCTGGCGGATGGCTGGTCGTCGCGCTCTCTTTACTGTCAAAGCTGGCGCTGAAGGTGCCATTCGCCACCAGCGCGATACCATCATTCGCCTGACTCCCACTCAGCCATGCCTGCAGAGCGGAAGTAACGTCAATCAGGATGTACTGGTTCTTTGACGCGGCCGTGATCGGCACGCTCGGAGCAATCGTAGTTCCCAGCACCGGGGAGAGGCTGCTGGTGATGGTGCTCTCCGCCCAGCTGCCGTTCACATAATCCACATTGAAACTGCCGGCGGTGGTGACCGTGTGCACGTACAACTTCAGAGTGGCCTGGCTGACGTTGGCACTGCCAGGAATCGACGCCAGATTGAACTGGATGTAAACGATCTCTTTGGCGCCATTCACGTCGAGCAGCACATTGGCGCCGTAGTTTGTCGACGCCGCTTCCGTGTTGGTGAAGGCGTCCTGGCTGGGTGTTATCTGGCCAAAGGCCCCCACCCAGGAAAGCATGCATAGCAACAGAACCAGGATCGGCAGAACCTGTAGTTTCGAGTTTTTCATGGCCATTCTCCGTCTAGTTTTTTCTTCCTGCAAATTTTGTTCGTCGGCCCAGTCCGGAATGGGAATTCAAATTTCGGTGCTGGTTACTGCGCGGCTCAAGCCGCGTTTCTATCTATATCGCAAACTTACTAACGCAACGTCTCCTTGCTGGCTCGAATCCGTCCGCCCGCCTTTGGCTGGTGGCGGAAGCCTCATCAGACAGCCCAGGTTGGGCCGATTCAGAACGGCTTCTATTGGGATATCGAAAACGAAGAGCAAAAGACGACAGGCAAAACAAGGAATTTGCGGAAAATTTCGGCGCGGATTAGGTCACTCCGCCCCAGATGTGACGGGTTTCGGGCCGGATTCAAGCCTTGTGGCTTCAAGTTCCCGGCGAATAAAGGTGTTATTGGGCAGTTTTTTGTCCCAGCGGTGCCAAAGGTCTAACCGGCGTGCTTCCATGGCGTTTGCCTTCGCAGTCGCGCCGGTGCGCCGATAAACACCAGCCACTTTTTCATACAGAAGTGAGAGCTTGGGCGCGTTTCGCAGGTCATCGAATTCTTTCGGGTTAGCGGCCATGACTCTGCCCAGCAATTGCTCGTAGAGAGCGACGGCGCGATCAAGATTTCCCTCTGCCGCGTAATAGTCCGCCCAGGCACAGGAAACGACGTACGCATCGCTGTCGAGCTTGAGCCCTTCTGCCGGAATATCTTTCGTTTCGTGGAGAATTGAAGATGCACTCTCAAGCCGGCGCATAGCTTCCGAGCGCCGGTGTAGGGCCAGCAGTGCGTAGGAAGAACTCGCCAGCAGCGTCGCCTGAGAACGCCTCGCAGGCAGACTGTTCCGTATCTCGCCGACCCGACTCAGGGCTAGGTCATACACGGCAAGAGCTCCCCGTGGATCGCGCTGGCGCAGGACGTTGCCCAGTGCTGTTCCTGAGTGGGCGACGCGCATGCGGCTGACGGCGTCGTTGCGATCCTTAGCAGCAAATTCCTCGGTGGTCTGGAAGGCCTTGTGCAGAGGCTCGATTGCATCTGCGGGCCGGCCCAGATTGACATCTGCGTCCTCTCCCAGAATCAAGCCGTTGCGCAAGAATATTCCATACTCATCCAGCATGCGCGTGGTGGGATTCGGATACACCGCCTGCTCGGAAATCTTTCTCGCTTCTTGAATGGCTTGCAGGGCGCCTTCCAAATTACCCTGATAGCGTAGCGCACTGGCCAGCAAACTCAGCCCCTGGGCGACGAGATATTGGGCAGACGCTATTGGCCGGATTACTTCTGCGGTTCGTTGCGCGTAGGGAACCGCTTCCGCGTACATGTGCATGTTGAGGTGCGCCAGAGCCATGTTCCCGTACTCGGAGGAAATTTGGATACGTTCCGAATCCGTAGCATCACCTAATCGCAGAAACTCATCCAGGCGATGGGAGGCCTTGCCGGCGTATGCGATCGCGTCCGCGTCGCGGTGCTCTTCCTGCGCTAGGATCATGCGTTCCTGTGCGATCCCCGCCGAGCGCAGCAGCGCGCGCCGGTCTCTGGGCCGCGACGCAAGTACCGCTTCCGTCAATTCGTCCGCGCGTTTCATGCTCGCCTCGGCCTTCTCCGGTTCGCCCAGGTTCAGCTGAGTGGGAACGCCTTGAATGCCAGCCACGCGCCAGTAGCCGTCGGCGATGTCCTGGCTCAGGTCCAGATCGCCATGGGCGGCGGGAGCTAGGCCATCCAGGTATTCCAGAGCAGCCGAAACCAGACGTTGCCGGGCCTGGGTTGAACCGGGTAGGTCACGAATGTCCTCGTCGAGATCGAAGATTTTATTGGACAGTTGCCGGAGTTGGCTGAATCGCCGCTCCGCAATCGCGCGCTCGTGGCTCGCCGTATAAAGGCCGGCCGAAAGGCTGGCGATCACGAGCGCAGCCGCCGACACCGGGAGCCAATACCGCCGCAAGAACTTGGCCGCCCGATATGCCAGCGCGTCAGGGCGGGCCCGAATGGGTTCGTGCCGAAGGTAGCGGCCCAGGTCTTCGGCCATGGAATTCACCGAGGCATAGCGCTCCCGCGGATTCTTCTTCAGGGCTTTAGCCACGATGGTATCGAGGTCACCTCGTAAGCGGCGACGGAGCCGCTCGACCGTTGCGCCACGTTTCGATGCGCTAAAGGAGATCAGTTCGGCGTCAGTGCCACCGCGCGCGACGAGGGTAGACATGCGCGGCGGTTCAGTCTCCACTATGGCTTTGAGCAGCTTCCCGGTGGAATGAGGACCCGGGCCGGCTGGGTGCTGTCCCGTCAGAAGCACGAACAGGAGCACGCCCAGAGCATAAACATCGGTTGCGGTGGTGACTGGTTCGCCGGTGATCTGTTCTGGCGCCGCATATTGAGGGGTCAAGGCTGATCCCGCTTCGCGGGTGAGCAGGGTTGCCGCTCCCGGCTGAGCTTCATCTTCCAGAAGCTTGGCAATGCCAAAGTCCAGCAGCTTCACCTGGCCGTCGCTGGTGACCAGCACATTGGAGGGCTTGATGTCGCGGTGAACCACTAGGTTGGAGTGAGCGTGGGCGACTGCGGCCAACACGTCAAGAAACAGACGAATTCTCGCCTCGACGTTCCGAGTGTGCTCATCACAATAGACATCGGCGTGCTGGCCGTCGACATATTCAAGAATAAGATACGGCTGCCCGCCGGATGACACGCCGGCGTCCAGCAGTTCCGCGATATGAGGATGATTCAGCTGGCCGAGTATTCGGCCCTCCCGTTTGAAGCGTTCCTCGCCGCCTCGCCCCATGAGTGCCAGATTCAGCAACTTGACCGCTGCCTTGCGTTCGAAACGTCCATCGTTGCGCCGGGCCAGCCAGACGCTGCCCATGCCACCGTGGCCAATGGCGGAGATCAGGGTATAAGTGCCGAAGCTTTGCCCAGCCAGCACCGGCTCTGGCAGTTGAGCAGGACAGTGTTCGAGAAAATGCTCTTCCTCCAGAAGGCGGTGCTCGTCCAGCAAGGCTTCCACCATGCTTGCCAACTCTGGGTTGCTCTCGCGCAGCGAGGCCAGCCAGCCCGTTCCTCCGCCGGCATGGCCAGAGCCTCATCAAGATAAGGACTTACTTCCTGCCATTCGTCGGGATTGGGCGCGTGCATGGGCTCCTCATAGCGACGTACTCCCGCGAAGGTTGCGGTGCAGATAAATCCGAGCCTTCTCCCAGTTGCGCTGCACCGTTCGCTCCGAGACGGCGCGCATAGCAGAGATTTCTAAAAAGGAGAAGCCGCAGAAAAACTTCAAGTCCACGATCTCGGCTAGAGAAGGCTCTGTCTTGCTAAGTTGGTCAAGCGCCTCACCGATGCGCTCCAGTTCGAGATGGTCGACAGGGTTCTCCAGCACGTCAGTGGTCAACGAGGTAATCTCGAATAAGCCACCGCGCTTCTGCGCCTGCCGATTCCGCGCGTGGTCGATAATCAGACCTCGCATCACCCGCGCCGCGTAACCCATGAAGCGGGCACGGTCGGGAAAGGCAGGGCCCTCACGCTCGGCCATATCAAGATAAGCCTGGTGGAGGAGCGTGGTAGCGCTCAAACCCAAGGGCACACCTTGCCTTGCCAGTTCGCGACGAGCTAGCCGATGCAACTCCGAATAGAGCGCTGCAAAAAGCGCGTCTGCAGCAGAACGGTCACCCCGCTCGGTCGCGTCAGCCAGCGATGCAATAGTGGAATCATTGGTGCTGCTCATGGTCTGCGCGCCCCGTGGTGACGCCCACTGCGTTGCGCGACAGCTTCTCGCATTTTCGGAGAATAGTCAAGCGAACGAGGCACCGGGTAGGGCCTCTGGTTTCTCCGTCACATCGCTGTAGTCGATTTTGTAGACGGTGCTGCACTCTTCGCTACGCAAAAAGTGCTGTATTTATGCGGGTCGCCGCGCTAGAGCACCTGGGGCAAAACCAGGTGGGTCGGTTTTGGGGTTCCCGCCGCCAATGTAAGTAGTTGGAAACAATTGGTCGGGGAGAGAGGATTTGAACCTCCGACCCCCTGGTCCCGAATTCAAAAACCGCAATAAGTTAAGGAGTGAGGAGGAGTAGCTCCAAGTTGCAGACGCGCAAAGCCCTATGTCGATTTCAGCCTTAATCGACTTGGCTAGCGTAGCAGGCGTTTACAGCCACTTGCAGGGGGATGGATGCGAGGGTTACGTCACAAGTCACGTCACAAAATTCCAGCAATCCGTTTCGCCCGACCCGATTGGAGGTTTTGAGTGCAATGGCGATGTTTCGCCAATCATTGTCGCAGCGACTTGACTCTCAGTTGCTCGCGGTCACAATCAGCGGTCTCACATCGTCATCCAATATGCACGAATGTTTCGGATTCCGCCGATTTGTCGCCAACTGAGCGCCGAATCCAGAGCGATGCGCGCTATTCTCTTAATTCTTCAATAGCTTCTTTGCATTTTGCCTTCTTCAACTTTTTCTTAACTTCGCTGTCTGAACCGGCATACCGATAGCTGCCGCGATGAGTGTAATCGATAGTAGGTGTTGAAAAAGTCCCTCAACAGAACGCCTTTTGATCTGCGAGCAGGCCGTCGTCGGTTTTCTTGTCCCCGTTCGACTAGGTGGTGGCCGGCAGAACCGGTGCTGTCGGCTGACTGAGGAAGCGCACCAGTCGCTTGATGTTCGTCTACGCGATTGCCGCAGTTTTGGTGCAATTTGCCGCAATCGTGCCCAAAGCAGCGCAATCCGTCACCGGGAAAACGCCCTTTCCGATCTGTTCGCCGCACATTTGTTGACGCGAAACATCAAGTACGAAGAGGATCTGGTTGAGCAACTGTTTAATTCCAGCGAGAAAAGTTTAGCCCGTGTCCTTCTCATGCTCGCTCATTTTGGCAAGGAAGGGATTCCTGTATCCGTGATTCCGAAGATCAGTCCAGAGACGCTGGCAGAGATGGCGGGCACGACTCGTTCGCAGGTGAGCTTCTTCATGAACCGGTTTAGGAAATTGGGGTTCATTGACTAAGCCGGGGGCGCAGAAGGCGGGTTACAGGTTCACAGTTCACTTCTCAACGTCGTTCTCCACGACTAGCGGGCCGCGTCATCTCGATTGCGGGACAGCGGCTAAACAATGATCCAGGGCGGGCACCGCGCCCACCGAATCCGATGAAGCAGGAGCACGCCCTATCCGAGCGACTCCCAAACGCGTAACATTAGGCTGAAAGTTTCACGTCCAGGTGTCACGGGAATTTTGCATGGTCACGGAACGGAAATGATGCTTCCCTCACAGACGCGAGATTTGGCCGAGCGCCTTCTTGCATACGAAAACGCTGCGGGCAAAACCTCCGAGCCGGCGGAATTCGCGGCCTTGGGCGTCTGTGAGAGGTTGCGCCAGCCCCTGATTACACTCGCGGGAGTTGCCGGTTTTCGCTCGCTGCTTTCTCGTGCTCTGACGTTGGCCAGGGTGGAAGCTCCCAGTCTTAGCGCGGTACAGGTTGCGGCGGATGGTTCCTTACAGGGTCTAAACGAACTTCGGCCGCAAGTCGACGAGGACCAAGCCAGGGAGGCAGGAATCATTCTCATTACCCAGTTACTCGGGCTGCTTGTCCGAGTTGTGGGCGAAGCTGTGACGTTGCAGCTGGTGACATCTGAAATTCTCCCGGACTTTAAGTTCGTTTCGCAGAGCGGTATGCCCATCGGTTTTGAAGCGATCGTCAACGAAGTCGATGATCTCCAAGGCGTCAGTGCACGTCTCGAGAGACTGGCGGAGCAATATCCGCCCGTCACAGACGCGCTGATGACTCTCTCGGGAAACGTCCTGAACACGGCGACGGTATTGGCGGTAGTGGCGGCAATTAAAAGTCCCAAGCCGAACTGAGTGCAGCGTTCGCGCCTTGCCCGGAAAAGGAAATGGTGAGTCTTCCAGAGTCGCGACATTTGGCCCAACGGCTTCTTAGTTACGAAGCCGTTGCGGGCAAGAACTCCGAGCCCACGGAGCCTGCGGCTCTTCGTGTCTGTGCGAAGCTGCGCCGGCCCCTCATTACGCTCGCGGGAGTTGCCGGTTTTCGCTCGCTCCTTGCACGTGCTCTGACGCTGGCCAGGGCGGAAGCTCCCGGTCTTAGCGTGGTGCAGGTCGCTGCGGATGGATCCTTAAAGGGTCTGGACGAACTGGACCCGCAAAGTGATAAGCAGGCCAGGGACGGAGGAGCCATTCTCATTGCCCAGTTACTCGGGCTGCTTCTCACGTTCATTGGCGAAGGTTTAACGTTGCGCCTGGTTCAGGATGTGTGGCCCGAGGCCGCCTTCAACGGGCGCGTTTCCGAGAAAGAGGGAAAGCTTGAGCACAGCAAGTAAAGTGAAAATCAACAAACTGCCGACCGGGGTCCCGGGCCTTGATGAAATCCTGGGCGGCGGTCTGCCGGAATTTTCTTTTAATATCATCGCGGGCGCCCCGGGAAGCGGCAAGACCACGCTGGCGCACCAAATCATATTCGCCAACGCGACGCCGGAGCGCCCGGCGCTCTATTTCACCATCCTCGGCGAACCCGCCATCAAAATGCTGCGCTACCAGCAACAGTACACGTTCTTTGACCAAGCCCAGTTAAACACCGCCGTCCGCTTCATCAACTTGAGCCAGGTGGTGTTGGAGAAGGACCTGGACGCGGTCTTAGAGGAGATTACGAAAGAGGTTGAGAAGGCAAGCCCCGGCGTCGTGGTAGTGGACTCCTTTCGCACCGTGGTGCGGAAGGCGCAAGGCGGTACAACCGAAGTGGAACTGCAATCTTTCATTCAGCGGTTAGCCCTGCTGCTGACGAGTTGGCAAGCCACGACTTTTCTGGTCGGGGAATATGTCGAGGGTGAGATCCGAGACAATCCCGTTTTCACGGTCTCCGATGGCCTCTTTTGGCTTTACCAGGTTGCGGAGCGAAGTTCCATTGTGCGGAAACTCCAGATCGTGAAACTGCGCGGGCAGGCGTCCGTGCCCGGACTGCACACCTTCCGCATTACCCAAGCGGGGCTGCAAGCCTTTTCGCGTACTCTTGGGCTGGCTGGACTAGCAAGGAAGATACCCAGTACACGGCGCCTTTCCATCGGTATTCCGGAATTGGACAAGATGCTCGGCGGGGGCATTCCTGAAGGCGATAGTGTCCTGGTGGCAGGGGCTTCGGGGACGGGAAAATCGGTTTTGGCAACCCAATTCATTGCTGAGGGCATACGCCAGGGGGATCCGGGAATCGTGGTGGTCTTCGAAGAACGACCGCAAGAGTATGCGGAGCGGGCCAGCAGTTTTGGTCTGGATTTGAAGACGCCGCGAAAAGAGAAGAAACTCGAAATTCTCTATCTCCGTCCGCTGGACCTCTCGGTGGATGAAACCATGCACGAGATTCTCGAGGCGGTGCGGAAGATTGGCGCCAAACGCCTGGTGATTGATTCGCTGGCGGGCTTTGAGATGGCGCTGGCTCCCGGCTTCCGCGCGGACTTTCGCGAATCGCTCTACCGGATGATCACCGCCTTGACCGGAGTCGGGGTGACGATTCTAAGCACGGTTGAGGTGAACGAGTCTTTCACGGAATTTCCGTTCAGTACCTACTCGATTTCTTTTCTTACCGATGACATTATCCGGCTTCGGTACGTATGCATCGACGGCCAGCTTCGCAAGATCATGGTCGTGATCAAGATGCGCGGGGGCAACCATAGCAAGGATATCCGCGAATATGAAATCACCTCTAAGGGAGTGGTCATCATGGGTGACCGCCTCACGGAGTATCAAGGCCTTATCACCGGAATTCCTGAGCATTTGAACCGCTCCGGCAATCATGAAGAGCGCTTACCTAAGCCGAAAGCCAAGAGCAGAAGCTAGAAGCAATCGCAACTAACGCTGACATTACGGCACTCACCACGGGAGTCGCGGGTCTGGATTTCTGGTCGCGTCGAGGGCAACTCTCACCCCACAGTCGGGCACTACTCTGATCAATGATCGGTGGCACGGGGGCCACCGGTCATGAAGCAGAAGCCCAATTCCAGAAGAGTACGCAACAGTACCAAGTCCATCCTGCGCTTGCCCGACCTTGAACACGCCAAGGACGCGGTGTTGAACAGCCTGAACTCAGCAGACGCAAAGCCGGGTTATCGTCAGGCCTTCGATGAGTTCGCACAACTCGCATGGTTGGTTTCACATCGGCCAGTAGGGTCGGTTCGACAAAATGTCCTGGGCCGCTACGTCGGAGGAATTGATCGAACTCAGGTACGAGTCCCTTTTTCTTGAAAAATGTGGGAACGTCTGCTGCGCGCTCGCCTTTCTCGGGCGGTCGACCAGCCGGAGGGTTCTGCCCTGCGGAAACCATCGCTAGTCCTCCGGCATCGGGGCTTCGAAGAGTAGCGCCTTGATCCGTTCCCCCGAGCGGGGGATGGCGTCGCAAACCGGATCGGAGAGAGTCTCCTTCAATTCAAACGAGTCTCCCGCGATGGTGATGCAATAGGCGCGGGCCGGGCTCTTCCCGTAAAGTTCCTCGGCGAGGAGCAAGAGAGAGTCGGGAGAAGTGATATGCGTGCTGGTCAGCGAAGCACTCGGAGCTGGCTGCAACCGCCGGCACGCGATTGAGCCCGGCGGCGCGCCCACGGCGGCGTCGACAAATATGACGATGTCCGCCTGGCTGATTGGCTCGGCAAGTTCGGGCGTCCACTGCTGCTGACAATAAAATTCCGCCGCTGGATCGCACGAATCGTTCCGCAAGTAACTCACAACCTGGAACGCCACGCCGTCGTCGCCACGCAGTGAATTGCCGCAGGCCAACACCAGCGCTTTACACATGTTTCTCCGAAAATGATTCCCGGCAAATCGCGTCTAACAATTTGCCGTCCGGAGCAACCAGCCGGATTTGCAACGGCATTTGCCCGTACGCGTGCGTGGAGCAACTGAGGCAGGGGTCAAATGCGCGAATCACCGCTTCGACGCGGTTCAACATGCCTTCGGTAAGTCTTTCGCTGCGCACGAAATGGCGTGCGGCCTGTAGAATGCCGCGATTCATCGCCAGATTATTATGCCCTGTGGCAATCACCAGGTTGGCCCAGGTGATCAGCCCCTGCTCATCCACGCGATAGTGGTGGATCAGCGTGCCGCGAGGCGCTTCGCAGCAACCGACTCCCTCGAGATTATTCAGCGATGCGGAATACCGAGCGTGGCTTTTGGTTATGATCGGATCGAGCAGGTATTCCTCCATGTGCTCGAGCGCAAAAAGTATCTCGATCAGGCGCGCGTAGTGATAATGAAACGAACTCAACACCGCCCCGCGCTCCAGGGCGCGGAATTCTATCCATTCCTGCTGGGCCAGTGGCGTGCCGCAGTTTTCCACCAGGTTGATCCGCGCCAGCGGTCCCACGCGATACATGCCCTCGGGATAGCCCAGGGGCTTGTAATAGGGAAACTTCATGAAGGTAAACGGTTCTACGGCTTCGCCGAGATACTCTGGATAATTCGCAGCCTCCAGTTTGTCGGCCACGATGTTTCCATGAGAGTCGGTAAACCGCAGCTTGCCTTCGTAGTAGCCTGCACGGTCATCTGGAGTGACCAATCCCATGAAAAGGCTGGGAAAATTCGCGAAGGTGCGGATCTCTTCGCGGAATTTCTCGAATTCTATTTTGAACCAAGCCAGGGCCTTCTGGGCGATCGCGATCACTTCCGGTATCTGCGCCAACAGCTTGTCACGTTTCTCCACGCTGAGTGGCTCATTCACTCCGCCCGGAACCACCCAGCCTGGATGAATGCGCTTCCCGGCCAGCGTTTCAATCACCTGCTGCCCGAATTGCCGCATTCGGATTCCTCCCCGCCCGAGCTCCGGATGCTTGCGCATCACACCGAACAGATTGCGCTCCTTGGGGTCGGCGTCCATCCCGATCAGAAAGTCCGGCGAGGACAAATAGAAAAAACTCAGCGCGTGAGATTGAATCAGTTGTGCCAAGTTGAGGATGCGCCGGAGCTTCCCGGCCGACGGTGGAACTTTCATGGCCAGCAGTGCATCGCAAGCTTTTGCCGAGGCGAGCAGATGGCTCACCGGACAAATCCCGCAAATCCGCTCCATGAGGTACGGCATCTCGTAGAACGGGCGCCCAACGCAGATTTTCTCAAATCCGCGGAATTGGGTTACGTGGAAATACGCCTCGGCAACCTCGCCCTCGTTGTCCAACTGGAGAGTGATCTTGGCGTGGCCTTCGATGCGTGTAACCGGATCGATCGTGATCGTCTTGGACATCTTCCTGCCCTTCTCAAGCGTGGCTCGGCCCAGCCTCAGCTAAACCCCAAAGCGAGACAAGGCAGCTACGTCCGGAACGCGGCCTGCAAGTAACTCGCTGATGACCGTGAAGATCGTATCGGCAGAAGGTGGACATCCCGGAACGAACACATCCACGTTCACTACTTCGTGTATCGGTCGCACACGCGGCAACAGAGAAGGCAGGCGGTCGGCCGGCACCTGCTCCTGCAGCAAACCATTTCCCTTGTAAACCCAGTCCAGCAACTCGGGCACGGGGATGGAGTTGCGCATTGCGGGCACATTGCCCGTCACTGCGCAATCGCCCAGCGAAACCAAGATTCGTGTGCGGGCCCGCACCGCCCGTATTTTGCGGTCGTCCTCATCACTGCTCACCGAGCCTTCGATCAGCGTGATGTCCACTTGTTCCGGGAACTCTTTGCAATCTACCAGTGGCGAATACACCAGATCGAACTGTTCGCTAAGTTCCACCAACCGTTCGTCCATATCCAGGATTGACATGTGGCAGCCGGAGCAGCCATCAAGCCAGACCGTTGCGAGCGTCGGTTTGCTCATCGCAGACCTTCCCGCATGTCGTTCAGGTACGAGAGGAAATCTGGATTCTTACGCTCTTTGCCACCGACCTTGCTCTTATCAAACAGCGCGCCCGTGGGACACACTTGCACACACTTTCCGCAACTCGTACACGTGTCGGATTCGCCCCATGGTTCATGCAGATCGCTGATGAGCAAGGAGTTCACACCGCGGCCAAGGAGGTCCCAAGTGTGCGCACCTTCAATTTCGTTGCACACCCGCACGCAACGCGTGCACAGAATGCAGCGATTGTGATCCAGAGCGAAGCGTTCATGGGACACATCCACAGGCAGGGCCGGAGAGCGGTAGGGAAAACGGACATGGGTCACGCCGTGCGACTTGGCCTGATCCTGCAATCCGCACATGTTATTGGCGACGCACACGGAACAGACGTGGTTTCGTTCCGCAAACAACAGTTCCAGCACCATGCGCCGATATTTTTGCAGGCGCGGCGTCTGGGTCGTGACCTCCATACCTTCTTCAACCAGCGTTACGCACGCGGGTTGCAGCTTGGTGGAACCCTTTAGTTCCACCAGGCACATTCGGCAGGCTCCCACTTCCGTCAGTCCATCGAGATGGCATAGGGTAGGAATCGAAATCCCATTTTCTTGCGCGGCATCGAGAATCGTTTGATCGCTGCTTGCGCTCACGTCCGTGCCATCGATGACAAGTGTTTTTACAGCGGGCACCGGATTCATGCGGAGACCTCCGCCAACTTGCTGCATTCGCACACCCCCGCGCGGCAATGCTTGTCCACGATGTGTTCGGTATATTCCTCGCGGAAATAGCGCAGCGTGCTGAGCACGGGATTCGGTGCGCTCTGTCCCAGCCCGCACAGACTGGTATTGCTGACCATGTCACAGAGATCTTCCAGAAGTTCCAAGTCGTGCGGCGTCGCCGTTCCACTGGTCATGCGTGTCAGCAGTTCGAACATCTGCGCCGTACCCGCACGGCACGGAATACACTTGCCACACGATTCGGACATGCAGAACTCCATAAAATAGCGCGCCACGTTCACCATGCAGGCACTATCATCCATGACGATCATCCCGCCCGACCCCATGATCGACCCAACTTCTTTCAACGATTCGTAATCCACTGGAAGATCAAGAAATTGCTCCGGGATGCAGCCACCGGAAGGTCCGCCTGTCTGCACCGCCTTGAACCTGTGCCCTTCGGGTACCCCTCCGCCAATTTCAAAAATAATCTGCCGCAGCGGCGTGCCCATCGGCACCTCAATCAAACCCACGTTCCGCACTTTTCCGCAGAGCGCAAATACTTTTGTCCCTTTGCTTTTCTTCGTGCCCAGCGAGGCATACCATTCGCTGCCCCGCCGCAGGATGGTTGGAACGTTAGCGAACGATTCCACGTTGTTGATCAGCGTGGGCAGTTCCCACAAGCCAGACTGGGAGGGAAATGGAGGTCGAGGCCGCGGCGTGCCCCGCCGGCCTTCTATGGAAGCGATGAGCGCGGTTTCTTCCCCGCACACGAATGCACCGCCGCCGATTCGGATTTCAACATCAAAGCTGAACTTTGCGCTGCAGATCTGACTACCCAAGAAGCCCAGCCGCCGCGCTTCGCGAATTGCGGTCTGCAACCGCTTGATGGCCAGTGGATATTCCGCGCGTACATAGATGTAGCCTTGACTCGCTCCCACCGCGTAGCCGGCAATGATCATTCCCTCCAGCACACGATGCGGATCGCTTTCAAGCACACTACGATCCATAAATGCACCCGGATCCCCCTCGTCGGCGTTGCAGATGACATACTTCGTTGTCCCAATCGTCTTGGCCACCGTGCCCCACTTCAAACCCGTGGGATAGCCCGCCCCCCCCCCCCCCCGCCGCCCGCTTCTTGAAACCTCCTGCACAATCTGCGCCGGAGTCATTTCCGTCAGCGCGTGGACCAGCGCCTGGTAGCCATCCGCGGCGATGTACTCGTCGATCTTTTCCGGATCAATTCGGCCCGAGTTTTCCAGCACGATGACGGTTTGCCGTTGGAAGAAAGGTTGCTCGCGAGAGCAGAGCAGACGCTCGGGCATGGCGCTATCCAGTCTTGCCACGATCTCTGCCGCGTCTGATTCCGCTACGTTCTTTAGGAGGCAGCCATCAGGCTCGCCGCTCACCAGCGGTCCCTGTGAGCAAAGCCCCAAGCAGCCCGTTCCAGCCACGCGGCAGTTCGCTCCGGTGCGCTGCACTTCCTTCTCCAGTGCCGACTTGATCGCATCGCTGTGCAAAGACAAGCAGCCCGCGGCAACGCAGACATTCAACGCGCGTGGAGATTTTTCTTTCGCTGCTCGCCTTTCGTTCGCAATTTGTTCAAGTTCCTCGAGCGTCATCAGTTTTTCCATCCCGCCAGCCTGCTTTGGAGAGCGGCTTCATTGACATTGCCGGCGGTTTCTCCATCAAAAATAAAAGCCGGCGCCATGCTGCACGAACCGATGCAGCGCGCAGTCAACAGAGAAACATTCCCGTCCAACGTGGTTTCCCCTGCTTTCACATTTAGCGACGCTTCCGCCGCGGCAAGAAGTTGGCCGGCCCCTTTGATGTAACAAGCCGTGCCGAAACACACGAGGCACGTATGCTTGCCGGGCGGCTTTAAGGTAAAGAAGTGATAGAACGTCGCGACCCCATACGCCTGACTCAACGGTACGCGCAGCGACGCGGCGACGAACCTCAAGGATGGTTTGTCAAGGTATCCAAAATATTCCTGCACGGTGTGCAGCGTCTCGATAAGGGCCTCGCGGGCAAACCCGTGCCGCCTCATGGTTCCCACTACGATTCGCCAACGCTTGTCATCTGAAGGCAAGGAGGGCTTTTTCGAGGTAATCGGCATGGTCTCACGACAATGGGTGTTTTTAGTATAGCGCGAAAGTTTTCCTCCAGTTCGAAGCCGGCTACTCTTCTGCGCAATATCTCCGCGCGTTTTTGTATTTCTCGATGCAATGCCGAAAGTCTAGAGCTGCACCGTCTTCTTGATCGTGTGTTGAATCACTTTTGTCGACTTGGGTGCGCCTCTGCCCGTGTTAGGAATCTAGACATCTCCAGTACGTTTCCTCCTCGAAAGCGCCAAAAAGAACGCAAAGAGCCAAAACTCGATAAGGTGCCGGTCGTTTATCGGTCTGAGCAAACAAAACTCAAACAGAACGTCACAAATCAGAACAATCCCGACCTCGCAGCCATCGACGAACTGCTCAACTCCGGTGCTCTCAACCCGCCTGTCGAAAGCGTGGCCAAACCCCGTGTCTTGATTCGGCAAACTGCGACCCTATTGCGTAGTCGCAGCCGGAAAGACGAGCACGGAATATTGTTGCCCCGAGAAGGCGGGGCGCTGAACGTTCTAGTTACCAAAAGTACGATTGATTGAGCTTTGCACGTCATGGCA
>Ga0302154_10001114_pt1 | contig 22717 bp, 24 predicted proteins | sample I_Bog_N2_3_FD_193507 | JGI IMG/M metagenome (GOLD analysis project Ga0302154, IMG submission 193507) | Peat permafrost microbial communities from Stordalen Mire near Abisko, Sweden - I_Bog_N2_3 | ecosystem: Environmental > Terrestrial > Soil > Wetlands > Peat | place: Sweden: Abisko, Stordalen... | reverse complement strand
TGTCCAGCTCATCGGCTCCACGCGGAATTTGCGCTCGCTTGCGCCGCACCAGCCAGCTCAGCTCGTACTCCCCCGGCTGTCCGCAATGCGGACACACCATTGTGTGCCTCTTCTGTTCCGTCACTTCCTCGAAGAAGTCGCGCTCTTCCATCTATACCCCCGGCAGTTTCAATCAGGTCAAGACCCGAGCGTTCAACTCATAACAGAATACGCCTTTCACGCTGAACAGAAACCCCACCGGATCTTCCCATTCCCCTAATTTTTTGTCCCTGAATTCCTAATCGCAACGTCCATCAGGAGTACGCTGTACATCACGCAGGAGGTCTGCACGCATGCCCAAGTCCAAGGCAAAGAAAGAAGTCTTCTCCGCGACCAAGGCCGTCAAGGCCAATGCTCGCGAGCGTCTGGGAACGCCCCCACCCTCGCACCCCCTTCCCACGATCAAGGACAAGATCACTGCCCGGCCCAAGCACAAGGAATCCCTCGCCGACCTGCTCGAAATCAAGGATGAATAACCAATGAACGTACGCCGTCCCGCCCTCGTCTTCACCCTCTGCCTCGCCGTCCTTCCGCTGGCCACGCTTTCTATGGCCGCGCAGGAGATCCAGGTCAGCGAGGACAACAAGACTATCTCCGTCTCCGCAACCGACGAAGCCTCCGCCATGGCCGACACCGCCGTCGTCTCCATCGGCTTCAGCTCCTTCGGCAAGGATCAGGACGGAACCTACGCCAGCGCCACGGAAATCTCCAACGCCATCGTCAATGCCATCACCGGCTCCGGCGTCTCCAAAGACGACATACAGAGCGAGGAGCAGAACCTCAGCCCCCTCAACCCCGAAGATTTTCAGAACAAAACGCACTATGCCGAAGGGATGCGCTTCCAGTTTTCGCAGCGTTGGGAGGTCACCGTCCCTGCCGAGCAGGCAGCGAAGCTCCTGCAACTAGCCATCACCCACGGCGCCAACAATAGCGGCAACATCCAGTGGCAACTCAAGAGCGACGAAGCCCTCCAGCTCGAAGCGGCACAGAAAGCCCTCCACCACGCCCGCGATATGGCCGAGCACATGGCACAGGGTCTCGGCGCAAAAGTCGGCACGCTGCTCTACGCCAGCAACCAGACCCCAGAGCGACCCTTCGCGATGAACGGCTTAGCCGCACCAACACGCCTTGTACGCGAGGATAAGGCCCTCAGACCCCTCGCCATCTCTCCCAACCGCATCACCCGCTCCGCCACGGTCTACGCCGTCTTCGCAATCGAATAGCGACCACACCCCAAAACACGAAGCGGAGACAGCCAGGCTATCTCCGCTTTCGTCGATCGTCGCAGTCGCCCGCATTGGGCGAACTCCTGCATACAGGGTCGACCCAGACTACTGCTGCGATCCAATGCCACGAAGTGTATACCTCCCGATCCCCAATGGGAAGCACAACCTCTCCCGTAAACTATCCTCATGCCGTTGACGTACGCCTTGATCGTCTTTGAATTGGTTGTGATGGTACTTTCCATCTCCCTGCACGACTGCGCCCAGGCCTGGGCAGCCAATCGCCTCGGTGACCCCACCGCCCGCATGATGGGCCGGCTCACCATGAACCCCGCCCGCCACTTCGACCTCCTCGGCATGCTCGTCTGGCCTGTCCTCTTCATCTTCCGGAGCCCGCTCATCCTCGGCTGGGGAAAGCCCATCACCTTCACCCCGCGTAACTTCCGCAATCCCTCGCGCGACGAGATGCTCGCCACCCTCGCCGGCCCCGCCGCCCAGCTCGCCGCCGCCGTCGTCGCCCTCATCGCGCTGATTATCGTTCGCCACACCGTTCCCGGCTCTATCTACTCGCTGGTCATCGCCTCGCAGCTCGCTATGCGCAACCTCAGCATGGGCACCGAAGGCCTCCCAGGCATCTTCCCCCTCATCCTGTTCCTCTACTTCTGCATCCTGGTGAACGTCCTCCTCTTCGTCTTCAACCTCATCCCTCTCCCCTTCCTCGATGGGGGCAAGATCCTCACCCACTACCTTCCCTTCAACGCCGCGAAGACGTACCAAAGCATGAGCCTTTACTTCATGTTCGGCTTCTTCTTCCTCGGCTTTTACGTCATCCAGATCGCCTTCGTCCCCATCATGACCATCTTCAAAATCCTCCTCTTCAGCCTTTAGCCCCGGCCGAGACAACCTCATGTCCCCCTCCAAATCCGAATCTCTCTGGGCCTCCGTCGACCACTACCTCAACGACACCCTGCTGCCTCCTGACCCCACGCTAGACGCCGTCCTCTCTGCCAACAAGGCGGCGCAGCTTCCCTCCATCGACGTGGCCCCGAACCAGGGCAAGCTCCTTCAGCTCCTCGCCGAAACCCAGCAGGCCCGCCGCATCCTCGAGATCGGCACCCTCGGCGGCTACAGCACCATCTGCCTAGCCCGCGCGCTTCCTGCCGGCGGCAAGCTCATCACCCTCGAGTTGGACCCCCATCACGCAAAAGTCGCCTTCGCCAACATCGCCCATGCCGGGCTAGCCCACGCCGTCGAGCTTCGCCTAGGTCCTGCCCTCGACTCCCTCAACCAGCTCCACGCCGAACACGCCGAACCTTTCGACCTCATCTTCCTCGACGCCAACAAAGACGGCTATCCCCTCTATCTCACCGCAGCCCTCAAGCTGGCCCGCCCCGGCACGCTGCTCCTCGCCGACAACGTCATCCGCGACGGAGCCATCATCGACCCATCCAGCTCCGACCCCAACGTCCAGGGAGTCCGCCGCTTCTTCGAACTCCTCTCCTCCGACCCCCGCATCTCCTCCACCGCCATCCAAACCGTTGGCGGCAAGGGCTATGACGGCTTCGCCATCGCCCGCGTTCTCAGCCTCTAACCGTCGCCTTCCTCACGCCGCAATGTATCCTTAGAACTTCGACTCATGAGCAACAATTCCCCACGTTCGACACCCCTCCCTCGCGTCCTCTCCGGCATGCGCCCCACCGGCCGCCTCCATCTCGGCAACTACATGGGAGCCCTCTACAACTGGGTTCGCCTGCAGCAGGATTACGACTGCTTCTTCTTCATCGCCGACCTCCATGCCCTCACCACCGACTACGCCGACCCCGGCGACGTCCAGGCCAACACCACCGAAATCACCCTCGATTTCCTCTCCGCCGGCCTCGATCCCGGCCGCTGCGTCATCTTCAAGCAGTCCGACGTCCCCGCCCACGCCGAGCTCTTTCTGCTCTTCAGCATGTTCACCCCCCTCGGCTGGCTCGAACGCGTTCCCACCTACAAGGATCAGCAGGAGCAGCTCCGCGAAAAGGATCTCGCCACCTACGGCTTCCTCGGCTACCCCCTCCTTCAGGCCGCCGACATCCTCCTCTACAAGCCCGACTTCGTCCCCGTCGGCGCCGACCAGGTCGCCCACGTCGAGCTCACCCGCGAGGTCGCCCGCCGCTTCAACTCCCTCTACCCCGGCGAATTCTTCACCTCTCCCGAAGCCGCTCCCTGGGAGATGTCCGCCATCCTCGAAAAGGCCCGCAAGCTCGCCGGCGAACCCAAAGACTCCACGCGCACCGACTTCAGCCCGCACCAGATGTTCGAAGCCGCCTCCCAGACCAAAAAGCTCTCCCCCTTTGGCGTCCGCGAAATCCTTCCCGAGCCGCAAGCCCTGCTCACCCCGTCGCCCAAACTCCCCGGCCTCGACGGCCGCAAGATGTCCAAGAGCTACAAGAACCACATCCAGCTCTCCGAATCCGACGAGAGCATCCGCGCCAAGCTAAAGGTCATGGTCACCGACCCCGCGCGCATCCGCCGCGACGATCCCGGCAACCCAGACGTATGCCCCGTCTTCGACCTGCACAAGGTCTTCAGCTCAGAAGAAACACAGCAAAAGGCCGCCGAAGGCTGTCGCACCGCCAGCATCGGCTGCATCGAATGCAAGAGTTGGGTCGCCGATGCGATCATTGAAACCATCGCCCCCATCCGCGACCGCCGCGACGATTTAGAGCGCCGCCCCAGCGTCGTCAACGACGTCCTCGCGAACGGCAAGGACCGCGCTGCCAAACGTGCCAATGAGACCCTCGCAGAAGCCAAGCACGCCATGGGAATCGCCTAAGCATGAGCGACGAAAACGATCTCGAGCAGCCAGAGACGGTCGACACGTCCGCATCTTCGTCCCCTCAACCGGAGGATCCGCAAACCTCTCTCGGCCCCTCTCAAGCTCCGTCATCTCGACCGGAGGACGAAGTCCGTAGTGAAGAGACCCCTGCATTTGCTCCCGCCCATCTAGAAGCCGACGCGGATAATCAGGTCGCCCCACACACTCCCTTCGCTCTCGAACATCCCCCTACGCCTCCGCCAACCCCCGAGTCCAAGCGGGCCGACAAGCCTCGCGACAAGTCCCGAGACGAAGCCTCGCAGTCTCCCTTCAGCATCACCGTCGGCCAGGTCTACGACGGCCCCCTCGACCTTCTTCTCGACCTCATTCGCAAGCAGAACATCGACATCTACGACATTCCCATCGCGATTATCACCTCGCAGTTCCTGCAGTACACCCACCACCTCAAGGACGCCGACGTCGACGCCGCAGGCGAGTTCATCTACGTTGCCTCGCTGCTCATCCACATCAAGTCCCGCATGCTGCTTCCGCGCGATCCGCTTATCCCGGGTGCCGAATCCGATTCTGAAGACCCGCGTCTTGAGCTTGTCCAACGCCTCCTCGAGCACGAGCGCTTCAAGGCCGCCGCGCAGATGTTGCAGCAGAAACAAATGCTCGAAGAGGCCACCTGGACCCAGTCCGGCCTGAAGAACTTCCTCCATGATGAGGGCATTGACTCCGCAGACACCGAACGCGAGATCGACGCGGATACCGTCGACCTCGTCCGAGTCTTCCAGGACATCCTCGACCGCCTTCGTAACCGCCCCGTCCACCGCATCGACGAAGAAACCGTCACCGTCGCGCAGATGATCGACTTCGTCAAACGCCGCCTGCTCATGGAAGACAAACCCATCAGCCTGCGCCGCATGTTGCATAACACCAAGAGCGAACGCGCCGTGATCTGCACCTTCCTCGCCATGCTCGAACTCGTTCGCCTGCAGGCCATTGTTCTCCGCCAGGGCGAACAGTTCGGCGACATTCTCCTCAAGAAGACCGACCGCTTCGATCAGGTCTTCGCCGACCAGGCCCGCGTCCGCGACGACTGGGGCTAAGCTCTGGCTCCTCGCCTGCGTTACCCTAAAGCCTCCACACCCAGCAGGAGCCTGCCATGCGCATCCACACTCTCCGTGTCTCCGCACTCGCCCTCACCACGCTCCTGCCCATCACGCTCCTCGCCCAATCTACCGAAAAGCCCTGGCCCATCCGCGCCGTCATCGTCACCACCTTCGAGGTCGGCAACGACACCGGCGACGTACCCGGAGAGCTCCAATTCTGGGTCGAGCGCGAGCACCTCTCCGAATCCCTGCCCTTCCCCGGCGGCCCACTCGACGCCCACGACCCCAGCGGTACGCACCCCATCCGCACAAACGCCGACCACACCATCCTCGGCATCGTCAGCGGCACAACGCTCGTCAACGCGACCGCCTCCATGATGGCTCTCGGTCTCGACACCCGCTTCGACCTCACCCACGCCTACATCCTCATCAACGGCATCGCCGGCGTTGACCCCAGGATCGCCTCCATCGGCTCCGCAGCCTGGGCCAACTACGTCGTCAACGACGTAGCCCGCGAGATCGACCCCCGCGAAGCTCCCAAAGACTGGCCCTACGGTATCTACCCCTCCGGGGCCACGCGCCCCGATCCCCAGGCCCTCACCACCACTACGTGGACGCGCTCCAACCTCTACACCCTCAACCCCTCCCTCACCGCCTGGGCCTACGCCCAAACCAAGGACCTCAACCTCGGCGACGACCCCAAAGTAGCCGCCTTCCGCTCCGGCTTCACCAACGAACCCGCCGCCCGCCGTCCCCCCTTCGTCCTCATCGGCGCCACCTTCGCCAGCGACTACTATTGGCACGGCACCATCATGACCCAGTACGCCCGCGACTGGGTTCGGCTCTATACCAGCGGTAAAGGAACCTTCGCCACCACCGAGATGGAAGACGCCGGCTTCCTCAACGCCATCGAGCGGCTCGGCAACATGCATCGCGTCGACCCCAACCGCGTCCTAGTCCTCCGCACTGCCTCCAACTATTCTGAAGAGCGCCCCGGCCACGCCGCCGCCGAGTCCATCACCGCCCCCTACATCGGCGGCCGCCTCGCCCTCGAGTCCGCCTACCTCTGCGGCTCCACGGTCCTCCATAAGCTTCTCGCCGACTGGCCAACAACCTACGCCCACATCCCCGCCAACTAGGCCCCGGCCGCAATCTCCCTGGAACGCACGCGAAGCCTCCCGCCGTCCGCGTAGGACCAAAGTTCACGGTCCATTCATCTCCCCGCAATCTTCACGCCTCTAAGCTGGTCGAGTCCTCATCTCCCAGCTCCCGAAAGCGGATCCCTCATGGCTACATTAGTCAGAAACGAAACATCGCAGACCAAGTCTCTGCTCGACACAAAGATGAATAAATCCCCCGTCGGACGCTGGGGCATGATCGCCTTCGGTGTAATGCTCGTCGTCGGTGTCATTTATATCGCCACGCACCTCGGGGCCGACCTCTCCGTCGTCCACTCCGCCTCTGTCTTCCCCTTCATCCTTCTTGGCGTTGCCCTCTTCATCGCCCTCGGCTTCGAGTTCGTCAACGGCTTCCACGACACTGCCAACGCCGTCGCCACCTGCATCTACACGCACTCGCTCGAGCCACACGTCGCCGTGATCTACTCCGGCTGCCTGAACTTCATCGGCGTTCTTCTCAGCTCCGGTGCCGTTGCCTATTCCATCGTCAACCTCCTTCCCGTCGAGCTCATCCTCAAGGTCAGTTCCGGCTCCGGTTTCGCGATGGTCTTTGCCCTGCTCATCGCCGCCATTCTCTGGAATCTCGCCACCTGGTGGCGAGGCCTGCCCGCCTCCAGCTCGCACACCATGATCGGCTCTATCATCGGAGTAGGCGTCGCCAACCAGCTCATGCACGGACACTCCGGCCTCAGCGGAGTCGATATGACGCAGGTCAAGAAGGTCTTCACCGCCCTTCTCGTCTCGCCGCTCGTCGGCTTCGGCATGGCCGCCATCCTGTTCCTTCTTTTCAAGCTCCTCGCCCGCGATCCTCGCCTCTACAAGGCTCCCGAAGGCACCGCACCGCCACCGTTCTACATCCGCCTGCTGCTCATCGGCACCTGCGGAGGTGTCAGCTACTTCCACGGCTCCAACGACGGACAGAAGGGCATGGGCCTGATCATGCTCATCCTCGTCGGCACCGTCCCAACCGCCTACGCGCTCAACCACACCGTCAGCGCGCGCGAGGTCCAGACGTTCGCTGCAGTCTCCACACAGGTCGCCGGAGCTCTCAGCAACTACGCTTCGCCAGATGCCACTATCGGCGAGCCAGAGCCGGAGCTGGAAAACTTTCTCAACACCAAGAAGTACGAACCAGGTGTGATGGTCGCCCTGCAGCAGGAGGTTACCGCCATCCGCAACGAGGCGGTCGGCTACGGCTCGCTCGCCGGCGTCCCCGCCAACATGCAGGCCAACGTCCGCAACCAGATGTACCTCACCAGCGCTGCCCTCACGCTCCTACCGAAATCCTCCGGAGCACCGACCATCAGTGCCTCCGACACCGCAATCCTCGGCAACTACAAGAAGTTCCTCGACAGGTCGACCAAATTCATTCCCACTTGGGTGAAAGTCGCCGTAGCCCTCGCTCTCGGCCTTGGAACCATGATCGGGTGGAAGCGCATCGTCATCACCGTAGGAGAAAAGATCGGTAAAACCCACCTGACGTACGCCCAGGGCGCTGCGGCCGAGATCACCGCCATGATCACCATCGGCCTCGCCGACGGCTATGGCCTGCCCGTCAGCACCACCCACGTCCTCAGCTCTGGGGTCGCCGGCACGATGGCCGCAAACAAGAGCGGCCTGCAGATGTCCACCATCCGAGACATCGCCCTCGCCTGGGTCTTCACCCTCCCTGCCGCGGCCGTGCTCTCCGGCTGTCTCTTCCTGCTCTTCAACAAGATCGCCGGTTGAGACCCGATTTGTACCCACATCTACCCCTTCATGGGTGCAGGCCCAGTCCAAGTTGATACACTCAACCCTGCACCCATGAGTCTTAAAGCCAAAATCGAAGCCGTCATCTACGCATCCGAAGAGCCAGTCACGCTCGCCCAGCTCACCGGCTTGCTCGGCGAAGAAGGCCAGGCAGAGCTGGACTCCCTCGCGTCCCAGCAACAATCCCTGGCCCTCGAGGACGAGGAGTCCGACGACGCCGCCGCCATCGAGCCCATCGAAGACGCCGACGCCCTCAACGCCGAGACCATCGTCCCCTCGGAAATTGTCGAGCAGACCTCCGCCCCTGTCATCCCGAGCGAGAGTAGCGAGTCGAAGGACCCCGATTCCTCCAGCCCCGCCGAGGTTTCGGAGCCCCTCTCCAACGACGAGACTCCGACGCCGGCAGCCAACGCTAAATCTGACGCCAAATCTCTTGCCGCTGACCAGAAACTCGCCGCCCGCAAGCTCCGCGACTACTTCCGCTCCCTCCTAGACGAGCTCATCGCCGACTACGCCAACGGCGATCGCGGCCTCGAAATCCGCGAAGTCGCCGGAGGCTTCCGTCTGGGCACCAAGGCCGAGTACCACGACGCCGTCCGAGGCTTCGTCAAATCTCTCAAGCCGCCGCTAAAACTCACCCTTCAGGCCCTCGAAACCCTCGCCGTCGTCGCCTACAAGCAGCCCGTCACCGCACCTGAAGTCTCCGAAATTCGTGGCGTCGACTCCGCCGGAGTTCTCGGCTCGCTGCTCACCCGCAAGCTCGTCACCACCGCCGGGCGCAAGCAGGTCATCGGCCGCCCCATCCTCTACAAGACCACCAAAGACTTCCTCCTCCGCTTCGGCCTCAAAGACATCAACGAGCTTCCCAGCATCGAAGAGTTTGAGAAGATGGCTGGCGAACTCAACGACGCCGTCCAGGAAGAGATCCCCATGGAAGCCAACACCACCCACGCCAGCGAAGAAGCCAGCGCCGACCTCACAGTGGACGGGCCCGCCACCGATTCGGATTCCCCGGCTCTCTCATCTGAGGCCCGAGCCGGTGCCGACCCCGACGCCCCCACCTCCGAGCCCGAATCCATCCCCGAAGCCGAGACCCCCGCCGAGCTCGAACCCTCCGCCGACATCCACACGCCCCAAGCCGACGGCGATCCCGAAGACGAACCACCGGCAGTCCTAAACGAATCTGCGGCAGACGAAGACGAATCTCCGGCAGAATAGCCGCCCATACTCTCGTCATCTCGACCGGAGCGCAGCGTAGTGAAGAGACCCCTGTATCGGCTCTCGCTTCGGCTCGCCAATCATCTCGTGCGTCCTGACAACTCCCCTCGTCCTACAGATCGTTTACCCGATTCGTGCGTCCAATAAGTGTAGGATTTTGGTAGAAGAGGCAATATGGACACCCGCAATAATCCCATCATCATCGACGCCCGCAACGGCTCCCGCAACAATGGCTCCCAGGCCTTCGGCCAGACCCGCAGCGCCTCCTCGCTGCTCAGCCAGGTGCTGGTCATCACCTCGGTCGGCTTCTTCACCTCCGCGGTCGGAGTCTACCTGGCGCCCGTCGCCGCTCCCGCTGGCATGTTCTGGCTCTATTTCATCGTCACCATCGGCCTCATCTTCGCCATCCGCGCCGCACGCAAAACCCCCGCGCTCGCCTTCGGCCTCTTCCTGCTGCTCACGCTGGTCATGGGCTTTGAGATCGCGCCATACATCAACATGCTGCTCCACACCGGCCACAGCAGCGCGGTCTTCAATGCCGCGCTGACCACCGCCGTCGGCATGGCCGTCCTCGGCATGGGCGCGCAGATCTTCACCTTCGACTACCAGAAAGTCCGCAACTACGCCATCGCCGCACTCTTCGGCCTGATTATCATCGGCATCCTCGGCGCGTTTTTCCACTTCGTTAGCCCCAACGTCTACTCCTACCTCACGCTCGCCATCTTCAGCGTTCTGGTCGTGGTCGACTTCAAACGAGTCCACCAGGGCGGCGACGGAGCGACCGCCGTTGAGTTAGCCGTCAGCATCTATCTTGACGGCCTGAACATCTTCCTCGCTCTAACCCAGCTCTTCTCCGGTCGTCGCGACTAGCCTCACAATCATTCCCTGAAAACTCCCTCCAGCGGGCCGAAATCGGTCCGCTGAGGCGTGTTTAGGGACAACTACGCCCTTCGCCCCGGGCATCGAATCCTACACATGAGCCGCGTCGGCTCCGCACGACCTTCTACGACCGACCGCATTCAGCGGCACTCGGTCTACTCCAACCTCCCTACAGAGAAAAGAAAGGGTTGCGCATGATCATTCAAAAATCCCGAACAAAGATCTCTTTCCTCCCCATCCTCCTTCTGGCAGGCGCGACCGCGTTCGCACAACAATCGGCCACGCAGCAGCAACAGCCCTCCACTCCAACCCCCCAAACCCCGGGCCAGGCCGCCACTCCAACTGCCAACCCGGATGCCGTCGGCCCAACTTCCGCCCCCAATTACGCCGACCAGGCCTTCGTCGAAGACACCCTCAAGAACAACGATACCCAGGTCCAACTCAGCCAGCTCGCCCAGCAAAAGGCCTCCAGCGGCGATGTCAAAGACTTCAGCCAGAAGATGATCCAGATCCACACCCAGCTCAACCAGCAGCTTGCTCCCCTCGCCAAGCAGCTCGACGTCAACCAGAGCCAAAAGCCCTCTAAGCAGGAGAAGAAAGAGATCGCCCAGCTCGAGCAGCTCTCTGGTGCAGACTTCGACAGCGCCTACCTCCAGGCCATGGCGCGCGAACAGGCCCGCAGCCTGAAGCAGTTCAAGAGTGAAGAAGCCGCGCAAAACCCCAACATCCAGAAGGTCTCCAAAATGGACGAGCCCGTCCTGACCCAGCACTACCAGATCCTTCAGAAGATCGCGCAAACCCATAACGTCACCCTCGCCAGCAACGACTAAGCTCCTCACACGCACCATCGCAACGCAGAAGGGCGCGGAAACAACGCGCCCTTCGCCTTTATCTACGCGATAATGAAGAGATGAAGTCCGTCCCAGAACCCAGCGACGCGCCGACCGGCGAACGTCTGCAAAAGATCCTCGCCCGCGCCGGCATCGCCAGCCGCCGCGCCGCAGAGGCCATCATTCTCGAAGGCCGAGTCCAGCTCAACGGCAAAGTCGTCACCGAGCTAGGCACCCGCGCCGACATCGGTAAAGATCACATCCGCGTCGACGGCAAGCTCCTCAAAGGCCCCGAGCCCACCAAGTACTACATGGTCAACAAGCCCCGCGGCTACGTCACCACACTCGACGACCCCGAGCATCGCCCCACCGTCATGCAGCTCCTCGGCCAGGACAAGCAGCGCCAGGCCTACGGCGAGCACTCCACCATGCCCCGCCTCTACCCCGTCGGCCGCCTCGATTATCTCAGCGAAGGCCTCCTTCTGATGACCAACGACGGAGACCTCGCCAACAAGCTCTCCAAGGCAGCCACCGGCGTCCTCAAAACCTACCTCGTCAAGGTCTCCGGAGCCCCCACCGACCAGGCCATCGACCAGCTCCGCCAGGGCATCATGATCGACCGCGGCCGTCTCGCCGATACCCGCAGCACCGGCCGCCGCGACCGCATCCTCACCCAGCCCGCGAAGATCGAACAAGTCCGACGCGGCGAGAATCCCTGGTTTGAGGTCACCCTCACCGAAGGCCGCAATCGCCAGCTCCGCAAGATGTTCGAAGAGATCGGCCACCACGTCGAAAAGATCCGCCGCATCGGCTACGGAGCCCTCACCCTCGACGTCCCCCCCGGAGGCTACCGAGAACTCCTCCCCGGCGAAGTCCAGGCCCTCAATCGCGCAGCCGCCGGCAAGAAGGTTGAACGCAAGAAGGTCCTCCCCGAAGCCGCGCAGCTCAAGAAGCCCGTCCCTCCCAAACGCAAATTCCGCCCCCGCACCGGAACCCCACCCCGCCGCAGGCCCTCATAACCATCCGAGGAGTGAGCTAAATTGCTCACTGAGAATAATTTACCTTTGCGCCCGATGGCAACGATTCAGCTCACCACCCACTCCTATCGGGTGAGGTACTCCTTCATGCGCACCATCAAGTACGGCCTTTTCGCCGCGGCTGCGGCAGGATTCTTTCTGCTCGTTCCCGCCACCTCTTCCCCCGCGCAAGTCACCGTAACCTTCGGTGCTGAGCCCAGCTGCCCCTACGGCTACTACGATTACGCTCCCTACAACTGCGCCCCCGATGGCTACTATGGCTCCGAGTGGTTCAACGGCGGCGTCTTCATCGGTGCAGGCCACTGGTTCCATGGACCCTCCAACTTTCATGGCAACGTAAATAATCACTACGATCCCCAGCGCGGATACAAGGGAGCAACGCCCGCGCGCGGCGAGACACCAAAGCACAGCGGCGCAGCGCAGAATTTCAAAGGAAACGAGTCTCGCGACGGACAGGGCCACAGCGGCCCAAAGAGATAATTTTCATTCTTGAACCACTCCTTGCGCCGTACAACCGGCGCAAGGGTACATAAATTGCGACGACGATCCCCAACGTTTGGCGGCAACTTTTCGGCCGAATCTGGTTTCTTACAAACCGGAGGTTCCCCATGCGTGGAATGAAAGCTCTTCTCGTAACAAGTACAGCTGCCCTGGCCATCGCCTTAATGCCAGCCCCAAAAGCAAACGCCCAGGTTTCCATCGGCGTCAACATCGGCGCCGCGCCAGAATGCCCCTACGGGTACTATGACTTCGCCCCCTACGATTGCGCACCATACGGGTATTACGGCCCAGAGTGGTTTGACGGCGGCGTCTTCATCGGTGCAGGCCCCTGGTTTCACGGCCCCCGCGGTTTCCACGGCAGCGTCGACCGTCACTTCGACCCGCGCAACGGCTATCATGGCGGCTTCCCGCAGCATGGGGGCTATCATCCGCCCGCCGATAACTTCCACAACTTCCACGGCTCGCACGTGAGCGACGGCCATGGTCACTTCAGCCCCGCCCCTCACGGCGGCGGTGGTCACGGTCACTAATCGTCAGCCCACTTCAACCCACGCCCTGCGCCGATGATCCCATCTGCGCAGGGCTTTTTACGATTCGCTCACTACCGCTCTGCCGCCAGGTCCTCCATTCCTCCGCCGTAATCTCCCACACCTCCGTCGACAGCCGTCCGCTCACATACTCGCTCTCCGTCACCTCCACCACCCGCATCCCCATCTTTTCTGAGATCCTTCGCGACTCAGCATTCTCCACCGCCTTCGGCACCGCAGCATCGGAAACCCGAGAACCTCGAACCAGTAATCCGTCACCGCGATTACCGCCTCACTCATCAGCCCCTTTCCCTGCCATGGCAAACCCATCCAGAATCCGCGATTGTTCTCTCCCAGGTACAGCCCGATCCGCCCAATAATGGTCTCGGGCTCCGTCTTCAGCCGCAGAGTCCAATGCCACTCCTCGCCGCGCTCCATCGCCGGCAAAGCGCTGTCTCGGATATTCTCCAACGACCCTCCCACCGGGTAAGGCCACGGGATCCTCGCGTTCAGCAGCCGAACAATCTCCCAGTGCGCAAACAGATCCTCGATCCGTGGCGCGTCGGCCAACTCCAGCGGCCGCAGTACCAGCCGCTCCGTCTCAAGTCCCGGAAACATTCCGGCAGCATAGCATCTCCGGAGTGACCCCTTCTCGCCGAAATCCCCTGGACCCAAGACTTCCGTGCTACACTGTTGTTGCGTTGATACATTTCACGCAGGGCACCGCGGGCAGATGACTCCTAATGGATTCGAGTCTGGCCAGAGACCGCGAGCGCCATATACCCCACCCACCGCCCGCTCGGCTTTTTGTTTTGCATAAAGCGAAGCGTTGGTTGCTCTGGCTAGCAGGCCGATCACAGGATCATGCCTCGCCGTGCAGCAGCAATGCTTATTGCGCCCTGTCGGGCATCTGGGAGACCAGAACCAAGCAATGCTGAAACAGGATCCACGCCACCGTTAGCATGCCGCACTCGTGCGCCTGCCAACTGAACGCGTCACTGCATTCATTCTCCTTCTTCACCCATTGCAAAGGAAAACCTTGTCTACCCTTACTCTTGATTCCATCCTGAACCCAGAACCGCTTCAGGTCTCCCGCAGCATCGTCGCAACCGACGAGACCGTCGCGTCCGTCACCTTCAACGACTTCCAGATCTCCGAGTCCCTCAAGGCCCGCCTCTTCGCCGCCGGGTTCATCACCCCCACGCCCGTCCAGGCCGGAGCCATCCCGCCCGCACTCGAAGGCGACGACATCCTCGCCACCGCCTCCACCGGCACCGGCAAGACCCTCAGCTTCCTGATCCCGATGATCGAACGCCTCGAGGAGATCTCAGTCCCCTCCACGCGCGGCAAGAAGACCCCTGTCCTCTCGCTGATCCTTCTCCCCACCCGCGAGCTCGCCATGCAGGTGCTCGAATCCTTCCACAAGATCTGCCCGACGCTCAAAACAGACGCCGTGCTGGTCTGCGGTGGCCTCTCCGAGAACACCCAGATCGAGCAGATCGGCCGCGGCCCGCGCCTCATCGTCGCCACCCCTGGCCGCCTCGAAGACTTCCTCCGTCGCAAGGCCATCAACCTCAAGGACGTCGACATGCTCGTCCTCGACGAAGTGGATCGCATGCTGGACATGGGCTTCCTTCCCGCCATCAAGCGCATCGTCGCTGCGCTCCCCAAGGATCGCCAGACCATGTGCTACTCGGCGACCCTCGACGCCAACATCCGCGAGATCGTCAAGGACTACGTACAGAACCCCGTCCGCGTCGAGATCGGCATGACCTCACATCCAGTCGACAGCGTAGAGCTTCGCGTCTACACCGTCATGCAGGACCAGAAGCTCTCGCAGCTCGACAAGATGCTCAATGAAGAAGAGGGAACCTACCTCGTCTTCTCGCGCACCAAGCACGGTGCCGACCGCATCGGTCGCAAGCTCGAAAAGCTCGGCCACGAAGTGGAGATCATCCACGGCGATCGCTCGCAGTCGCAGCGCTCCGCCGCTCTCAAGAGCTTTGCCACCGGCCGCAGCCGCGTCCTCGTTGCCACCGACGTTGCCGCCCGCGGCATCGACATCTCCAACATCGCGCACGTCGTCAACTACGATCTCCCCAACGGCTCGGACGACTTCGTTCACCGCATCGGCCGCACCGGCCGCGCCGGCAAGAAGGGCATTGCGAGCACTTTCATCACGCCGCTCGAAAAGGGTGACGCCCGCAAGCTCGAGCGCGAACTGAAAATCAAGTTCACCTGGAACGAAGCCGACAAGAACCTTGCCAAAGAAGAGCGCAACAAGCCCATCGACTTCAGCAAGCCCGGAGGCGGAGGCGGAATCAACGATCTCCTCCAGATGGAGACCCGCAGCTGGAAGAACGCCGACGGCTCCGTCAACGAGTCCGCCGCCAACGACGCACCCCAACGTCGCAGCAGTTTCGGAGGTTCCAGCAACTCGCGCAGTGGTTCTGGCGGACGCCCCAGCGGAGGTCGCTCCAGCAGCAGCGGTCGTCCCCAGGGCAGCAACGCCGGACGTCCCGCCGGACGCCGCAGCGGCGGTGGCAACCGCGGCCGATAACCAACCTAACAAGCGCAACACAGTGAAGGCGAGGAATTATTCCTCGCCTTCACTGTTTAACCAAATGATCAAAATCTGGACAAAATGCTGAAGATGAACGATTAGACATTGACGCGACTCTCGAGGGGCGCTACATTCAAGTCAAGATTCATCGAACACTGATCTCCCATTAATTTTCCTGTAATGTTTCTGTGTTTAGTGATCCCGCAGCGTACGGGTTCCTCTGATGATGGTCTCTCCTTCATCCCTGCCACTGGAGGTTCATTTTGCGCTTCAAACTTGCCTATTCCATCATCACCATTGCCATGATCTTTAGCCTTGGTCTAGCCCTCGAACCCAGGGCCTACGCTTACGTGGATCCAGGTTCGGGTCTGCTCATGCTGCAAGCCGCCGGCACAGTCCTCACCGGTGTGCTCTTCACGCTGCGCCGCCGAATCAAGACGCTCTTCACCCGCAATAAGCCGGTATCCTCGCCGGCCATCGGGACCATAGGTCCCAAGTCGGAACTCTAATTCTTGCGTCCATCTGAACGTCTGCTGCAATCCGTCGCGAACCTGCGCCACAACTCCATTGTGCGCACCGCCTTTAGCGCGCTTGGCTTCACGGTCATTTACCTCTACTGGATCCTGAGACCGATCGAAGGTGCTCCACAAGGGGATTTCTACCACTGGATCGGTACTGCCAACAGCTTCTACACTCCCTTCCTTCTGGTTATCCTCGCCGTTTGGATGCTCTTCACCACCATTCTCCTGCTCACACTCAAGCCTGGCCGAGCCCGCATTGCTATTTGGACCTTCCTGCTTCTCTGCATCCCCTGCATCTTCATCAAACTCAACATCTTCTACCGCCGTCTCGACTCGGAACCGGTGGCTTTTGATTCGGCAATCATCCTCACCCTTCTCGTCGCGATCTTCTGGCGTCCATCCCTGGAGGATCGCTTTGAGCGAGTGCTCAAGCCCATAACAACGGTCTTCCTCTTCCTTGGGCTCCTCGGCGGCTTCATCGTCTGCGAATTGTGCTGGTATGACGTCCGTGGAAGCCTGATCGTGCCAAACCCGCCGATACATCAGCGCAACGCCGCAACCGCACTCCAACAGCACCGGATTCTTTGGATCGTATTTGACGAACTTTCTTACCACCAAACCTACGAGCACCGGTTTCCTGGGCTTCATCTCCCCGCCTTCGATGCCATCGCAGCCAGTTCAAGCGGCTTCAGCCATGCAATTCCCGTTCACATTCGCACCGAAGAAGTCTTGCCTGGACTATTCACCGGAAAGTCATTCGACGAGATGCGCGACACCTTTTCCACTGCACCTTCTTTTCACAACGTAGCCACCGGCCATTGGCAAACCTTCAACCAGCACGACACCGTATTCCAGGATGCCCTGAACGCTGGCTACAGCACTGCCGTCGCCGGATGGTACAACCCTTATTGCCGAAGCATCCCCGCCGTGCTGGATAGCTGCTATTGGCAGTATCGAGCTCCTTGGGACACCATGCTTCCCTCCGAAACGACTTGGTTCAACACCTCCGTTTTAGCGATGCAGGCGGCACGTGGAATCGTCACAATTGCCCCGGCGCGAGTGAGAGCTTACCTTGCGCGCCGGGTTGGCGAAGAGCGAAAGATGCTGCCGCTACAGCGCCTCTCGCAGGCCCAGGACTACGAACTCCTGCAATCGCACGCCGACCAACTCCTCCGTGACCCTTCCTATAGCTTCGTCTTTCTGCACCTGCCGGTTCCCCATCCGTACGGCTTTTACGAGCGGCACACTCACCAATTCACCAAAGATGACTCTTCGTACATCGATAACTTAGCCCTCGCGGACGATTGCCTTTCGCACATCATCCATATCCTCAAACTATCCAATCAATGGAACTCCTCCACCATCGTCCTCATGGGTGATCATGGCTGGAGAACCCAACAAATATGGGCTCACACCTTCGGCTGGACGAAAGAAGACGAGCTCGCCAGCCACGGCGGCCAGTACGACTCCCGCCCCGTCTACCTCGTGAAGCTCCCAAACCAGACCACCCCAGCACATATCGACATCCCCTTCCAGACCGTCAATACCCGCAAGCTATTTGACGCTCTCATGGCCCACCGGATCAACACCCCCGCCGACCTCGCTACGTGGGCTCAGTCCACCCGCTGAATTCCGTCCCGCGCACACCCCCAACTGACACCCCATCTGAATCCGTCCATCGTCCACTCGAAGACTCGTGCGCTCCGCTCGAGACCGCGGGACCTTGCATTGGGGTGGGGTGGTGGTGGACAATCCACCCTATGTCTCTTGACCATCCCAGCAAGTCCGCCATCGCCACCACCGCTGCTCCCGCCGCCATCGGACCTTACTCCCAAGCCGTCCGCGTCGGCAACATCCTGTACACCTCCGGCCAGGTAGCTCTCGACCCCGCCACCGGCGCCCTGGTCCCCGGCGGCATCGAGGCCCAGACCACACGCGTGCTCCAGAACCTCAAGGCTGTACTCTCCGCCGCTGGCCTCGACTTCGCCCACGTCGTCAAAACCACCGTCTTCCTCAAAGACATGGCCGACTTCGCCGCCATGAACACGCTCTACGCCCAGCACTTCGCCCCCGAAGGCATCGTTCCTCCCGCCCGCTCCACCGTCCAGGTAGCGGCCCTCCCCAAGGATGCCCTCGTAGAAATCGAGTGCATCGCAGTCACTGCCGCCTCTTAGCGCGCTTGCCGGAACTCGCCGCCATATCGACCGGAGTTTCTCTGAACCGTCGTCATCTCGACCGGAGCGACGCGCAGTGGAGAGACCCCTGTATTTCGTGGCACCCATCCTCCCGCACCCGACGCCGCTTATCCGCGTCTAATATCCAGGAGTCTCCTATGCCGACCAAACTTCAAAAGTCCGACGCCGAATGGCGCGCCGAGCTCACCCCGGAGCAGTACCACATCCTCCGCGAGAAGGGTACCGAACGCCCCTTCACCGGAGCCCTGGTCAACAATCACGCCGACGGCTTCTATCACTGCGCCGCCTGCGACGCCCCCCTCTTCAAGTCCGGCACCAAGTTCGAATCCGGCTCCGGCTGGCCCAGCTTCTTCGAGCCCATCACCCCCGAAGCCGTCGAACTCCACGAAGATAAAACCTTAGGCATGCACCGCGTCGAAGTAACCTGCGCCACCTGCGGAGGCCACCTCGGCCACGTCTTCCCCGACGGCCCGAACCCCACCGGCCAGCGCTTCTGCATCAACTCCGCCTCGCTCAAATTCGAGAACGAGTAGAGCAGAGTTCTCAGTTGTTCGTTATCAGTTCTCAGTTTTTCAGATCGGGTTGCGGCTGTAACATCCCGAAACAAGCACAAAAAGCCCCAGCGGCATCCACCGCCGGGGCTTCGTCACTCCTAGAGGAATAACTGAGAACTGAGAACGGACAACGAAGAACTGCTCTTAGCCCTTGATAACCTTGCCGCTCTTGATGCAGCTGGTGCAAACCTTCACGCGCTTGGTGCCGCCGCCCGAGGGCGCAGCAGCCTTCACTGACTGAAGATTCGGGTTCCAGCGCCGACGGGTTACGTTGTGCGCGTGCGAAATATTGTTGCCGAACTGCGGACCCTTGCCGCAAAGCTCACATACCTGTGCCATGACAATCACTCCAAACCATCAAACTCTTGACGCAAACCCAGAGAACTCCACGCGCATCATGACCCTTGCTCGGTCTCGATTACCCAAAAATCGTGGGATGAGTGGTAGGCACGAGCGGATTCGAACCGCTGACCTCTACCGTGTCAAGGTAGCGCTCTAACCAACTGAGCTACGCGCCTCTGGTGCGTCTCACAAGTGTACCCGACCCCCACCCCCACCGCAACCTTTCCCACCAGCCGCAGCGTATTCCCGTCAGTTCGGAGTAGGCTCAGGATCTGCATGATCCACAACAACCGTGTCGACGACGACTTTCTGGGGTTGCAGTCTGAGCCCAAGCTGCTCTTCGACGGCGGTAAAGAAGGATGGAAGGTTGGCGTTGGATTCGTTGCCAGGGTTGCTGTCCGGCAGGCTTTCGGGCGCATAACGAAGGTCAATGTTGTAAATCCCACTGAGTTCCGTGTGGTCCTCCACCGGTGCGTGGAGAGCCATACCGAGCAGGCCGGCGACTCCTCTCGAGTTGGCGCTGCGGGCCTGCACATAGCCGGGTGCAACGAAGTTGGCAGAGGATTCTCCCGCCTTCTGTCCGCGGACAGAAGGATCGGCCTCGGTCGGTTTGAGTTTGCTGCCGGACTTCGCGACTACTAGCGAATACCCTGAGAGTTCGCGTTTACCGGCATGGACGGCGAGATGAAATCGCTCGACGAGGAGTTGCTTCATCATTGGCGAGATGGTTTTGTTGGTCCATGGAATTCCGCCAGGAGCCGTGGCGCGCAGGTCGTAGGTTGCGTCCAGCGCCGCACCACCACCCTCCACGTGACCAGATTCGTAGGCAATCTGTATAAGATTTCTGAGCGTCAGGCAGGTGACAGCGTACTGAATACCGCCGGGTGGCAGCATGCTGAAGCATCCAGGCGTAACTTTCACAGGGTGGATGGAGGCCGTTTCGAAGGCGGCTGCGGGACCGACGTTTGGTTGCTGGGCAAGGGCCGCTGCGGTAACAAAGAGAAGGACGAAGATTCTGTATCGCATCAGCGAAACCCCTTTCAGGATCTGTTGGTCGAGGACCGTTACCCCAAGATCATAGCCGCCACGCCCCAGCCTACCGCCCCGCCGCCACTTCCACCGGCTCGCTCACCCGCCGAATCACGATCCACGCATACTCCGCAGCCGAAATCGGAGCCAGCGCCGCAATCGCCCACAGCAGCACCGTCCGCAATTCCTCCAGCCCCGACCGCGGAATCACCTGGCACGTCATCACCGTCAACACACCCAGAATCTGCACCAGCGTATTCAGTTTCCCCAGCTTGCTGGGCCGAAAGTCCCGCAACGTATTGGTCGCGAACAGCAGCGTAGCAATCAACAAAATCCCAATGTCCCGGCTCAACACCAGCACCGTCACAAACCGTGGAATCACCCCCACGTGCGTCAGCACTAGGAACATCGTGCTCAGCAGCAGCTTATCGGCGATCGGGTCGAGATACTGCCCCAGCTTGGTTCGCTCATCCAGCATCCGCGCCAGCAGACCATCCAGGCCGTCGCTTACGCCCGCTACCCACAGCAATGCGAACGCCAGCCGCCAGTGCCCGTTCAGGATCGTAATCACCAAAAACGGCAGAGCGAATAACCGCAGCATCGTCAGCAGATTCGGTGCAGCACGAAATTGTCGAAAAGCGGTCACAAAATGCTCGAAAACCGTGAGGACATTACGTCCGGGGATATCGCCATGGTAGCCGATTTCCCCTCCAAAATCTCTCGCCGATCTACGACCGAATCAGTCTTGCTTCCCACCCCGCGATTCCGTACACTAAAGTAGGTCGAAAGTCCGCGCTTCGCCTCTTCGCGCGCCGAGCTTTCCGCCCTCGACCCCATGCTCAGGCTCACCAAAAAAGCGGACTACGGCCTCATGGCCCTCAAATATCTCGCCGAGCAGGCCGAGCTCGCCGAGAAAGCCGGTGCTGACCTTCATCTCACCGGTGCCCGCTCTGCAAAGGATATCGCCGAGGCCTACCACATTCCTCCGCAGCTCCTCGCCAAGATCCTCCAAACCCTCGCCCGCGCCAACATTTTGGTCTCGCACGCCGGAACCAACGGCGGATATGCCCTCGCCCGCCCGGCTCAAGATATCTCTGCGTTCGAAGTCATCCGCGCCATCGACGGCCCGCTCTTCATTACCAGCTGCATCACGATCCATGGAAATTGCGACCTTGCTGGCCATTGCACCATCAAAGAACCGCTGCGCAAGGTCAACGACAGCATCACCAGCCTTCTCTCCGGCATCACCATCGCCGACCTCACTGAACCCGCAGAAACCGCCCCAGCCCATGCATTGGCCGGCGGCCTGGTTTCAATCTCGCGCTAGCACCCGCGACCCTTTAGGAGTAAACACATCATGGCTGAAACACTCGGAATCAACGTCACCCAGTCTCACCAACCCCTCCCCGAGGGAGTCAAGCTTCCCATCTACATGGACAACCACGCGACCACGCCGCTCGATCCTCGCGTGCTCGAAGCCATGATGCCCTACCTCACCGGCATCTTCGGCAACGCCGCGTCGCGCAACCACTCCTTCGGTTGGGAAGCCGAGCAGGGCGTCGAAAAGGCGCGCGAGCAGATCGCCCGTCTCATCGGAGCCACCTCCAAGGAGATCGTCTTCACCTCCGGCGCCACCGAGAGCACCAACCTTGCCATCAAGGGTGTCGCAGAGATGTACAAGGAGCGCGGCAACCACATCATCACCGAGGTCACCGAGCACAAGGCTACCCTTGACACCTGCAAGCGTCTCGAGAAGTCCGGCTTCCGCGTCACCTATCTCCCTGTCCAGGCGGACGGCCTTATCGATCTCGAAGACCTCGAGCGCGCCATCGTCACCGAAGGCCCCGACAAGACCATCCTCGTCTCGATCATGTACGCCAACAACGAAATCGGCGTCATCCAGCCCATCCAGGCCATCGGCAAGCTCTGTCACGAGAAGGGCGTGATCTTCCATTGCGACGCAGTCCAGGCCGTAGGCAAGATCCCCGTCAACGTCATCACCGACAACATCGATCTCATGAGCATCTCCGGCCACAAGATCTACGGCCCCAAAGGAGTCGGCGCACTCTACGTTCGCCGCCGCAACCCACGCGTCCAGATCTCCGAGCAGATCAACGGCGGAGGCCACGAGCGCGGCATGCGTTCGGGAACACTCAACGTCCCCGGCATCGTTGGCCTCGGCAAAGCCTGCGAGATCTGCGGCGAGGAGATGGCCGTCGAAGCCAAGCGCGAGCAGGAGCTCCGCGACTATCTCCGCAACAAGCTCGAGACCGCGCTCGACTACACCCAGGTCAACGGCAACATGGAGCACCACCTCCCCGGCAATCTCAACATGAGCTTCATCTATGTGGAAGGCGAGTCGCTCCTGATGGGCATCAACGACATCGCCGTCAGCTCCGGCTCGGCCTGCACCTCCG
>Ga0302154_10001109_pt1 | contig 22762 bp, 14 predicted proteins | sample I_Bog_N2_3_FD_193507 | JGI IMG/M metagenome (GOLD analysis project Ga0302154, IMG submission 193507) | Peat permafrost microbial communities from Stordalen Mire near Abisko, Sweden - I_Bog_N2_3 | ecosystem: Environmental > Terrestrial > Soil > Wetlands > Peat | place: Sweden: Abisko, Stordalen... | reverse complement strand
GTTTTAACCTGTCCCAAGGAAAGGAGGTCCCGATGCCGAGCCACATCGCTGTTAGCTGTCCACTGTTGGCTGTTAACTGCTTCACCATGAATACTTTGCCGATAAAGTCTCTACATTCAATACTTTGACCCCGAGGTCACCCGCTAAACCGCTGATTCCAGGGACCCTCCGGAAAATAATAGTAGGGGGGTGGGTCGTAGCGCCGCTGGGTCACAATAGAAGCCAGATGTCCGCGCAGCTCAACCTCCATGCAATTCGGTCGGCGCTCATTGGAACGCGCTTCGCCGCGCATCTGAATCTGTTCCCTTCAGTCACGTCGACCAACACGCTTCTGCTGCAAGCCGCAACCGAAGGCGCAGCGGAAGGAACCATCTTCGTCGCCGACGAGCAGACCGCAGGTCGCGGACGCAGCGACCACAGTTGGCATTCGGCTTCGGGTGAAGGTCTCTATCTCAGCGCGCTGGTCAAGCCCTCGCTTCCGCTGCGCGACGCTCTGCTGCTCTCGCTCGCCACCGGTCTCGCTGCGGCGAGCGCAGTCGAGGCACTTACAGACCTGAAGGTCGACCTTCGCTGGCCGAACGATCTCCTGCTCCACAGAAAGAAGCTCGGCGGAGTCCTCGTCGAGACCGCCTCCGAGACCGGAGAAGATGCTCCGCTGCGCTACGCGGTCATCGGCATCGGCATCAACGTTCACCAGCGCGCCTTTCCGCCGGATGTCGCGGCACTCGCGACCTCGCTGGACCTGGAAAGCACCACTCGCACCTCGTCCCGCGAAGCTCTGCTCATCGCTCTGCTGCGCGCGCTGGACCTCGAGCTCACGCACCTGGAGAGCCGCAGCGACGCCAACGCTCTGCTCGCGCGCTTCGCCGAGCGCTCCTCGTGGGTTCGCGGCAAGCGCGTCCATGTCCCCGAGCAGCGAGGCTATACTGGAACGACCGCTGGACTCGACAGCCGCGGTTTCCTGCTCGTCGACGCAGACGACGGCTCGCAACGCACCGTGCTCTCCGGCGGAGTTCGCGAGCTTGCCGCTTGAGCCTTCACACAGGTATCTTTGTCGACGAGGCAAGAAGGCGCAATGCTACTGGCACTCGATGTAGGCAACTCCAACACCGTTCTGGGGCTGTTTCAGCCCGCTAGCGAAGGCGAAGCAGCGCGCATGGTCGCTGACTGGCGCATCACAACGCCCTACAACCAGACCGCGGACGAGCTCGGCGTGATGTTCAACGCGCTCTTCTCCATGCGCGGTTTGACGCCCAAGATCGTCGATGGAGTCGCTGTCTCCTCGGTCGTTCCGCCCGTCGACGCCATGCTGCGCAAGGTCTGCGAGAGCTACTTCCAGGTCAAGCCGCTCTTCGTCGAACCGGGCGTGAAGACCGGTCTGCCGATCCTCACCGACAACCCCAGCGAAGTCGGCGCGGACCGCGTGGTGAACTGCGTTGCGGCCTTCGACCTGCTCGGCGGACCAGCGATCGTCATCGACATGGGAACCGCGACGACCTTTGACGTAGTCTCCGCCAAGGGCGAGTTCCTCGGCGGAGCCATCGCTCCAGGCCTCGGAATCTCCGCCGACGCGCTCTTCGCCCGCGCTGCTCGACTGACACGCGTGGAGATCAAGAAGCCCTCTAAGATCATCGGCACCAGCACCACCGATAACCTGCAGATAGGCCTCTACTACGGCGCAATCGGTCTGGTCGATGGAGTCCTGGAACGCATGATCGCCGAGCTCGGTCCCGAGACACGCACCGTCGCAACTGGCGGTCTTGCCAAGCTCATCGCTGCGGACAGCAAGTACATCGACCGCGTCGATGAGATGCTCACCATCAACGGCCTGCGCATCATCTACGAGCGCAACCACGACCGACACAGGAGACGATGAAGAGCAGCCAACAGCAAACAGTTAACAGCGAACAGAGTACGTGCTTTCACTGTTACCTGTTAACTGTTCGCTGTTAACTGCCTCATGAACTACTTCGAATACTTCTCCGAGATCGAGGAGCGCTTCAGCCGCCGTCGCGGCTCCATCCTGCTGCTCAGCACGCTCGACTGGGCGCTGATTGAGACCTGGCGAGAAGCCGGAGTCCCGCTCGAAGCCGTTCTGCGCGGCATCGACGAGGCCTTCGACAAGCACGATGCTCGCGCGACCCGCACAAAGTCCCGCAAGGTCAACGGCCTCGCCTGGTGCGCACAGGCAGTAATGCAGGCCGCAGGGCAGATGGTCGAAGCCTCAACTGGCAAAGCGCCCGCAGCCAATCGCATCGTCAGCAAGAGCGGCTTCGAGCCCGAGCGCGTCGCTGCCTTCCTCGACCGCAACGCCAATATTTTGGGTGCCCCATTCATGGCGCAGCCTCATCGCGACATGAGTGGGATGCAGGATGTTCTTACCCCAACCGCTCAGCGCCTCCGCGAACTGGCCGCAACGATGCGCAGCGACCAGCCTCTGCCGCTGGACGACCTCGACCGCACGCTGACCGTGCTGGAAGAGCGCCTCTTCGCCGCGCTGCAATCCGCTGCGACCGAAGACGAGCTTGTTGCTCTGCGCGCGCAGGCCGACCGCGAACTCGCTCCCTACCGCGCGAAGATGTCCGCAGTGCAGCTTCGCCAGGTACAGGCACAGTTCCTGCACAAGCGCCTGTTGGAACTCCGCTCGCTGCCGAGGCTTAGCCTGTTCTACATGGGGCACAACGATTGAGCGCGCCGCAAGCAGCCACGCCGCACTGTCCGCACTTTGGCGTCTGCGGCGGATGCCAGTATCAGAACCTCGCATACGCTGAGCAACTCCGTCTGAAGCTCACGCGGCTTGAGGAGATTCTGCGCGATGCATCGCTCAAGGACATGCCCGGAATTGCAGTCCACTCCTGCGAGCCCTGGGCTTACCGCAACCGCATCCGGCTTCGCCTGGAGCACAACGAGAGCGATCGCTTCGTCGGCTATAACCGTGTCGACTCGGCCGACTTCCTGGGCATCCACACCTGCCCGATAGCAGCGCCCGTCCTTTGGACCGCTGCTGAGGCTCTGCTCACAGCCGCAGCGCAGGATCGCGATGCCGCAGCATGGTTCGACGCAGCGTCTCAGGTCGAGCTCTTCTGCAACGACGATCTCTCTCGCGTGCAGCTCACATTGCTCTGCCCGAAGAAGACCGCATTGCAGCCCGCAAGCTTCACCCGCGCCATTGCGGCACTCAGGCTGCCGCAACTCGCCGGCGCTGCGGCTGTGCAGATAGAAGCTCGCACGGGAAGACCGCTACGCACGCTGGCCGAAACCGGAGCTTCCGGCCTCACCTATCGCACGGGCGGCGAAGCCTATTGGGTATCGCGCGGCAGCTTCTTCCAGGTCAACCGCTTCCTGCTGCAAACCCTGGTCGATCTAGCCTGCAAACACCATAGCGGCGAACTCGCCTGGGATCTCTTTGCCGGAGTCGGTCTGTTCTCGCGGGTTCTGGCGCACAGCTTCACCCGTGTCACTGCGGTGGAAGCCAATCCATCCGCGGCGAGCGACCTGCGCTCCGCACTTAGCAAGCTCGGCGCGCAGCACATCGCTGTAGAAGCCACTACGCTCGACTTCCTGCGGTCCGCAGTGCTGCAGCGCGAGCGCCCCGAGCTGATCGTGCTGGATCCGCCGCGCGCGGGCGCGGGCGCGGAAGCCTGCGCGCTGCTGCTGCGTCTGGCACCGCGAACCATCGGGTACGTATCCTGCGATCCCACGACGCTGGCTCGTGACCTGCGCACGCTTCAGCCTCATTATCGCATTGCCGAGCTGCATCTACTCGACCTCTTTCCTCAGACCTCCCATGTGGAAACTGTAGTGGAACTCGAGCGCAACTCGTGACAAACTGGTCTGGCTCTCTGGACTAACTCTCGAAGGTAGCGCTTCACATGCCGGCAGTCGGTGCTGCCACATTCTGGTTCAACTCACCCGCCGCTGTCGAGCCGCTTCGTCTGCGCCGCGTGCCTCTGCTCGTCGCGGCCGTGTGCTTCGCGTGTGGCATTGTAATCGCGCGCAACTGGCAGCCCACACTGCTGCTCGTGCTAGCCAACGCCATCCTGCTCGTTCTGGCGCTGTTCAGCCTGCATAGCGCTCGACGCATCGCAGTGGTTCCGGTGCTGGCTCTGTGGGCCGCTGCGGGTTGCTGGTGCGCTCAGATGCAACCGCCCGTTCCAACCCAGCAGACACTGCAGAGCTATGCTGACGGCCTCAACCGCACCGTTCGCGGACGCGTGGTACGAATACGCAGCCTGCAGGAGTTGCAACCCGACCTCGAGTCCCCACAAGCCTCGCCGCATCCATGGGCGCTCGAGCCCGGAGCCTGGGAGTACGATGCCGCGGCTCCGCGCCAGTCCGTCGATCTGGACATTGAATCCGTCGAGGACATGACTCCCTATCTCGACTGGATGCAACCGATCAGCGGAGGCGCTCGCGTCACTCTCAGCGGCTCGCCGCTGGCGCTGCATTGCGGTGATGTCGTCGAAGTTCCACTGCGCCTGCGCACGCCGGAACGCTATCGCGATCCAGGCGCCTGGTCGTATGCCGACGAGTTGCTGACGGAAGGCATCGGCGTCTTCGCGTCGGCGCATAGCGATCATGTACAAGTGGTCAGTTCATCGCCGCCGAGTTGGAACTGCAGGCTCTTCGCGGCGCAGAGCTGGGCCGCAAGCCGCTTGCGCAGCATTGTCGACTCCAGCGCGAAGGAACGGCTGCCCGCGAAGCTCCGCCTGAGCAGCGACGATGCGGCCTTACTAAGCGCAATGCTCTTCGGCGACCGCAGCGGACTTAGTTCCGCCCTGCGCGAGAGCTTTGAGCGAACCGGGACCTTCCATCTCTTCGTCGTCTCCGGTCTACACGTGGCGCTGCTTGCAGCCTCTCTGTTCTGGATGCTGCGACGTCTTCGCCTGCCACAGAGCGCTGCCGTCCTGCTGACCATCGCAATCACAACTGGCTACGCTCTGCTCACCGGCTTCGGTCTACCAGAGCAGCGCGCGCTCGCTATGGTGTCGGTCTATCTGCTAGCGCGCTGGCTCGACCGCGATGCCAGCGCCCTCAACGCGCTGGGCGCTGCTGCGCTGGCAGTATTGGTCTGGTCGCCACGCGCGATCTTTGAGTCGAGCTTCCAGATGACCTTCCTCATCATCCTTGCGATAGCGGGCCTCGCAGTTCCCATCAGTGAGCGCTGGCTGCGTCCACACTGGCGAGCGCTCGACCAGCTCTATCTGTTTCGCCTGGACGCACACCTTCATCCACGGCTGGCGCAGTTTCGCGTTCGTGTTCGCATGGCAGGTGAACTCAGCGCAGGGCTGGTTGGCGAGCGCCTGCGGCCGCTGCCTGCATGGCTTCTGCGCGCGCTCTTCTGGTCGCTCAATGCGCTAATCTTCGGCCTCTGCGCTGAACTGTGTATGGCCCTTCCGATGGCCCTCTACTTCCACCGCGCCGTCTGGCTGGCGATGCCACTCAACCTGCTCGAAGTCCCTCTGCTCGGCTTTCTGCTGTGCTGCGCCATGGCGATGTTCTGCACGTCGCTGCTCAGCCCGTGGCTCGCAGAGCTGCCTGCAGCGGCCACTGCGCTGCTTCTGCACCTGATGCGCTCCGTGATTGACCACCTGCAGCGCGCGCCGCTCGCCGGCCTGCGCATCCCCGCGCCGCCGCCGATGGCCATCATCATTGCCTGCGCGTCTATCGCCTTCGGCTGCATCGCGCTTCGCGCACGGCGCAGGCTTTGGCTCGCCTCTGGTCTGTTGGCGCTCGCGATTGTTCCGCTGGCAGTCTTCTTTCCTGCGCCGACTTTGCTGCATCCCGGACTGCTGGAGGTCACCGCGCTCGACGTCGGTCAAGGCGACTCGCTGCTGGTCGTCTCGCCCGACGGACACACGATACTCATTGACGCCGGCGGTCCGATCGGCCGCAATACCGCCATCACCAACGGCTGGGACATCGGAGAAGAGGTTGTCGCACCTTATCTGTGGTCGCGGCGCATTCGCCGTCTCGACGCTGTGCTGCTCACCCACGCGCACTCCGACCACATGGGCGGAATGCCTGCCATCCTGCGAGACTTGCGCCCGCGCGAACTCTTACTCAGCATCGAGCCCGGAGACTCGCCCGGCCTGCAAGCATTACTCGCCGAGGCGCACTCTCTGGACGTCCCCATCCATCATCTCCACGCCGGCGAGGCCTTCCCCTGGAGCGATTTGCAGGCAACCATACTCTCGCCCGAACCTGAGTACACCAATCCCGGAGTTCCTGTGAACGACGACTCTCTCGTTCTCCGGCTCGACTACCAACGTGCGAGCGTGCTGCTTGAGGGCGATGCCGAAGCTGCCAGTGAGGCCACAATGCTCTACCACCATCGCGTCGCTCCGGCGAGCCTGCTCAAGGTCGGGCACCACGGCAGCAAGACCTCCACCAACCCGGACTTCCTCGCCGCCGTCGCGCCGCAGGATGCAGTCATCAGCGTCGGTCGCAACAATACCTTCGGCCATCCTCGCGCCGAGGTGCTGGAGCGTCTCGAGGACGCGCACATTAGGACCTTCCGCACTGACCTCGCCGGTGCCGAGACCTTCCTTCTCGCCCCCGATGGAGCGATCTCCACAGCTCCCGCATCTTCCGGGTGGTAAAAAAGAGCAACGATCGTCTGCGGAGAGATTCACGAGCCACCACGCGATCCCCGGAGCCGCGATGCCAAAGCCCGAAGACGCTCAACAGCAGCCCACACTATCCAATACATCCGCACGACCGCAGTCAGCCGCCGATACGGAAGAGGCAAGACTCATCCGCCGCATGCAGTTGATGATGAACCTGGTGATGCAGACCATCGCGCAGGACAGCTCGCTCTCTATCGACGAAGCCTCGCAGATGATCTCCGATGCCCGTACCGCCGCGCTCGGCATGTTTCCCGGCAAGGAGCTGGCCTATGACATCATCTGGCGTCCGCGCTTCCAGCGCCTGATGCGCGAACGCTTCCGCATCATGTAGCTGCAAACAGCGATGCCGCCCCGAGAGGCGGCATCGTTGTTGCTGCTGTAATTGGAGCTCCTGTTAGAACTCCAGCCGAGCGGAAAGCTGCGCCGACCGCGGATTGTTGAACTGCGCGGTGGGTGCGCCGAAGCCGGCGCTGCCCAGAGTGACGCCGATTCCTGAGAACAGCACATAGTTGGTGACGTTATAGAGGTCGGCCTGCAGACTCAGCTTCGTGCCTTCCCCGAGATGCAGCGGGAAGGTGCGGCGAAGGCTGACGTCCAGGTCGAAGTTGCCCGGCCCAGTCAGCCCGTAAGGCGCCGTGCGGGGGGCATTGCCGAACGTGTAGCTGGGAGCAGCAGGCGCACCGTTCGGGAACGCTACTGTTTGAGCAAGCAGTGACGGTGCGATGAAGGGACCCGTCGGTGCCGCCTGTGTACCGCCGCTGACAACGATATTGCCGGCGGGATTGATGCCCTGCCAGCGACCGGTCGAACGAGCGCTTCCCGCAAAGCTCGGGTTGAGGCTGGGAGCACAAGTCGACTGCGCCTGGTTGGTCTGGCATGCTGAGCCGATGATAGCCAGCGGCGATCCCGAGTTCATCTGCACAATCTGCGAGAACTTGAAGCCGCCCAACAGGGCACGCGTCCATGCATGGCCACCGCCCAGACTCCCGCTGCCGAAGGGCAGGTTCTCAACGCCCGTGAAGACGAAGTGATGAGGCTGGTTGGAAGTAGAGACACTGCGCTCGATCGCATCCTGCTTCCAGGTTCTACCGGAATTGGAAAATGCGGCTGGAATGGCGTACCCGGTGCGGAACGTGCCACCGTCGTCAATCGTGCGCGACCATGTGTAGTTGACCATGAAGGTTACGCCATGCGAGGCGCGCTTCATAGCCGACACCTGCAACGCGTTATAGCTGCTGTTGGAGGTGTTGTCGTACGCGTTCGAGACTTTATATTCGGGGAAGGGTGTCAGCGCCACGGCCAGCGTCTGGCTGGTAAGGAACCATGGGGGAACCACAGCACCGGCAGTCGCGATGTCCGTGTTGCAAGGATCGCCGGTTAGCGAATTGGTCGTCGCTCCAAGTGCACTTACCTTGGCGCCAAGGCAAGAGCCGAGAGCGAGATACTTCGGATCGAGTTGGTCGGAGTGGAAGCCGTCCGCATTACTGCCGTCCGCGATGAGGAAGTGGCCCTGCGATCCCACATAAGAAATCGTAGTCGTGAAGTTTGGCGTCCACTGGTGCTGCATGCCGAACGTGTAGTTGATGTACTGTGGAGCGCGGCCACCGTAGCGGGAGTCTGAATAGGTCGCCGACTGCGGGCCTGAGTTGTATCCCGCGAAGTTTGTATAGCCGGTGCCATAGGCAGGACCGGAAGCCACTCCTGCGGGAGCCGTGTATGCCGGGAACCCCTGCTGCAGAGTCGCACTGGAAAGATAGGAGCCGGTAGCCGCAAACGACGGCGCTGCGGAGAAGCCGAGCGTCCCGGCGCCCTGACGCGATACGGCGGATCCGCCCACGCCGTTGCCGTGGGTATACATCACGCCGTAGCTGCCGCGCCACACCGTGTTCGGATCGCTCTGGTAGGCGAAGCCGATGCGTGGCCCGAAGTTCTTGTAGTAGTTGTTCACGTTCGTGGTGCAGTTGCATGTGCCTGCACCGCTTCCCGCGTACTGTATGGCGCCGGGAGCGCTGATGACCGGGTTGTTCAGGTTCGGGTCAAACCAGCTCAGCACATTGTGGGCTTCAGTGTAGGTGGGGTAGTAGTCCCAGCGCAGACCGAGGTCGAGCGTAAGCTTGCTGGTCACTTTCCAGTTGTCTTGAAAGTAAGGCGAGATGGGCCGGAAGCGCGCGCCGGTCTCCGCAACGCCGTTCTGGCTCAGTTTGCCGCTGTCGATCTGGCCCAGCAGGAAGCTGGCGTACGAGTCGCCGGTGCTCGACACGGGCGTGCCGGCGCTGAAGCCAGCTGTTTCCGTGGTGGCGTTGGCCAGTGTGACAGGCGAAGATCCGCCGGTCTCGGAGAGGTAGTTGTACTGGATCCATGCCAGGTCGACGCCTACCGTCAGCGTGTGCTTGCCCTTGACCCACTGTAGGTTGTCGATAAGGGTGTAGGAGTTGGAGACGCCTGTGTTGGCATTGTCGCCGGCCCAACCCGTCGGCGCATTCGTGCCCGCAAACGTGACGATGGGGAACGATCCCGAAGCCTGTCCGGCAGGCACACCGCCATACTTATAGACAGCGGTCGCGGCATAGGCCGGATTGTTATCCGCGTTGACGCCGGGGCTGTTGTAGCGCGCAAAACCGTACTTGATCTGGTTCAATAGATGATCGGTGAAGGTATGCGTCTCTTCGATGATGCCGACGGCGGTCTTTGGGGCGTAAGCCTGAGCGTAGTTGTAGGGTAGCGGGCCGGTATTGCGACCCGCGGTGGTCTGTCCCACCGGAACCGAACTGCCCTGGCGCCCCAGAGCTGCCACCAATGTCAGCGTGTCCTTAGGATCAACAATGTAGTCGATTCGGTCAGTCATAGACCAGTTGGAAAGGGCCGTAGCGTTCGGCGAAACATAGTTATTCGTTGGGTTCTGGTTGATCAGCGTGGGGATATTGGCCTGCAGCGCCTGGGCGATGGAGGAGATCTCGCCCCCCGGAATCACGTCGACTGCCGCTGTGCCTCCGGGTCCGAGCACCGGATCTCCATTGGCCCCCTTCGTTCCGCCATATACATAGCCGTAGCGATAGCGGCATGTCCCGCTGGTGCTGTTGGCGGTACAGGCAGTCTGAGTATTTGGATCGAACACCCCGACCGTTGGACTGGCCTGGTTGGTGGTGATGATGTTCTGGAAGTTGCCGGCCTGCTCGGCCAGATTGGGAAAGCTAACCTGTGCCGGCGCATCATGCAGGTAGCGGAAGCCGTCGTAGTTGCCGAAGAAGAACAACTTGTCCTTCCATGTGCCAAACGGAACCAACGGGCCGCTCAGGATAATGCCGTATTCGTTCTGATGCTCCACCGGCTTTTGCGGCAGGTTGGTCACCGGATTGTTGGCCTTATAGAAACCCCAGCTATCGAGCGCGGTGTTGCGGAAGAACTCGTAGACAGAGCCGTGGAACTTGTTCCCGCCCTGCTTGATATTAAAGTTCTCTACGCCCTGGCCTTCATATAGCGCTGGGTAGCCGGAGGTCTCCACCTGGAACTGGTCAACCGCATCGACCGAAATAGCTGACCACACGAAGCGCGGATCGCCTTCGCCGGCGCCGTTGGTGAAGGGCACGCCGTCGATGTATACCGCACTTGCGGCGCCGCGGCTGCCCGAGCCATTGACTACGCCCGTGTTTGTGGTCGCGTTGCCGTTGGTCTCATTGAACTGCACACCGGGCAGAAACGCCGCGAAGTCGCTGGCGCGTCGCTGATCGGGCTGTCCGTTCGCACCCATCTCGATGGGCAGCGCCGAGTACATATCGTTCTCAAGCGTGGCGCCGAGCTGGGCGCTGGTCGTATCCAACTGTGGCGGAGCCGTCGTCACTGTCACGGAAACATCGGTCGCGCCGACAGGCAGTTTCGGGTTGAAGGTCTGCGTCTCGAGCGAGTTAACCTCGATGTCCTTCTGCAATATCGTCTCAAAGCCCTTCGCCGTGGCCGTTATGTTGTACTTGCCGGGATCAAGCGCCGAAAAGCTGTAGTCGCCGGCGGATGTCGATGTTGTGGTGACTGCGATAGCTGTTGCCGTATTCGTCGCCGTGACCGTAGCTCCGGAGATTGCAGCACCGGTCGTATCAAATACGGTGCCGCTGATAGCGCCCTTTCCGGAAAGCTGCGCGCGGGCAGCGGCGCACATCAGCAGCGCGACGGCCAGCAGGCAGAAAAGGCATCTACTCGCACGCGAATTCAGCGTGCTGAAAAATTTAGTGGAAGATGTGGTGTTCATTGGACTCCTCAAAAGGTGGGCAAAATCGCGATCATGCAGACCTGAGCACCGCCTTGAGAGTGGTCGCCGGAATCTCTGCGCATTGATAGCGCCAATAAGATTCCGCCATTACACCAATTCCTGTCAAGCCAAAGCATTAAACTGTCATACATCTATACCGAGACGCGGTGCTTTCGGCATATCGGGAGAAAGCAATAAATCTTTTATTTTCAGTGAAATAAGGCCAAGAACGGACAGATAGCCAGGCCGAGTGCCATTCGGGCCCCTTTCAACCTGTCGGCTGGACTCTCAGGGTACTCTGACAGGCCCAAGCAACGGAGTCTTCACCGGCGCCGCCAGGCCCACATACTCGGTCAACTGATTGTTGCCAAAGCTGGTCACCCAGATATTGCCGCTGGCATCGATCGCCAGAGCAAAGGCCTCCAGCAATCCCGCATCAGGAGCCCACCCGGCTGCCGGACTCAGGATCGTTCCGGTCCCATGGATAGAGCTGATACTTGCCAACTCAGAGATCGAAGGCCCGCGATAGTTCGCAACCCAAACATTGCCCATGCCATCCACGGCGATTCCCTGCGGATGCACGATGCCGCCGCCCTTGAATCCGGCTGAGAGCACCGCACCGCTCGCCGACACTAAGCTGATGCTGTCCCCATAGTAGTTGGCGACCCATACATTCCCCGAGCCGTCGATCGCCAGTCCATCCGGGGCATCGCAGCAAACGTAGGCCGTGGCACTTGTGCCATCAGCCGAAATCTTCGCTATCGTATTGCTGGAAAAATTCGCAAGCCAGCCATTGCGGTTTGAGTCCACGGCGATCGCTACCGGAAAGAAGAGCGTCGGCGTTCCATTCGGATCTCCGTCATATCCCGAGACCCCAGAGAGCGGTACTCCGGAGTTTGTCAGCAGCGTCACGTGGGAGTCGCCGTAGTTCACAATCCAGGAATCATTAGCACTGTCCACTGCGACCGCATATGGAAAGTAGATACCGCCATTTCCATAGGGCGATCCAGTCACGCTAATACCCTGCGGATTCACCAGAGTCACCGCGCCGTTACCGCTGTTCAGGGAGTAGGAAGTCTGTTCGTCCACCACCCAGAAGTTGTCATTAGCGTCCACTGCAGCACCGTACGACTCATACAGCGCATTACCGCTTACTCCGTTGGGCAGCACGGGCGTCCCGGTATTGGTAAATAAGCTGGCAACGGAGAAGTAGCTTGCCACCCACACTCGTCCCTGCGAGTCGAGAGCCAGCGCCGACGGCGCATTCATTCCGCCGCCGCCGTACGTCACATACGTCACCCAGTCGTCCGGAGCTGCGGGCAACACCGGCGTAAACGCACTGGCAGCCGTGCTGAGGGTATAGATCGGACCCACGCTGCTTCCGGGATTCGTTGCCAGATCCAGTAAGGCATCCAGCGTGTTGCTCGCCATCGCACCAGGTGGCGACACATACGCATACAGGTTGGCGCACGCCGCACTCGAATTCCCGCTGGAGACGATGCAGGCATGGATTGCATTTGCCAGCGAGTTGATCTTGGCCGTTGGCGCAACTCCTGTCGTGGGAAACGCTGCCCCCGGCGCGACGCCGGTGCTGACATTCACCAGGTTGGCCAGCGTCGCTGCCGCCAGCGTGATGCCACTGCTGTTGCTGGCAGTAGCTCCCAGCAGTGCTCCCGGCTTTAGAAACTGCGCAAAGGCATAAGCCGTCGCAACCGTCGTCGCCTCATTGATCGTATAGCTCGTGGAGATGCTGTTGCATGCTCCCGGCACAGTCATCAGTACAGACCCTGTGGCGGTTGTTCCCCCGATGCCTGCCTTGCCACCATTAGCGACTATATACAGGATGGAAGTTGGCACCGGGCACGTGTAGCCCGCAGTCACGCTGAACGCTCCGTCGCTGTCAGTGGTCAGAGGAGTCTGTAGCAGCTGCGTCGGCGACGATCCATTCCCCGCCGTTCCTGCTGCCCACAACTGCACGCTGGCGCCTATGATCGGCGTGGTACCAGCCAGAACCTGGCCGCTGAACGCAGTCCCGTTGTAGTTGCCGACGACAACCGAGATCGCCGCGGTAGTAGTAGCGGGCTGAGAACTAAGGTTCGAAGTATCGGTGACCGTCAACGTGACCGTGAATGTGCCTGCCGTTGTGTACGTGTGCGTGGGCTTGGAGTCCCCAGACCCGCTGGACACGCCGCCATCCCCAAAGCTCCAGTTATAGGTGAGGGTCTGGTTTTGTGGGTCGTAGGACCCGCTGCCATTGAAGGTCACAGCGGAGCTGGCCGTCCCGGTATAGGGGCCTCCTGCGTTCGCCGTTGGTGCCATCTGTACGACAGTGGCTACATTGCCTCCGCAACCCGCGAAGAACAACGCTGGCAGCAGAAGGTAGCACCGGACATTAAGAAGGCGTCTCACCGTCTGAAGGTATCAAATCGTTGCCACTCAGCGATAGGGTTGGGTAAACACCGAAAGGTCTGCCTCCCGCAGGAAGCTCCTCAGGTTCGCTGTCAGTTCGCCTCGTGCAGCGTCTGGTGCCATGGAGGTGTTCAGCGTCTCCGAGCGCAGCAGTACCGGTATAGTTCGCGTCGGGCTTGGGCTCAGCACCGTCTTCAAATCCGGGTGGCTGTAGACAAAGCCAAAGTGTGTCCTGGGGGACGAGACCTGCCCGCAAGCGTCTCCATTGCAGACGGTCGTCGCCTCCACATACTGCGTCGCTCCATCATTGAAGAACGACCCGCTGAAGTTCGTCATGCCGGTACTTGTAGGTAGATCCAACGGACCATGCCACAGCCAGTCTTCCCCACGTGCAGCATGGCACAGTAACGTGTCATGCGCTCCCAGCACCGGCGATATACCCACCGAGACCACTGCAGGCCCGCTTTGGCGGCCGTCACCGGAGGCCGCAGTCACGCCCACGACACCAGGGCCGTCATAAACATAGTCCGCCCAGTAAAAAATCAACGGCCCGCCGGCCTCCAGGTACTCGTTCCACTCGCTCTGCAGCTTGAACTGTCCCACGCGCTGCGGAAACCTGCCCACGGCATTGGGGTCCGTGGCAACCACCGGATGCCTCCACGCCTCCGCCAGCGCGTGCACATAGGTCGCGCTGCCCAGAACGATCAGCAAGGCAAAGCCCACGAAGCGAAAGAGGAACGTTGGCGGCGCAAACTCTCTTGCCGGAGACTGCGGCAAACGCGGTGGCCGCAGATCGCCCCCTGGGCTCAGCCTCTGAATCAGAGTAAACAGCAACGCTGTTGCAAGGAAGAACAGGCACGCGCCGATAATGTAATCGCCCATCTCGGCACGGCTCTGCAACCACGGAATATGCAGAGCCACAATGTAATACACCACCAGCAGGCAGAGTCGCAGCAGGTTGAAGACATATCCGAGCAGTACCGCGCCGACCACCACCATGGCCCAGACCTTACCTCTGAACTTGTACAGATATCCCGCAATCAGCGCTATAAAGCCCATCGTAATGGCGCCGCGAATTCCGTTGCAGCCGGGTGCGATGAACATACCGAAGTCCGGTGTAAACATCAGCCGCAGTTGGTCGGGTGTAAGTTTCTGCCCCAGCGCGTGAGCAAACCCCCGCGCAATCAGGGAGGACGCGTGCTGTAGTGGCAAGTCAATGTGCAGCGTAAAGAAGTGTGGCACCGGATTCACGAACCACGTCAGCACCACGGGAAACAAGGCAGCCCGAAACAGCCGCACTCCCCCGAACAGCAGCACCGCACCCGCCACATACGCCAACGCCACCAGTGACTGCGGCGGCAGAAAGATCGACCACTGCGACGAGAAGATGAACTCCAGGATGGCATGATCGCGCAGATGAACGGCCGCCACCGTACCTGCGAGCAGCACCAGACCCCACCATGTGCCGTCCATCTCCCAGCCCAGCGAACGCCACACCCGCAGAATTAAAATCAGGCTGATGATTGGTATGAATCCGCCAATTGACTTCAGCGGATCATTCACCCATACGCCCCACAGATACATCGCCGTCGTGATGATGGACAGGATGCCCACAACACTCAGCAGTATCGCGGCAGCTACCGCCTGTGGAGTCTTCATGCCAGGAATATTCATAGCCACCAGCCGATCTGTCCCTGTTGCATGGACGTCACGCCCGTAGCCTCAGAAGTCATCGAAATAGATCTATAGAGTGGCAGACTATTTACGGCGAAAGCGCGAACGCAACGCCACCAGTGCTCCGCCTGCCGATCCCACCAGAGCCAGAATCGCCGTCGGGTTCTCCGGCGAGTTTACGCAGCCCGCCTGGGCGAACGCTGGTGTTACGAAGAAGAGAACGAGTGCCACTACAACATACACTGACAATTTCATATCTTCCCTCACCTCAGGAATTCCCCATGTTGCACGCTATAGGAGGTAAACCCTCTTGTCAACGGCGGAATCGTCAGACAGCTTCTGGAGAGAGAGCCTCTTACGCTTCGTCGACTCTGTCAGACAGATAGAACCCGCCCGGACAGGGACTACCATTGCGCACCAAAATACTACCGCAATCTGGCTGTCATGCAACTATCGTAGTTTCCTCTTTTCAAACGAATTGCAGTCTATGTACAATCTGGCGTGCTGGATAAACCACTTATCTCCAGAACGCAAAACCGAGTTCGCACTCACTTCCCGGGCAAATCAGGAGCACATCATGACACATTGTATTGGTAAGACAGGTCTCGTCGGTCACCGTAGCGCTATGGGCGCCGTTGTCCTGTGCGGACTCGCTCTGTGCCTCTCCGGCTGCACCATGGGCACCATCAATCTGTCCGGTCCGGACACTTCAGCAGCCACGGTCAGTGGTATCAGCGGCAAGGTCATCGGAGGCCAGCAACCCGTCGCCGGAAGCCTCGTCAAGCTGTACCAGGTTGGCACCACCGGCTACGGTACAGGCGCTACCGCCATCAGCGGAGCCAGCACCTATACGGACACCAACGGCAACTTCGCCATTCCCAGCTATACATGCCCCAACGGCAGTGCTCTCACCTACGTTGTGGCTACCGGCGGCAACCCCGGCAACGGAAATCTCGTCAGCTTTACCAGCATTGGTGTCACCGGAACCCCGGGCGCCTACGTGGACACGTTCACCGCCGCCAACAGCTTTGCCGTCAGCAACACCGTGGTATTAACAGGCATCACCAACTCCAGCTTGACCTACCTCAACGGCACTACGCAGACCATCTCCGCCGTCGCCTCGGACAACTCCACCTTCAGCATTGCGGATACCAGCGGCAGCAACCCCGGAGCAGGCACTTACGCCACCTCCGGCCTCGCCTCCGCCAGCGGTTCCGTCAACACTTCCATCCGGTTGGTTGCCGTCACCGGCAAATGCAGCGCCGCCTCCTCGCAGGTCGTGAATATCAATGAGGTCGCCACGGCCGCGACTGCCTACGCCCTGGCCCAGTACGTCAATCCCGCCACCGGACAAATCGGTTCGCCCAGCAGCACCCAGGCGACCACCGGCCTCGCCAACGCCTTCGCGCTGATTCCCCTGCTGGTCAACGGCAACACGGGTCTAGCGATCAGCAGTTCCTCACTCACTGGCGCAGGTGCGACCCTGACCGCAGTTCCGGAGAGCGACAGGCTGAACACCATCGCGGACATCCTGGCCGCCTGCGTAAATTCTTCAGGCAACAGTGGCTCTACCTCAAACTGCGGGATCCTCTTCGCCAACGCTGGTGCCGCTACCGCATCCGACACCTTCGATGCCGCCGTCGAGATGGCCCAGCTACCCTTCAACTCCGCCGGCCAGGTCACCAACCTCTTCAACCTGGCGAGTAGCACGCCACCCTTTGTCGGCCTGAGCGCTGCGCCGCTGGATTGGACCCTCGGCATCCAGTATCAGGACAACGTCGGCACCTTCTTCATCAAGCCGCAGAACATCGCGGTCGACGCCCTCGGCGACGTCTGGGTGCTCAGCAACAGCTCAGGGGCCGGCGGACTGGTGGAGGTTGGCCCCACTGGCACACCCCTCAGCGTTGTCAGCTCTCTCAGCGAATATGGCCCATTCGTCTCACCTATCGCCAATCCTCCGGTCCTGAGCTCGCCCAAGACCACCACCACCACCCTCACCACCCAGAGCACCCTGGTGACCTCTACCTTCGGTGGAAGCCCAAACATAGCAATGAATCCGCGCAACCTCGCTATCGACCCCAGCGGGAACGTCTGGTTCACACAGACCTCGGGCGTCGGTAGTACCAATGGCGGAAGCAATGGCACCACCGCCATCCCTATCAGCGGAAATGTCTTTGTGGTCGCTACATCCTCCGGAACGCCCTCCGGCGCAAGCTATGGCTTCGCCACCGGCAAGTCTGCCTATAGCATTGCGATTGACGCCGCCGGCAACACTTTCATCGGCGAACAAAGCGGCAGTGCGTACTTCGGTGCCTACGAGTTCCCCTACAACGCCACCGCTGGGAACGCACTGCTCATCCCCGCGGGCTTCCCGCCCAACGCCTCGGCGGTCAATGCATACATGGCCATCGATAAGAGTGGCAACAAGTGGTACACGAACGGAACCTCTGCGGTATATGAGCTGACCGGCGCCGTCGCTACGTCCTGCTCCAACACCACCAGCAGTCCCTCGCTCTGCCAGCCCACCGGCTCTGCGTATACCGCGATTACCGATTCCACTACTGCCTTCAGCACAACAACTGCCCCCTATGGCATCGCCGAAGGCACTACCGGCATGTGGATCGCCAACTCCGGCACCGGCACCGGCGGCAACACGCTGGTCTCCGTTCCCTTTGCAAGCAGCGCCGGCACAGCCTACGGCGACGCAACCTACCTCACGGCCCCCAAGCTGCCTGCCGTTGATGGCGCCGGCAACGTCTGGGTGGCCAATGGCGCGGGTCCCAACACCACCACCAACACCACTGGCGGTTCGGTCTCGGCTCTCAACAGCACTGGAACGTTCCTCTCCCCTACCAACGGCGGCAGCACCAGCATCGGCCCCGGATACAACCATCTCGGACTGAACTTCGGCGTTGGCACTGCGATTGACCCTTCCGGCAATGTCTGGGTGGCGAATAACGCCGCCTTCTCCGTTGCCTGCACGCTTCCCCTAACCACTCCCAGCACCACGGCGACGTCTGGCGGCAACACCTGCAGCTCTATCTTTGAGATCGTCGGCTCGGCTGTTCCCGTCGTCACGCCTATCTCCAAGCAGCAGGCCAACGGCCCCTCCAAGCCTTAACCCATCCCCAACGTGGCAAGAGAAAAATGTGAATCTCCAGAGGCAGCTCAAAACGATTAACAGCGTCTACGAGGCCGCACGCTCCGACCGTCCCGAGATCTCCGCAGCCCGCGCCTCAGCGTACGCCGCCGCGCCGAGCAACGCACAGGTCTCATCCAGAATGATGCGTATGGGAATGGTTTCGAGCAAGGGCGAAAGCCGCCCTTTATCCAGAAACGCGCGGGTAAACTCGCCGTTCTGCATGATCTTCAGGCTCTTTGGGGCAACTCCTCCACCCAGGTAGATGCCGCCCGCGGCCAGCACCTTGAGTGCCACGTTACCTGCCTCTGCTCCATAGGCGGAGGCAAAAATCCGCATCGTCTCCACGCAAATCTCGCTCGATCCGTCCACGGCGCACTCCCCTATGACCGCATTCGGGTCCTCCGCCGCCATGCGCTCGCGCAGCCACTTCGGCTCGTCGATCTTCCGGTCGTCGCGCAGGAAGGCATACACGTTCTGGATGCCCAGTCCCGAGACCACTCGCTCCGTGCTGACGCGGCCCTTCAGCGTGCGCTGTAGATACTCCAACAGGGCAATCTCGATCGGGTTGCGAGCTGCAAAGTCCGCATGGCCGCCCTCCGAAGGCAGTGGCAGGTGCTTGCCCAGTTTGCCGTCCCACACCAGCAGGCACTCGCCCAGCCCCGTTCCAGCCGAAACCAGCCCTCGGTGCCCCACCGCCTGCGGATCTCCCTGCTGCAACGTCACTATGCTCTCCGTCGCCAGCTCCGGAATCCCGTATCCATTCGCCTCAAGATCGTTGATCAGGAAGATATGCTCAAGGCCCAGCGACTTCGTCAGATCGCGAGTGTCCAGTGTCCATGGCAGATTGGTCAGCTTCAGACGCCCATCGCGCACCGGACCCGGGCACCCGAAGCACGCTGCCGCCACTTTATCCCTCTCACTGTCAGGCAGAAATGCCTTTACGATCTCGTCCAGGCTGGAATACTCATGCGCGGGAAACTTGTGGTCTCGTACCGCCGCCAACCGTCCCCCCGCAAAGTCATACAGTGCCAGATGGACCTTGGTCCCGCCGATATCGCCCGCAAGAATCATCTCTGTCGCTCCGCTCGCCGTCCCTAAATCGTCAGCGTGCCTACCCGACAGCCCGCATCGGCCTCGGTCGCAGCGGGCAGCTTCGCTGCCGCAGCGCTATCGAGCAGGAAGAGAAGCTTACCATTCGCAGGCCGTATCAGTTGCGATGGCAGCCGTTCCGTATCGCTTGGCCCAGTAAGCACCTCAGCCAGGATGTCGGTTTTCCCTGCGCTCTCCACCTCAAACACCACCTCTCTGGCCTGGTTGATGACGGGCAGCGTTAGAGTAATCCGCCACGTCTCTTTCTGCAGGACATGGTTGGCCACCACCAGCCGGCCTGTCTCATGCAGTGCGGCAGTATGTGGAAACAGCGAAGCCGTGTGCCCATCCGGCCCCATACCCAGCATCACCAGGTCGAACACTGGAACCTCCGCGCCCTCCAGCTTCATAGTGTTGCGCAGCACGCTCTCATAGCGCGAGGCTGCCTCCTGCGGGTCGAGCTCGCCCTCCATGCGGTAGACATTCTCCGCCGGCATCGGCGCCTTCGTCAGCAGCAGGTCGCGGCACACGCCATAGTTCGACTCCGGATCGTCCGGCCCAACGCAGCGCTCGTCCACCCAGTAAAGCCTCAGCCGCTCCCACGGCACCATCGCCAGAAACGGCTGCTCCGGATCGGCCAGAATCTTGAACGTAGCCTTCGGCGTCGATCCGCCGGAGATAGCAATTCGCGCCACTCCGCGCGCCGCTGCAGCCTGCTGCACGCTCGCAGCAAACTTCCGCGCCGAAGCCAGCGCCATCTCTTCGGCCGTCGGCCAAACCTCGTATCTCACCGTCACCTGACGCTGCATTGTTCCCTTGGCTCCTGTCTCCAGGCAAAGGGCAGCAGCCTCAGCCGCTGCCCTTCGTCTTTATTTTTTTCTGTTGGCTGTTCGCCGTTAACTGTTCCCTGCCTTTACAGCTTTCGCCACCTGCGCCCATCGGCCTTCAGCATCGCGTCGGACGCCTCCGGTCCCCACGTTCCAGCAGCATAGTTCGGGAAGTCCTTCACCGGCGACTTGGCCCATGCCTCCAGCAGTGGCGTCATCAGCGCCCATGTAGCCTCCACACCGTCGCGATGGGCAAACAGTGTGCCATCGCCCAGCATGGCGTCCAGCAGTAACCGCTCATAGCCGTTGGCCGAGCTCGCGCCAAACGCGTCGGCATAGCTGAAGTTCATGTTCACCGAGCTCATGTTCATGTTCGGTCCCGGCACCTTGGCTGCAAAGCGCAGCGCTATGCCCTCATCCGGCTGGATGCGCATGGAGATGACGTTCGGCTTGATGCCCTCGGCGCCCTTGCCCTCATGGTCTTTGAACAGCAGCAGCGGCGGCTGCTTGAACTGGATCGTAATTTCGGTCACGCGCTTGGCCATCCGCTTGCCTGCACGTATGTAGAACGGCACGCCGGCCCAGCGCCAGTTCTCAATCTCCAGCCGCAGCGCCGCATAGGTCTCCGTCTGTGAGGTTGGCGAGACGCGCTCCTCCTCCCGGTAGCCCACCGCCGGCTTCCCATCCACCGTTCCCGGCCCATACTGCCCGCGCACCGTATCTCGCGCGTGGATCGGCTGGATCGCTCGCCATACCTTGACCTTCTCGCCACGCACGGCGTCCGCATCAAAGCTCACGGGCGGCTCCATCGCGACAAAGCTCAGCAGCTCCATCACATGGTTCTGCACCACATCGCGCAGGGCTCCTGCCTGTTCATAGAACGGCCCGCGGCCCTCAATGCCGATGGACTCCGCCGCGGTAATCTCCACATGGTCAATGTAGTTGCGGTTCCATACGTGTTCAAAGATGCCGTTCGCAAAGCGGAAGACCAGGATGTTCTGCACCGTCTCCTTGCCCAGGTAGTGATCGATGCGAAAGATCTGATTCTCGGCAAATACCTTGTTCACCTCATCGTTCAGCGCACACGCCGACTTCAGGTCGTGTCCGAACGGCTTCTCGATGATGGTGCGTACCCACTGCTCGCCCTCGGTCGGCTTGTTCATGCCCTGTACGCCGAGAAATTTCACGATGTCCGAGAAGTACTCCGGGGCCACCGCAAGATAGAACAACCGGTTGGCCTTGGTGCCCAGCTTGGTGTCCATCTCGTCCAGCTTCGCCTTCAGGCCCGCGTAGCCGGCCTCTTCGTCGAAGTTCATCGCGTAGTAGTGAACGCGGTCGATGAACGGCGCCAGCTTGGGCTCGTCGTCCTTCACGCCGCCGCCTTTAATGATGCCGTCCTTCATGTCAGCAGCAAAGGTCGCCTCCAGCGGCCGCCGCGCCACGCCCAGCACCGCGAACTTCTCCGGCAGAAAACCGGACTGCTCCAGGTGGTACAGCGCCGGCAGCAGCTTGCGTTTGGTCAGGTCGCCCGAGGCGCCGAAGATGACCACAATACACGGATCGGGCTGCCGCTCCAGATGCTGGCTCGCCTCCATCGCCTCGGGTGTGATGTGCACTTGCGTAGTCGACATGAGTCGCTCTCCCCTAGCCTTTCCTACTCCCTATTCCCTGTTTCTAACTCTTCTTCACCGCATGGCCGCCGAACTCACCGCGCATCACGCTCAGCATGCGGTCGGTAAAGTTGTTCTCCTCGCGCGAGCGCAGCCGCCTTATCAGCGACTCGGTAATCACCGGCGCCGATACGTTCAGATCAATGGCCTCATACACTGTCCAGCGCCCTTCACCGGAGTCCGGAACAAACGCCTCCAGCCCCTCCAGTTGCGGGTTCTTCTTCAGCGCATCCGCAGTCAGGTCCAGCAGCCACGAACGCACCACCGACCCGTAACGCCATATCTCTGATATCTGCGTCAGATCCAGCCCCAGCACGCTCTTTGCTTTCATGATCGAAAAGCCCTCGGCGTAAGACTCCATCATGCCGTACTCAATACCGTTATGAATCATCTTCACAAAGTGTCCCGAGCCTGCCGGGCCAACGCGTCCCCAGCCGGTGGTCGGCGACGGTGCCAGCGCCTCAAAGATCGGGTTCAGGCTGCCGACTACATCCGCATCCCCGCCGATCATCAGGCTGTACCCCTCGGTAATCCCCCACACTCCGCCCGAAGTGCCTACGTCGACAAACTCAAACCCCTGCGGCTTCAGCTCGTCGTGGCGCCGCTGCGAATCTTTGTAGTTCGAGTTCCCGCCATCGATGAAGATGTCACCCTTCTGCATTAGCGGCTTCAACTTGGCGATGGTCTGGTCGACCGGGTCGCCGGCCGGAACCATGATCCATATCGCCCGCGGCGCCTTCAGATTCTTCACCAGGTCTTCCAGGGAGTTCACACCCACAGAACCCGCGTCCGTCAGCCGCTTCACGGCGTCCGCGGAGAAGTCGAACCCTACGACCTTATGACCAGCGACGTGCAGACGCTCCGCCATATTGCCGCCCATCTTGCCCAAACCGATAAGTCCTAGTTCCATGTGTTCCGTCCTTTTCTTGAGGCAAATCACGCCTCTTAGAGAGTAATGCCTATTGCCGTCTGTGAGGTGCGTCACATTCCTGGGAACTTCGGCAGAATTAACGGAAACTCAACGAGTTTATAACCCTTCAGGGAAGTCCGCACCCAGCGTCGTCGCTTCCCATGCATCCAGT